>Ga0209536_100009564_pt1 | contig 14402 bp, 13 predicted proteins | sample DeeMarSeWOR28_12_FD_187461 | JGI IMG/M metagenome (GOLD analysis project Ga0209536, IMG submission 187461) | Marine sediment microbial communities from White Oak River estuary, North Carolina - WOR-2-8_12 (SPAdes) (version 2) | ecosystem: Environmental > Aquatic > Marine > Intertidal zone >...
CTGAAAACAGCCCTATAGATCGAGTAATTGATCTAATAAATGAAGAAGCACCCATTTTGAGGACCATTACTAAGAATGCAATTCATTCAGAAGCTACAGAAGCCGCCTTAAACATTCTAGAAAGACGTAGTGACGTGTTTTTAGGTGGAAGAGGAACCGCAGAAGAAGTTGCAAAAATGACAGCTGTGCGGTTGTTTCATATAAAAAAATTCTTGGGAGATAACGTTTACATCGCCCGAGGAGTCAACACACCTCATCCTAGAGCTGGGGATCTAGAGATATTAATATCCTACTCAGGAAGGACAAAACCGGTTGTAGGTTGGTGTAACCGGTTTAGAGGTTTAGGGGGAACAGTATACTCGATTATTGGACGCGAAGGAACAGATTTAGACATTAATTCTGACATGAAGATTCTGCTTGAGGAAGCAGTTGAGCATGGAAAACCGAGAAGATTCTACATGCGAGCGGCTTATGTATTGAGTTGTCTTCCTATCCTTTTAACTGCAAAGCTTAATGTGAAAGGCCTAAGCTTGCCAGAATATATCTTGAATTGGTATCACAACATAATTGAATAAACTGAACTTTCAAAGGTAAAGTGTTCAATCTACTCTTTTTTATGCCCTTCATTTTTCTAGCACGCTTCCCTTGTGTGCAGACTGAACAACTTGGGAATAGCGTACTAGGTAACCCTTTGTTACATTTGGTTTCTTAGCCCTCCAAGCTTTCGCCCTATTCGTTAATTCATCCGCGTTTAGTTTCACGTTCAGTTTTCTTTTAGGGACATCAATTTCTATTATATCACCGTCTTTAAGTAACCCTATAGGTCCACCGACCGCAGCCTCAGGAGATACATGACCAATGCAAGGTCCTCTGGTGGCTCCAGAAAATCGTCCGTCTGTGATCAGAGCAACAGATTCGCTAAGTCCCATACCTGCTATAGTTGCTGTTGGAGAAAGCATCTCTCGCATTCCTGGTCCACCTTTCGGGCCTTCATAACGGATAACCACTACATCTCCGATGCAGATTTTTTTGTCTAATATCGCCTGCATTGCAGTCTCTTCAGAATCAAATGTTTTTGCAGGACCGCTGTGAACCATCATGTTGGTTGATATGCCCGCAGCTTTAACGACTCCTCCATCAGGTGCCAAGTTTCCTGTTAATACTGCTATTCCCCCTTCCCTATGAACTGGATTATCTAGCGAACGGATCACTTCTGGGTTATTAACCGTCACAGATTCGATGTTTTCTTTGATTGTTTTTCCAGTAACCGTTAAAGAGTCTATATGAAGTGAATCTTTCAGAACTTTCATCACTGCTGGGATTCCTCCAGCTTCACCTAAGTCTTTCATGTCGTATGGTCCACTTGGAATCATACTACAAATATGGGGAACACGTTTACTTAACTTGTCAAAGAGTGATAACTGAAAGTTTACTCCTGCCTCGTTTGCGACTGCTGTAACATGTAAAACGGTGTTAGTTGAGCCTCCAAGAGCCATATCAACCATAATGGCATTTTCAAAAGCATTCAACGATAAAATATCAAGAGGCTTCAAATCTTCTTTTACTAATCCAACAGCTCTTTCTCCTGTTGCCTTTGCGATTCGTAATCTTTCAGCACTTACTGCAAGTGGAGTAGCACATCCAGTCAAGGACATTCCTAAAGCTTCAGTTACACAAGCCATAGTGTTAGCAGTAAATAATCCGTTGCATGATCCACAGCTGGGACACGCTACATCTTCAAGACACTTCAGTTCTTCTTCATCCATTTTACCTGCTGCAACTTTGCCTATCGCTTCAAACATCGAGTCAGTTCCAACTTTTTTTCCTTTGTAAACCCCTGAAAGCATTGGACCGCCTGTTACCATTATTGCAGGAATGTTGAGTCTAGCAGCTGCCATTAACATTCCTGGAGTTATCTTATCGCAAGTGCTAATCAGAACTATCCCGTCGAATCTGTGAGCTTGAACCATAACCTCAACTGAATCGGCGATCAGTTCCCGGGAAGGTAAAGAGTATCGCATACCATTATGACCCATAGCTATTCCGTCACAGATGCCAATGGTGTTGAATTCGAAGGGAACACCACCTGCGCTAATTATGCCCTCTTTTACTGCAGTGGCGACTTGATTTAGGTGCATATGACCAGGAACAATATTGGTAAAGCTGTTCACTACACCAATAAATGGTTTACACATGTCATTGTCGGTGATTCCTAATGCTTTTAGCAAAGCTCGATGAGGAGCCCTTTGAACACCAACTTTTATTGCATCGCTTCTCAACTTCTAACCCCTCTATGTCTGAATAGAGAATATTAGATTCTGTTAAGTCTTTTGACACACAAAAAAATATTTGACTCATTATGTCTTTAAAGATTCATTAATTAATTTCTCAAAGAAAAAGAACAGAATTCTCAATTTGAGAAAACGAAAAATAATAAACTATTATGAATCTAAAACATTCTAAAGTTTATATAAATAAAAGATTTGGTTGGTTATATTAAGTGCGTGTGTTGATTTTATCTGATTTTCATGGATACAACAAGGCATTTTTTAAAGCAGCAGATACAGCAAAGAGAGTTGAAGCAGAAATTATAGTGATCTGTGGTGATATAACAAACTTTGGAAATGTAATTCATGCAAAGTCTTTATTTATTCCGCTTACCCGTTTGAATTTGCCGATACTGTATGTGCCCGGTAATTGTGATCTATCCTCATTTTTTAAAGAGAAAATCGAGAATGCAAAAAACGTTCATGCTTCATGTACAAAAATCAAAGATTATACATTTATCGGAGTTGGAGGCGCACCGTCTAGTTACTTAAAAACACCATTAGAGTTTCCAGATAACTGGTTAATGAACTCATTGAATGAGGGTTTTGCGCTTTGCTCTTCAACTGAAAAGTTGATAATTTTATCCCACGCTCCGCCATTTAATACCCAACTAGACATGGCGTACATGAATGAACATATTGGAAGTATAAGTGTAAGAGGTTTTGTAAAAGAAAAGAAACCGATTGCAGTTTTTTGCGGTCACGTTCATGAAGCACCGGGAATAGATTATATCAACGAAACCTTGATTGTGAATCCAGGACCAGCCAAAAAAGGTAATTATGCGATAGCAGAAATAAACGATGCAATCGAAGTTAGGTTTGGTAAATTTTAAGGAAGACTTATGGACTGTTAAATTTTGTTTTCTGAAAAAATTAGGAAAATTGAGTTTGATGTGTCGAGTGGAGCTATCCAAGTAGCTCTCAATGCTCTAGATCTGCTTAGATCCTTTTCTGAGACGAGTAAGAGTGAGACTTGTAAGGATTTTGTTGAAAATTTCAGTGAATTCGGTAGAGCACTTTTTTTGACAAGGCCTAGTATGGCTTCTGTCCAAAATTTGGTGGCTCAAATCGTTTTCGAAGTTAATCATTTGGAAGAAGTTAATTTAATCGAGGTTCGAAGGTTTGTTACGTCTCGTATAGAAGAAATATCCAACCAATCCGTTAACGCGGTCAGAAAATCGGCTGAATGGGCAGCCAATTTAATTAATAACTCGGATAATATAGCTACTTGTAGTCACAGTTCTACAATTTGTAGGACTTTTGAATTGGCAAAAGAGCAAGGAAAAATCTTCAAAGTTATGGTTGCAGAATCAAGAACTGCGGATGGTAAGTTTCGTTATGGTTGTGTTTTGGCAAATTTTCTTGAATCACTAAAGATTCCAGTTGAAGTTTTCTTGGATAGGAAGATTTACAGGTATGTTCCAAAAACCAACTGTGTTCTGGTAGGGGCCGACAGTGTATTAGTTGATGGATCCATCATAAACGGAAGTCCAACATATGGTGTTGCTGTTGAGGCAGAGGATTCAGGTGTCCCTTTCTATTCTGTTTGTGAAACCTCAAAAGTGAACACTTTAAGCTATCTTGGTAAAAACGTAGAGGCGAAAAAAGGTTTTGACCTTGTTCCCTCGAATCTAATAACTGGAGTGGTGTCGGAAAAAGGAATCTTACCCACTAGTGCCCTTATCGAGGTAATGGAAGAAAAATCTAAGTTTTATAAAAGCTTCAACATTGAATGCTGTTGATTTGGATAAATCGATGATTTTCTGAGTCATTATGATTTCAGGTTGTTATACATAATTGTAACAGTCGGATATGTGGTTTTTTCATTTTTTAATGAAATTTATTGTTATAATCAAGTTTTCATGTGGATTGTAGATATAGAAAAATTTTTATATTAAACCTTAAGTTGTTGATGTGAAACGAGGAATGAATTGTGAGCAATAATTGGGTTCTCGAGGGATATAAAATGGGGGATCGCTTTATCAACTAGCTTCCCCAAAAAAATTAGAGTTTTTGACACCACCCTTAGAGACGGCGAACAAACCCCTGGAGTTTCGTTAACTCCCGAAAAAAAACTTAGAATTGCTGAAAGCTTAGATCGACTTGGGGTGGATGCCATGGAGGCGGGTTTTGCCGCAGCTTCTGAAGGTGAACTGGAAGCGATAAAACTCATTGCTAATGCAGGACTAAGAGCAGAAGTCTACAGCATGGCTAGGGGAGTTAAAAAAGACATAGATGCTGTGCTAAAAACTGGCGCAGTGGGGGTGCATCTTGTTATTCCCTCTTCAGATTTGCATCTAAAATTCAAACTGAAAAAGACCCGAGAAGAAGTGCTGAAAATTACGGCAGACACAACCCAATATGCCAAAGATCATGGGCTTACTGTTGAGCTTTCGGCTGAAGATGCCACACGAAGTGATTTAGAATTTCTCACCCGAATGTTCAAATCAGGTGTAGCAGCTGGTGCAGACAGATTATGTCCCTGTGACACTGTTGGAGTTCTTATTCCCGAACGAACAAGTGTGTTGTATTTTGAGTTGAAAAAAAGAATACCAAATATTCCTTTGAGTGTCCATTGCCATGATGACTTCGGTTTAGCTTTAGCAAACTCGATAATTGCATTAAAATCTGGTGCAGATCAAGCTCATGTCACAATGAATGGGTTAGGTGAGCGAGCTGGTAACGCTTCTTTAGAGGAATTAGCCGTCGTTCTTAAAGCACAATATCAAGTGGATCTTGATATAAAAACCGAGTTGATTTACGAGACTTCACGTCTTGTTTCTCGGATAACCGATTTTCCGTTACAACCTAACAAGGCCATCGTAGGTGAAAACGCTTTTGTTCACGAATCAGGAATGCATACTCATGGAATATTGGCTAATCCCTCAACATACGAGCCTTTTATGCCGAGTATGATTGGGCGTACAAGAAGAATAGCCTCAGGTAAACACTCTGGTTCAACAGGAATCAGAGCTTCTCTAAAGGAAATGGGCATTGAACCTAATGCTGAACAGTTGAAAGAAATTTTTCTACGAGTTAAAAATATAGGAGATAAAGGTAAACGGGTCGCTGATTCTGACTTGCAAGCCATAGCCGAGGTAGTTATGGGTTTACCCACAATCCGTCCAATAAAACTTGAGGAAATAACTGTTGTTACGGGAAGCAGAGTTACATCAACGGCTTCGGTACGATTAAATGTAAACGATAAAATTCTCACTGAAGCTGCAACAGGAGTAGGTCCAGTAGACGCAGCCATTAATGCAATAAAAAAAGCAGTTGGAATAGTTGAACCGATACAATTAGAGAATTATTCTGTAAAAGCTATCACTGGAGGTACCAATGCTGTAACTGAAGTCGCGGTTAGCCTCAGCAAAGGGGACAGAAAATCTACGGCTGCTGGAGTCAATGAAGACATAGTTATAGCAAGCGTTGAAGCAATGCTAAGTGGAATGAATGTTTTGATGAGAAATTATAACACAAATAACTTAAAGGAGAAATCTTGAAATGAAAAAAATGACTGGAGCACAAGCTCTAATAGAATCTTTAGAACAAGAAAAAGTAGAAGTAATTTTTGGAATATCGGGAGGCGCTCTTCTTCCAATCCACGAGGTATTGTGTGATTCCAACATAAGACACATACTTGCTCGACATGAACAGGGTGCAGCCCATGCAGCAGAAGGCTATGCAAGAGCAAGCGGGAGGCCAGGAGTTTGTATGGCAACTTCAGGTCCCGGAGCAACAAATATCGTAACAGGATTAGCAAACGCGTACCTGGATTCTTCACCATTAATAGCTCTCACTGGTCAAGTTAATACAAAATCTGCTAACACCTCTTATATGATTGGTAGGGATGCTTTTCAAGAAGCTGACATAATTGGAATAACCACACCTATTACAAAATATAATTATCAAGTAAAGACTGCCGCAGAGATTCCAAAAGCAGTCAAAACTACCTTCCATATTGCCACAACAGGCAGACCAGGACCAGCCTTGATTGACTTTCCAAAAAACACTCAGACCGGAAAAGCAGAAATGGACTTTTCAGATAATTTAAAGATTCGTGGCTTCAAACCCAACACTGAACCACATCCCGTTCAAGTAAAAAAAGCTGTTAAACTACTCCTAAGTGCAGAACGACCAATGATTCTAGCTGGAGGGGGAGTAATAATTTCTAATGCTTCACCTGAACTATTACAGCTTGCCGAACTTTTAATGATGCCCGTTGCCACAACTTTTATGGGAAAAAGCTGTTTCCCTGAAAACCATCCTCTTTCTATGGGGAACATTGGCATGCACGGGACCATGTTAGCAAACATCATGATTTTAAAGGCGGATGTTTTGTTGGCAGTTGGAACAAGATTCCAGGACAGAAGCACAGGAAATTTGGATAGTTTCTGTCCCGACGCCAAAATAATTCACATCGATATAGATGCCGCGGAGATAGGAAAGAATGTTGAAGTTGATGTACCAATTGTTGCAGATGCAAAACCAACCTTAAGTTTGATTCGACAGCAGTTAGTTCACAAAATAAAGAAGCAAGAGACCACTCCTTGGGTAAAGAAAGTAAAAGAAGCCAAAGAAAAGTTCCTAAGTGAGATGGATCTTGGAAAATGCGAATTATCATCTCCCAAATTACTAAAGGAGCTTCGTAAACTACTTCCAGAGAATGCTATCGTCACAACAGAAGTGGGTCAAAATCAAATGTGGGCTGCTCTCCATTTCCAGACATTTAAACCTAGATCGTTCATCAGTTCTGGAGGTCTAGGAACTATGGGTTTTGGATTCCCCGCGGCTATTGGAGCTAAAGTGGCATGTCCAACATGTCCAGTTGTTGATATCGCTGGTGATGGCAGTTTCAGAATGACTGAGCAGGAGCTTGGGACTTCAGTTACTGAGGATATTCCTGTGATTGTAGTTATATTGAACAATTCTATGTTGGGAATGGTAGCTCAGTGGCAGCGGCTATTCTACGGGGGAAGATATGCTGGGGTAAAGCTTGGAAATGTTCCCGATTTTGCTAAACTAGCTCAAGCTTATGGGGCCGAGGGTGTTCGAATTGGGTCAATGAAAGAGTTCTCTGATGCCATAAAAAAAGCATTAAATACAGAAGTCACCACGGTTATTGATGTTCCAATTTGTCCTGAGGATGATGTGTGGCCTATGGTTCCACCAAGTAAGGGTCTGAAAGATACAATTACAGGGGTATAATTTATGTCAAAAGAACACAGTCACATAATCTCTACAATAGTTGAACACAAACCAGGAGTTCTTTACACTGTTTCGAATCTTTTTAGACGCAGAGGTTTTAACATAGACAACATCTCAGTTGGTCCTGCAGAGGAAGTAGGATTAGCCAGAATGACTATTATGGTCAGAGGAGATGACAGAACCATAGAGCAAGTGATTAAACAACTCAACAAGTTAATTGATGTCATCAAAGTAACCCGTTTAAATCCAGAGCACAGTGTAACAAGAGAATTAGCCCTAATCAAAGTGAATGCCATTAATACAAAAGCCAGGTCTGACATTATAAATTACGCTGATATTTTCAGGGCTCGGGTAGTCGACGTTTCTCCTGATTCGTTGATGATGGAGTTAACCGGGACATCTGATAAAATTGATGCCTTTATCAATTTAATGAAACCCTTTGGAGTAAAAGAAGTAGCTAGAACTGGAAAAACTGCCCTATCGAGAGGCGTCAAATCAGTTATAATCGATGACTAAATTAGTTCAACTAATTTGGCTGCCTATTAGAAATTAATAGGATTTATTATTAACTCCAATCTAAATACTAGAAATGATAGAGGAATCTTTATGGTTGATTTAAATTTTGGCGGAATAACAGAGAACGTAATAACAAGAGATGAATTTCCTGTAGAAAAAGCGAGAAATATTCTAAAGAATGAAACAATTGCCACACTAGGATACGGTATTCAAGGGCGAGCTCAATCCTTAAACATGAGAGATAATGGTCTTAGTGTTATAATTGGACAAGATAAAAAATTCACAAAGAATTGGGAACAAGCGATAGCAGATGGATGGATTCCTGGCAAAACCCTTTTCCCCCTTAAAGAAGCTGCAGAAAAAGGAACAATCAAACTATATCTGCTAACCGATGCTGCACAAAAAGCATTGTGGCCAATAATAAAAACAACTTTTAAAGAGGGTGATGCATTGTATTTTTCGCATGGATTCTCAGTCGTTTATAGAAACCTTACCGGAGTTATTCCCCCACAAAATATTGACGTAATTTTAGTTGCACCCAAAGGATCAGGGACTTCGGTTAGACGTAATTTTCTGGCAGGTAGTGGAATAAATAGCAGTTTTGCAATACACCAAAATTTCACAGGTAATGCTGAAAACAGAGTCAAAGCGATTGGAATCGCAATTGGTTCAGGCTACCTATTTCCAACCACATTTGAAAAGGAAGTATACAGTGACCTAACAGGTGAAAGAGGGGTTCTGATGGGTGCACTTGCAGGAATAATGGAAGCACAATACAATTGTTTAAGAGAAAATGGTCATAGTCCAAGCGAAGCCTTCAATGAAACAGTAGAGGAATTAACTCAAAGTTTAATCAGATTAGTTGATCAGAATGGCATGGATTGGATGTACAATAACTGCAGTGAGACCGCAAGAATAGGAGCTCTTAGATGGAAAGAAAGATTCAGAGATGCTGCAAAACCTCTGTTTGATTCTCTATATGAGTTGGTAGCTTCAGGTGAAGAAGTGAAGATTGTTCTTGAAAAAAGTGCAGAATCCGATTATGCTAACAAATTAGCCAAAGAATTAGAAACCATGGGAAATTCTGAGATGTGGAGAGCTGGCAAAACAGTACGATCTTTAAGACCTAAAGAACAATCTTAATAAAATTATGATTGATAGGACAATTTCTAGAAGGTTAGTTTGATAATCAAACTACCGAAACAATCAACAAATCCCTTTTTCTTTTTTTGTCTCACCTATTCTTGGTTTGTTTTGTGTGGTAATATTCTGATTATCGTAATATGGTAATCTGTAGAGGATTCTATTTATAGAAAATTTACTCTTTTGTTCAAGTGGACTGTGATTAAATGAGAAGTTCCTTTGATATAATCGCCGAAATTCTAAAAATATCCAAGAACGGTGCAAAAAAAACACGGATTATGTATTCTTGTGGACTTAGTTACAATTTTGTTCAAAAATATTTAGAACTATTACTTGAAACTGGCCTTCTCGAAATAGGAACTTCATATCATACAACCGATAAAGGTCTTGGATTTCTTCGCAACTATCAAAAAATAGAGCTGCTGCTTAATACAACCTGTTGAAAACATCAAGTATTTCTTTCTTTTTTAGGAAAAGTTTTAGTTACTCTTTCAAGAAATTGAGTCTATGATAAATAGAGTTTTTACTGATGATGAGCGCCAAATTTTAGAGTCTCATTTAATTAATGCTAAAGTTGACAAAGCTACCCTCGATAAACTCCTTAACACAATAAAGACAGACAAAGGCTTGTTTGATGACATTTTCCTTTATCTTCAAGTAAAAAAGACTTTAACCTCCTAAAAACTAGTATTATCAATTAATTGTTGTTAAAAGACTATTCTACTATTTAGTTTTAATAAGTTCAAATAAGTCCTTCTAGTTTTAGCCATTTTTTGGTAGAATCTACCAAATTTTTGCAATCGTTTTGTGTGAAGTCGAATTCGTCCGTATCTGGCGTATATTGTTTGAGGGCACCTGAGTATTTTTTGAGCAATTTCATGTTATATTCAAGAATTTCCAAGTCATGAATAGCGTTAGAATTCTTTTTTTCTTTATCGATTTTTTCTATGATTTCAATGGCAAAATTCTCCATTGTGGTGGGGTCAAGTTTCTCCATTTTGGTTATTTTTTCTTGGTAAATGTCAGCCACTCTTTTTTTAAATTCCAATGAAAGGGAACCCATTTTAAACACCTCTAGTTCAATATGAACCTAGGTTTGAGGTTTCTTATATCGTATTTCCTTAAAATCTCGGAGTATTGCTGGTTTTGCCTATTGTTTCTTTAAAAGCGGAAGGTTAATTTTCTTCTTTTTGTGTTATGTCGCATACTCTTTGGTATAGGAAATATTGGTTCCTAATTCCTTAGTTTAAACAGAATCGTTGGAACGCAGATGTTAATTAGAGAGGTTATCTTGGAGAATTTCATGTCCTACGAATACGCTCGAATTCCCTTCACTGAGGGTGTTAACGTAGTCTGTGGTCCAAATGGTTCAGGTAAATCTTCTATTCTTCTAGGTGTCTCAGTCGCGCTGGGGCAATCATCTACTGAACGCTCTAAACGACTAAGTGATCTGATTCGATATGGAAAAGATGAAGCCAGAGTCACCTTGGTTTTGGATAATTCCCCACGAGATGGGCGCAGACCTGTGAACAAAATAAAAAAGGATCAAATCTTTTTAACAAGAAATTTGAGGCGGGATGGAAAATACTGGTTCGAACTGGAAAACACTGCTGCAAACAAGATAGAGGTTAATCGACTTCTTTCCAAGTTTGAAGTTGACCCAGAAAATATGCTCATCATCATGCATCAAAACATGGTTAACCAATTCAGCGTGCTTTCTTCACAAGATAAATTAAGGATGGTCGAGGCTGCTGTAGGATTTGAATCTTACCGGAAAAATGTTATTTTGGCTCAAAAGAAATTGAGTCGGATTTTGAGTCAAGGAGATTCAGTTGGGAAGCTTCTTGAATCAGCTCAACAAACCCTCAATTATTGGCGAGAACAGTATGATCGTTATCAAAAGAAAAAACAGCTTTTAATAAAAAGACGGTTTCTTGAACGTGAACTATCGTGGGCTGAAGTTCTTAAAAGAGAGAGAATTGTCGCTAAACTGAAGGAACAGAAACAAGAGAGACAAAGAAAAATCACGAAAAACGAGGTTGAAATCCAAACCATAAACTTACACGTAACTGAATTCCATGATAAACTTGAAGATTCTAGGAAATCATGGAAAAACCTTTTCGAAAACAGGATTATATTTGAACGCGAACTGGCAAAACTGGATTTAATAGTTTCAACCTCAAATCAAGATCTGAAGGACATGGAAACTTTCACAGAAAATCACTACAAAAGTATGAACAAAGTTTTTGACAACATTAAAACTCTTCAGAGGGTTGTTCACGAAAAAACCAATCCCCTCGATCTCAGGCCACAAATTAGTGAAATCAAAGCAAGTTACGATGCCTTGAAAGAAACTTGGATCCAAAGGTTCAATATGAGACGCACAACTTTGAACAACTCAGTAGAAAGTTCCAATGAACAAATCAAAACATTGTATGCCAAAATTTCGGATATTAAAAGCAAGACAGATTCTCTTGGTCATGAAATCGAAAAAATCACCAACGATGTGGTTGAAAGCAAGATCAAGTTAGCTCTGCTGAATTTTCAAAAGGATCAGTTCAATAAAAATATAATCCACTTAGACAAGGATCTTCAGCAAGCACTGGTTGATCTTTCAGAGTATGTAAGCAGAGCGGAGAAGGTGGGGCAAAGACTTGTACCCATTCAAAGTTCAATGGATATTCTAGAGGAACTTCGTTTAACTGATGGGCACCTAACTGCGTTAGCAGACGTGTCCGAGAACATTGAGCATATGTATGAATCCTATTCAAAGTTGTATTTAGAACTTAAAAAAAAGGCTCGTTTGGTTGCAGAAAACCGCGAAAAGGTGTTGGAGGAAGTAAAAGCAAGGATGGATGCTTGGAGAAGTGTTATTCACAAACTCCTTGATCAAGTCAATATAAATTATAGACAGATTCTTTCCGAAGCTCATGCAGTAGGTGAAGTTAAGTTGATAAATGAGCAGGACACCGAAGATGCTGGGCTCGAAATCTTTGTGGGTTTCAAAGGAGGAAAGCCTGTTCCTTTGAATGCTTACACTCAGAGTGGAGGAGAAAGAAGTACCGCAACGGTCACTTTTCTTCTAGCCTTGCAACAGCATGTTCATTCTCCATTCAGAGCTGTTGACGAATATGATGTTCACATGGATCCAAAGAATAGGGAAATTATTGCCAATCTTCTCGTTTCCTCAGTAGCAGGTTTAGACTCCCAATATTTGGCTATTACACCCAGTCAGCTTACATTCACAGGAAAAAATGTTCACCTAATAGCTGTTCAGAACGTTGAAGGAGCCTCGCTAATAAAAGAGGTAAACTAATTGTCCAATAAAGAAAAATTAAGTGGAGATCGCATTCAGCGAGTCATTGAAATTTGCAAAACCGTTGACGAACGAGGAGTAGATCCGTTTTCCTTAGACATAGATGAAATAATATCTACACTTCAAAAGTATTTTCCTGAGTGGGATTCACCTGAAGAAATGGCAATTGATGCAGAAGCAGTTCAATGCTTGGCGTCGGTAATAGAGAATCAGGGAAACTGGGTGAAATACAGATCCACATCACTATACACTGATCCCTTCCTGCTTGAAGACAAAATTCAAAGACTCAAAAAAGAAGATTTTATTGGAGTTTTTATTAAAGTTTGGACCCCAGTTATCGAAATGGAACAGCTTTCCATTCCATATTTAACTGAAGCAATGAAATACTGGGACTCTTTGGTTCCAATAGACGAGCGATGGCAAAATGATAATCCCATGGAGGTGGGGACTGGGACCATAACACGAGGGGAGCTTGTGCGACAGAAAATTTTTGCCGAGAAAACTTTCATGGAAGACCTTGTAGCATCATGGGATCAACTGAAGCAGATGGTTGGTGAAAAAAAGAAGATATTGTATTGGGATTTTATTGGCTGTAACACTTACAAAGAAACATTAGACAGAGCCTACATGACTAGTTTCTTAGTGACTTACGGGTATGCAACATTAGAACTCCATCCCTTAGATGAAGAGGTTTTCATCATACCTTTTACAGAACCACGATTAGAGTTGGCAGATAAACAATTGGTTTCTGTTCCGATCTCTATAAGTTTTGATGAATGGGATAAATGGAAAGAGGAAAAACTAAATGACAAAAAAAGCTTACTATGACCGAAAAATCAAAAGGGCAACTCAACTGCTATTCTATAAACATCACATGAAACCCGGCGTTAAGGGCTGGGAACTGAAAAACGCGTTGGGGTCTGATTACCCTAAAGTTCTTAAAATTTTGGAAAATCATCTGGAAAAGTTGGATTTACAGATTAAAACAGTTTTTGAAGGCGAAAATCCATCTGGAGAACCAACTCTAGAAGAATTGAACAAGGCAAGATTTTATGTTACTGTTAGGGGAGGTTTACCTGAAAAAGATGCGAAAATGATGGGTTGGAGGATAGACGACCTTGCCGGTTTGGCTACAGCCATCTCATACATTATCTCCAAGAAGGGTAAAGCGAGTCGCGATAATGTAGAAGAGCTCCTTCGTAGTAAGCTTCCTAGCTGGAGAGTCGAAATGAACATTGCCCGATATATCAGAAATGGGTACTTGGGTGAGGACGAGCACAATCAACTTTACTTAGACTGGAGAACCCGTGCAGAAGTAGATCAAAAAGCTCTTGTTGAACTATTATTAACGAAATAGCTTAATTCGTTAAAACTGATTATTGGATTTTAATATATTGATTACTTATTAGATCTCTTTTGGATTGTATCTATCCTCTGCTATGTGTACGCCATGACCAGAAAAGTTGCATAAAAAATCCAATTACTAAAAGAAGCGATGCTCTATCTCTTGCTCCCACAGTCCATAACACCATGGCGCCTATGAAACAGATCGTTATAGGCGAATATTTCTTAAAGAAATCTTTAGCCTTGTCCCAGTCCATTACGCTAACCTCTTCACTTCTTTATCATTCAAGTCGCAGATATTTTAGTTATTGCTGTTAACTGTTCTTTTACTGCTTATTTTTTTTGTTAACAATGTGTCAGTTTGGGATCTGAAACATATATAAGTATGACATACGTCATATTTTGTGTGGTGTTACCTTTATTCAACAAAAAACTTCTAGCAATAGCAGTAATATTCATAGTATTATTGCTCACATCTTCTGTTGCAATTATGATTTGGTGGACAACACGTGAACCTATTGACTTAGGATATTCAGAAATTAGAGAAT
>Ga0209536_100009565_pt1 | contig 14401 bp, 11 predicted proteins | sample DeeMarSeWOR28_12_FD_187461 | JGI IMG/M metagenome (GOLD analysis project Ga0209536, IMG submission 187461) | Marine sediment microbial communities from White Oak River estuary, North Carolina - WOR-2-8_12 (SPAdes) (version 2) | ecosystem: Environmental > Aquatic > Marine > Intertidal zone >...
CGAGATAACGAAGGGAGATAAATGTGGTTTTTGTAAACAAAAAACTTGGCAATGGGTTTGTTATAAACGCTATTGATTCTACCAAAGATCAAGAACATTATTTTGGGGGACATAAAAAGTATGTTCCCTTGGTTGTAAGATTTTTAAGTGGAACAACTTCGGTGGGAGACGAGCCGATTAGTGCAATTACCACTGGCGATATAGGTGGAGATACTGCACTTTTGTTTGCAGCTTCTGGTAGTTTTATTAGTTTTGAATATAGCGTAGAAACAACGGGCTCTAATAATGTTGAGTGTGCTGGAGCGGTTTTGACAGGAAGCAGTGCTGAACAATTTTTTGGCTTTTCTGTTCCAAGAGAGAGACTTTGTTTAGAAGTATCGGTAGAGTTTTCTTGTTCTGATTATGCAATTGGACAGCCTTATGGTATCGAAAGGGAACTTTTCTTTAATTTAAAAGATTTTAATGGTTACGATTCAGACAGTGGCCGATGGAGGGGGTACAAAGAATCCGGACCTAATGGAAAATATTATCCTAAATATGAAAGTATTGGAGATGGGTGGTATAGATCAACATATACATTTCCAGTACAAGAATATCCCACTTTCTCATTAGACGTATCAGACTTTACTCTTTTTGTTCAGGAGGGAATAAATCAGGTCGCACAGACAAGAACTCTTTGGTTTAGGAATATGAAGTGTTCTTTCTTACAAGATCTTGAGGGTTCTGGGGTTGAAAAATTTAAAATTTTAGACAATCAATTTGCAGAAAATGAATCTTTATACATTAACAGAAACATAATGCCAAAGGTGGAAGCTTCTCCTTTGCGAGAGATTTCTTATTACGGGTGGCAGGATTTTGTAATTTTAGAATCTTTTGCATTCAACATTTTTGATGCATATATTCGTGGAATTGCCATAGATGAGTCTAGGAACATCTTGTATGCTTGCGGAAATACGGTGCAAGGAGGTCAGAATAGTTGGTTTGTTGTAAGGTCTATTAATAAGGGTATTAGTTGGACTACTGTAGACGGTATGGCGCTTTCTGGTGCTGCTTGGGATATTGCTGTAGATTCTGGCGGGGGCGTTTATGTTTGTGGAGAAGAGGTGATAACAGGAACCAATAAAAATTGGATTGTTAGAAAATCTACTGATGGTTCTAGTGGTTCTTTTGAGACGGTTGATAGTTTTAACAGAAACAATACTTATGATGCCGCTTTTGGTATTGCTGTAGATTCTGGCGGAAATGTTTATGTTTGTGGCAGAGAGCAAGATGCCGATTCTATCAATTGGATTGTTAGAAAATCTACTGATGGTTCTAGCGGCTCTTTTGTTTTTGTTGATTATGTTAGCAATAGTTTGTCGAATGAGGCTAATGATATTTGTGTAGACTCTAATGATAATGTTTATGTTTGTGGTTATGAGACTGGTCCGTCACTAAGTAATGATTGGATTGTCAGAAAGTCTACTAATGGTTCTAGTGGTTCTTTTGGATATGTTGATCACGTTCACAGAGACAATGGGGCCGATGTCGCTTGGGGCATTTGTGTAAATTCTAGCGATAATGTTTATGTTTGCGGTTATGAGACCGTGACGGATGAAAGTACCAATTGGATTGTTAGAAAATCTACTGACGGCTCTAGCGGCTCTTTTGGATATATTGATAGCTATGATGCGGAAAATGGTATTGACTTGGCGAGTAAACTACATACAGATTCTAGCGACAATGTTTATGTTTGTGGCTATATAACAACCTCAGGGGGGACGACTCAAGGAGTCGTTAGAAAGTCTACTGATGGTTCTAGTGGTTCTTTTGAGGTTGTTGATTATTTTAGCGGATCTGCTAGTCATATTTTTATAGATTCGAAAGATTATATTTATGTTTGTGGACAGAGAGCCAAAAAGGGTATATTGAGGGTGGGTAAACTTCGAGCTAACTCTGCTTCGTTGGGTCCAAGAATGTTGGCCACTTCTTTTGGATATGTTTTTTCAGAATTTTCAGGAACAACAAATGAACGATTTAAATTAAACAATATTTCTGAATTTCCTCATTCAAGTGGCATATTTCAGATGAAAAATGTTGCTTTGGGAACCATAGATTCAGGAAAAGTTGGAAAAACTGACGATAGCATAATTCAGGTTTCTTACTTTGGTTCTGTGGTTCATATTGTGTGGCCACAGCAAGATCGTGGTGATTCTTTTGTGAAAGGATATGGAAGTTTTTCTTCAGGACAAAGACCAGGAAAACTTGTTTCAAGCTGGTCAACCGGTAGTTTTTTTGATGTAACAGAATACGATCATTTGTCATTATATGCATATTTAGTAAAACAAATAAGTGGCACCTTGGATAATGTAGATATTAGAATAGAAAGAAGACCTTTACATGATTCTCCTTTTGCAATAGATCAAGCGGTTGAATATAGCACAACAGGTAGTGACGCTTATGCAACTTATAGAGATTTAATACATACTAAAGAAATTGATTACGGTGATTTATCTATAAAAGAAATAGGTTGGCCTATAGATATTCCTCTCACAAATGTTAAAGAGATTAGAATTTCCGCTAGACACAGAAACGGCCAAACAGAAGATGTGAATAAAAATTTCATTGTTTGGGGCAGATTAATAAAATCTGAAGAAGAAACCTAAGAATGTCAAAATGCAGAAATACAAATATTACATTAAATTTTGAACACGAAGAGGGTAGGCAGCCTTTTTCTAGAGAAAAATATAATGGTTTTCTCAAAGTTAATGGTTCCTTTGATGTGATTGGTGATTCTGTTTTTTCGGGAGCATTATATTTGACTGGTCCTTTGACAGCGAGTCAAGATATAACAATATGTGAAAATAATCCAAATATTATTTTTATAGAGACAGATCAGTCAAATCAGGAGTGGAGAGCGGGAGGAAAAAATGGATTATTTAGGGTACGTGACGATACAAATTCAATAGAGCCGTTTAAAATAGAACCCGGTGCCAGCGATAATTCAATTTACATAGCGTCCAGTGGATATGTGGGGCTGGGAGTAACCAGCCCATCAAATAAATTACACGTAAAGGACGACAGAAGCGGAGGCCGTGTAGCTAGGTTTGTTAATGATGGGAACAATGTCGATAGATATGGAATTGTAATTGAGTGTGGGTTGGATTCCCCAGCAAGCAATAGCGATTGCCGGTGGATAGACCTTAGAGACGGAGACGCTACTGCTGTTTCGTATATTGGATATAGTACTTCTTCTCCATATGCTGCATTTTATAGTTCATCTGATGAACGATTAAAAAAGAATATTAAATTGTCAAAAGTGAAAGCTTTGAATGTTATTAGTAAACTTAAGCTTTACTCTTTTGATTGGATTAATGATAAGCGACCGTCTCAAAAAATTTCTTTTGTGGCACAACAGGTAGAAAGCGTTTTGCCTGAAATGGTAGCTACAGATAAAGATGGTTATAAAAGTGTGTCTGAAAGTGTTTTAATTAAATATTTGGTGAGAGCGGTTCAAGAATTAAAAGCAGAGATTGATTGTTTAAAGAAAAATAAAGGTTCCTAATTATTAGAAATGGGGTTTTTAGATCAAAAAGAAAGAATTTTAGATGTTGTTCTTACTCATAAAGGAAAAGAACTTTTATCTAAAAATTTACTTGAGTTTTCATTCTATGCTTTTTCGGATGAGAGTGTAAATTATAGTGGTTCTTTGAGTTCTTCAATTGCTACATTTGTAGCTTTTGATGATTATGTTCATAGGGGTGTATCATTTGAGGCCGACCAAAGGGTATCTGATAATAGAGCAATATCAAAAACATTAGAAACATTTTTATTTACTATTCCGTCTAGAGGTAAGGTGATACCAGAATTTAAAACAAGTATTGACGATTCTGGGGACGTGATCTTGAAAAGATCATATTTTCCAAATAGATTATCTTTTAGAGCCAAGTTTCCAAAGAGGCTTCGAAAGCCTTTGGCGATTATTTTGAGGGCCTCAATAGAAAAACAAAGTTTAGAAGAGAGATTTTCAAATTATGGCCTTGATCAACAAGTGGAAATAACAAAACGTAGACATGAAAAGAAAAAGAATATAATTGGTATGCCTTTGGCAAAAGATTACATAGCCCTTAAAAATTCTGCCCTAAACATAAAAACGGGACTAACCACTTCTATTGAGAAAGCTTTTAAAATTCACGAGAACAATGCTATTGAGCGTGAGGGAAAAATTGTATCTTTGCCAAAAAAGGTAGAAATTGTTACAGGATTAGATTCAGTTGAGATTGATCTTAAATTAAAAAGTTCAGAAGGAGAATTTGATTCTACAGATGGATTTTTGATAGAAGTTTTTGAAAGTGGATCTGATGGAAAGCTGAAAAGATTGTACGAAAAAACTATTGAGGATCCGTTAAGTGATAGCAGACTTCAGAATGGATTTGATTCTTTTTTGAAGGTTGAAACAAAATGACACGAACCAAAGAAGTAAGCATAAGTCTTGATTTTGAAGAAATTGACAAGCAACTTGAAGAGCGCAGAGATCAAGAACAACCTACTGACGAAGAGGCTATTAGTGCAAGGTCTACGATTTTTTCTTTAGGCAAAGATCCAAGACTAGGAACAAAAAGAAAAGTTGTTCCACCGGAACTTAGGTTGCTTGAAATTTTAAAAGATGGGATAAATAATCCTTTTGTAGAGTTAAACTGGAGAACTTCTCGTTTTGATGTAGATGCTGGTGGCGTAATAGCTTTTAACATTTATAGAAGAAAGCTGACCAGAGAAGAAATTTTCAGGGAGACTAGAGACTACAAAAGACAAATAAGAACATATTCAAGAACAACTTTTGACAGAATATCGAGAAACATTACTTCAAAAGGGCATTTTTCTTCAGATAGAAAGGCGTTATATCAATTTGATAGAAGCTTAATTCCTGGTGATATTTTAAATTCTAACTTGTATTCATTAGAAAAATCTGTTCAATCTAGAACAGATTTCTTGAAAACAGACTACAATAGAATTTCTTTGAGAACCAAGCCAACTTTTGCATTTCAGCCTGATTATTATTCAAGGACTATTCAAGGAAGATTTGAAAGGGCTTATTTTGCTAAAAAGTTTAAAAAAATAGGACAAGTAACATATTCTCAATTTTTAAAGAAAGATCAACAAAAATTTGTCTCTGTAAAAGAAAGAGAATTTGTTGATCTTTCTTACAGAGACAAAGAGGTTGGATATGGAGAGGTATTTGAATATTATATCACTTCTGTATCTAAAGATTCGCAAGAAACTCCAAAATCAAATGTTGTAAGGGTGTTGGTAGAGGATTTGACATCAATTCGTCCACCGGTTAGTTTTACAGCTACTCAATTAGACGAGAATAATATAAATCTTAGAATTGTAGTAGATCCTAGAGATGACATTGGAAGAGTTTTGATTTATAGAAAATCAGAAGATGAAATATTTTTTAAACGAGCTGGAGCTTTTTTGAATATTAGTGATTCTGTTAGTTTGACAGACTTAAGCACCAAACTTGGTAAATCTTATGTTTATAGAGCCTTTGCTGAAAATATTCACGGCAGTTTATCAGAGCCAAGAGAGATTCAAGTTTTTTCTACTGTTCAAAAGATTACGCCTCAAAGTAGATCTAATAATTTAAGAATTCCCATACTAACTGCTGTGCAAGATCAAAATTCTGATTTCATTAAAATCACAATGTCTTCGAATGATCCAAGAGTTCAATATTATCAACTAGACAGAAGAGACTTGACGATCCATGAAAAAAGATTCAATAAACCTTCTAAAGATTTTACCAAGTTTGGCGGAATTGCTGGCGAAGATGGTTGGGTTACAAATAAGTTTTTCGTAAACAGAGACAGAAATCCTGCGCTTTCTTCGAAAAATAAACTAAAAAGTCTAGATTATTTTAATAGAATAGCAAAAGAAAGAGAGATAGTTTTTGTTGATAAAACCATAGAAATTAATCATATTTATCAATATCGTGTACGTGGGTTTGATTTGTTTGGAAACGCAACTCCTTACAAATTGTCTTTGGTTAGATCAGTTGGAAAGAAGGCAGTTAGGTCTCCTATTAATTTAAAGTTTGAAATTTTAAGAGGCAGCCCTTTTAGGGTAAAGATTTCGTGGAATGACGACAACCTGTCTACTGAATTTAGTGCATCAGAACTATTTTCGGGAGATTCTGAGTCGTTAAGAGAGCCTAGTAAATTTATTTATAAGCTACAAAGAAGAAGAAAGGATGAAACTATATACCAATCGTTTCCTTTAACTGCAAATAAATTTGTGATAGATGAAACGGCAGCTCCGGATGCTGTTACGTTTTCTGCAAAAAAAGTAGAAGATATTTTTGAAAAACAAGAAAATATTGAATCTGAGGAAGGTTTTGGTGAATTTTATGTCCGTCCCTTTGGTGTGCCTGAGTTTTTGAAAGAAAATGATATTTACTATTATAGGGTTATGGCAATGGCCGAAAATGGAGATGAAAGCAATTTTACAGAAGAAGTTGAATTATCTACTTTGTCTGAATTATCAGATCCTATTAATTTTAGAGTTGAGGTTTTGAATTCTAGGGTTCGTCCGTTGGTGGCTAGATTGACCTGGGACGTTGAGAAAACAAAAGCCCGTCCAGATAGGTGGATAATAGAACGAAGATTTGATGTTGAAAACGATACATTTGAGGTAGTTGGTCAGGCCTATATTGATCCTGAATTTTTTGATAGAGGATTGCAAGAAAGAAATACATATCGTTATAGAATAAAGTCTAGGGATTTGTTGGGAAGAGAGTCTCGATTTGTAGATGCGAGGTTAACAATATAAAATGTCAACCAATGTTTCATCTTTGGCTACTGGCTTTGCGGCTGGTCAAGCCATTCAAAATGTAACGAAAAATGTGGATACAACTGTAGTGGCTATATCAATGGAAGAAAGAGAGCGAATGGCTGGAATTGAACGTATAGATGTAACAGAGTTTGTAGATTTAGCCATTGCAGATCTTGAAAAAATTAGAAAGAAGTTAAGGCCAAATTTTGAAAGAAAGTCTAGAAATTTTATGGAAGATGATCCAGATATTATTTTTGTTGCAGAATATATGGTAGAGGGCGAATTAGCTGGCGCTCTTCTTGTTTGGGAGAGATATAAAGATGCCACTCATTATGAAATTTATAAAAGAAATATTTTTAGCCAAGATCCTACTTTTGAAAGAATTTTGTTTTTAGATGACGCAAGCCTAAAGGAAGAAAAAAATAGGTTGATTGTTTATATTGGTGACGTTCTTGGTTTTAATGATATAGATGAAGAAAATATATATATTTTTTTAGACCACAGAATTAAAAGTGATAGAATTTACGAATATAAAGTAAAAGCGGTAAGGGTTCCACGGAAGGCTGCTGATATTGATTTTGATCTGGCTTTAGAGAGTCAAAACTTATTAACAAGCGTAACAATAACAAGAACAAATCCTTCTAATATGTTTCAATTTGCTGGTGCTATTTTGGGTTCAGAGGATTTGGCTTGGGTTATTTCTTTGTTGAATGAACATGTTTATTTTTTTGGAAGAAGACCTGCAGAAAAAAGTTTAGCATTCAACATGTCGGCTCAAGGAAATTCATTTAAGAATGCCGAAGCTTTGGTTAATATCCCCCAAAATATGTCAGATTTATTAAATATGATTAGTGAATCGGTGGCTTTGTTTGGCATTAGAGAAACTTTTGGTCACATAACTGATGTGTTGGGAGGACTAACCAAGGAATTTAGATGTGCCTTTATAGATGCTTGTGATGAAACGAGAAATGTTTTTTCATATGATAGATTTAAGACGGTGGTGGCAGCACAATTGCCTGTTTTTCAATTGCTTTTAAATTTATCTGAATCTGAATCTTTGCTTGATAGGTTGTCAATTTCTCAATTATCTATTACTTTACCAACAAATACAGGTTCTGAGGTTATTAATTCTTTAGATGGCTTAGTTAAAATATTTAAATTTGTAAATGATGTATTGCTTGTTGTGTTATATTCTCAAGATAAAGAGAATTTTGAAAAACTTAAGGAGATTGTTGACACTATAGCTTTATCACATAGCGTCGAGAAAGATCCAGTCGAAGAGGCTGCTGATGATGTCCGTAACCAAGAGGCAGATGCAGCAAACACTGCAGATGAAACTACCACCACAGTTACTGTTGAAAATGTTGGTTCAACAGCTACAACTCCAACAAGCTCTAATTCTTCTGTTCTAGGAGTTTCAGATGGATCTACAAGTAATACTAATTATGGAGGTGTTTTGATTCGTCAAAATTAATATCATGACTATAGCAAATGCAAATATTTTTGGATCAGTAACACAGGCAAGCACTTTTAAAACAGAAGGTACCTCTGTAACTTATGGTCAAGATATTAGATTACAAGGAGAAGAATCGACTTCTGGTGCCGCAACTATGGCACCACAAATTACTGCAAATGATTTAACTTCAAAGGGAATTGCTCCAAGTGATACTATTGTAAATGTTGTAGAATCTACTGAAAAAGTTTTACAAACAGCTTGTGGGTTTGTGATTACAAGGGTAACTCCAAAGACAAAATCGTCTATTGCGCTTGCGGCAGCGTCTCCTCTTCCAAATGCTACTGTTGTAATTGCTAAGAACGAAAAGAAGTTTATTAATCCTCCTCCAACTACATATCAAAGTATTGGATATTCTCCGGGGAGAGAGCAGTTGTCTATTCAAAATTCTATTACGACGGCTTTGATAAACAATGCTGCAATAGTTGCACCAAATGTAGTTAAGCGTGCTGTAGTTGTAGGAAGTGAAATTAAACCAAAAGAAGAAATTAAAAAGATTTTGGAGGAAGCTCAAAAGGTAGATTTGACAATTTCGTTGAAATCTAACGATTCGGAATCGTTAGATTTCAATACATTAAAAATTCCTAATACTTCTTTCAAGCTTCATTATAATTTTTTTGAAGAAGGTGAAGAAGACATAGAAAAACAAGAAGATATTGCAACAGACCCTCTTCTTAAAAATAAGCCAATAAATGTTCCCAAATATGTTAGATTTGATTGGACACCAGCTCGTGTAACTGATCCTATTTCTGGAACAGAGCTTGAGGCCAAGAAGCATGAAGAATTTAGGATTGATAATTTTTTTACACCAAAGGGAACGGCAACTGATGGCACTCTTTCTCTCTATAAACCTAGAGATATGGCGACGATATCTACTCCGTTATTAAAAGATGGTTTACCGCAAACTTTGGTTGATATTCATTCTCCCGAAGAGGCATTTAAATCTATTGCCAATAAGGCTGTTTTTGGTAATTCTGTTCCAATGGTTGTGCAGGAAAATGAAGACGAAAATGTTTCTGTTTTGCCTGCCTTAGAAGTTTTAGAGATGACATAATGGCTACTAATTTTTTTCAAAATATACCTATATCATCTTTGAGTGTGGCAGAAAAGCCAGAAAAGTCTATATCTGTCAATTTTACCAACAGAGGTCTACAGAATGTATTTAAAACTCAGGCTGCTTTCAAGGAGTCAACTCCAGATAAGATTAATATTTTAAATATTTCTAGAGTTCTTGGAGATTTGAAAGTAGAAAAAGATGAACCCGTTGGATTTAAATCTATTCCTGAGTTTGTAGGAATAGATTATCTCGGTTATATCATAGAAAAACAAAGACTTAGTAAAAAAACTGGTAAATGGATACCTATTGATGAATATTGGCTTATAGGTAGTGCAACAGCAAATTTCAAAGATTCTCGTATTGCTTATGGAAATGTTTATAGATACAGAATGAAATCTGTTGTTAGTGTCACTTATAAGAAAAAGAAAGTTTCATATGAAACATTAGAATTGATCGAAGATGTAAGGCGGCAAGAAAAAGAACTAATAAAAACACAATTACAGTCTCGTTTGATTGCCATATCTAATATTGATAGAATTACAAACTTGGGACTTGAAAGTAAATTATCATCAGGGGTTGCTTCTACGACTTATGATTTATTAAAAAATTTACAAATTACATCAAACGCAGGCACAACAGAAATTGCGAAATCTACTGTTTCGGTCACAAGCACATATACAGATCTTAGGCAGTTGAAAAATTTAAGAGTTCAAGATTTGGGTATTATGAGAGGCTCTATTACCCAACAAGAACTTCAAAAACAAGTAAACTCAAAACTTAAGACAATAGAAGAAGATATAATAGAATATGAATCATTTTACTATGAGAGCAGGCCAACCAAAAACTGGCTAATTGTAGATGTTTCAGAAAAAATTCCTCCACCACCTCCTTCTGCTATTAAAATAACTCCAAATAGCACAAAAGGAACTATTTCAATAACATGGTTATCTCCAGCCAACAATCAAAGAGACATTAGTGGCTTTAGACTTTATCATAAAACAAATCTTGATAAACGTTGGAGAATGGTAAAAGAGTTTCCGGTGGAAGAAAATGTATTTGAAAGAAGCTTTAATACAAATAAAAAACATATTTTTGCTTTAGTTTCTTTGGATGTTCATAGGATGGAGTCGTTTTTGTCAACACAAATTCAGGCTGAATTTAATCCTAATTTTGCTGTTGAAAAAAAAGAAAAACCACTTAAATGGATCAGCGGTAGTGGGGCAAAACCTAGTGAAACTGATACTATTTTTAAAACATTTATTAAACCACAAGATCCGATTGTTGCAAAAAAGAGTGTAAAGTTTTCTGTTAAGCCTCAATTTAATGAAGAAAACAAAAAATTATTTGTTAGAATCACTTCTCTTGATACACACGAGAAGAAGGAATTTAATTTGACTTTGAAAAATATAAATCTAAGCGAGATTGAACGATAAGGAAATAAAAGCAAATTAGAATATACTTATATTAGTATCATTTAGGAGCTATAAAGATGGGATTGTTAGATAATTCTGGTGACATATTGATTGATGCTGTTTTGACAGATGTTGGTCGTGAATTTTTAGCACGAAACGATGGCAGTTTTGAGGTTGTTCGATTTTCGTTAGGTGATGATGAGATTGATTATGGGCTTTTTGATGTAAATGTTGGTTCTTTACAGCAAGATTCAAACATTTTAAATAGTCCGGTTTTTGAAGCAAACGTGAATGAAAAAATAGCTCTCAAAAATCAACTTTTGTCTATTTCTAATCCTGATTTAAGATATTTACCAACCCTCAATTCCAATGTGGCTGCTATTAGTTTGGGCGAAAGAAATGATTCACAAATTGGAAAAGCAGTAGAATTTTCACAAGGAACATTGTCAGGTCGTACAGTTCCTTCTGAAATTGTAGATGGATCATTCTTGGTTCAGGTAAATAATGATTTATTGTTTGTTGAAAAACAAACTCCAGTTAACATTACACCATTTGGTACTTCTCAGTATGTAATTCCTAGAACTGCGATTGGAGCCAATCAGGGAGCCATTGTTACATTTAATGTAGCAGTTCAAGCTCTTACCAATGAAGTTTGGGATGTTTTGGGTTCAGGAACAGTTGGGTCTCGTACAATTTCTACAAAGATTAAATGTATTGGAGCTTTGTCAGGATTAAATGCTGAAATTACAGTTACACTAAACGAAGAGTTTGCTAGATAAGGGGAATAAAAAGTGTCATTTAAGGAATTAGATCAATCGACAGACGTTACAACTCAACTTTCTGTTGTGAATGAAATTATACCTTTGACGGGAACCTTTTTTAGTGGTTCACCAAATTCTTATGTTAAAAATTATATAAACATAACTTCTGGCTCCGCAGTTTCTGGTGGTTTTTTTGAAACTGTTTATGATGGTTCTCCAACTTCTATTTCTTCATCTGCTTTGGTTGATGTGGCGTTTGGTTTTAGTTCTGCTTCATTGAATGCAGGATTTTCAGAAACATTTTTGAGTGACGAAAAACAAAGAATATATAGAGAAATGGCACAACTTCTGTTGGGCGATACAGGTGCTTTGTTTAGTTTTAATAGTACCACTGCTAATGAAGTGTTCTTTGTTCTTTTGAAAAGAAGAATTTTTAAAGATGAAATTAAAAAAGGGAATGTTTCTATAATTGTACAACTTTCTGGGGGGGTAGGTGATACTTTATTACTTTCAGATACTGGTGCAACTTCAACCTTTACTATAGGCCCAGCGGGGGATGAAGCTAGTTTATTTTCTGGTTCTATAGAAGTTGGAAAGGTTTACTATAATGCAGGAATTGTTGCACTTACAAGTGGTACCTTTTCAAAAGGTGCTGGCGGAGAAGAAATTTATTGGTCAGGTTCTTTGGCTGCTGGTAGCATGCATCATGTTGTAATATCTGGAAATTTAGATAATATTGTAGATGGGTTTAGAAATAGAATTAATCAATTTAATTTCCAAAATCAGACGAATTTGCATTCAACAATTTATTTCTGTCGAGCACTAAATGCAGATTTTAATTATAGTACAAATCCAACATTTGTTGATGCCGAGGGAAGAATTATCCCAACTTCGGGTAGTGATAACCAAACAAGGACTTATGTTACTACTGTTGGTTTGTATGACATTAATGATAATTTGTTGGCAGTTGCAAAAACTTCTGAACCTATCAAGAAGTCACCTGACAATGAAATTATTTTTAGGGTAAAATTAAGTTACTGATTTTACACCTTTTTCTCTTTTATCTAACTAATTATATTAAAGAAGTTAGAGATGAGAAGAAAACAATGTCTCTGGAAAAACGAATTTGTCCAGAATGTCAGAAAGAATTTGAGCGTCAAAGTTGGGATTTGAAAAAATACGAGAAAAAAGAAAAAATACCTTGTTGTTCTCGTTCGTGTTCTACGAAAATTTCCAATAGAAAAAGAAATCAAAAAAGATTGTTGGTGTGTTTGAGTTGTAAAAGTAAGCAATTAGTGAACGAAACTGATAGTAGAAAGTTTTATTGTTCACGAAAATGTTATTTTGAGTGCCAAAAAGAAGAGCTGGCAGAAAGAGCTAGACAGCTTGGGAAAGATAAGGCTCAGCAAATTTCCGAAACAAAGAAGAAAATGTACAGAGAAAACCCTGAATGTCATGGAAGATTAAGCAAAAAACACTCTAAAGAAACAAAAGAATTACTGTCTAAACAGAGAAATAAATATTTTGAAACTCATGATGGATATTGGAAAAATAAAAAATTTTCTGAGGAAATGAAAAATAAAATTTCAGCAACAAGAGCTAAAAGGTGGGCAAATGGTGAATATGATCACATAAAGATGGCATGGGCTAAAGGTAAATATTTTTTTCAAAAAGCTGGAAAAGAAGTTTGGTATCGATCTTCATGGGAGCTTGCGTATATGAAGTATTTAGATTCACGAGAAGACATTATTAGTTGTGAATATGAGGGGTTAAAAATTTCATATCATGATTTACAAAACAAAAAGCGTTATTATATTCCAGATTTTTTGGTAGAACATGAAAGTGGTAAGAAAGTTCTTTATGAGGTTAAACCATTTTTAAGAAAAGATTCTGAAACCAACAAAAGAAAATTTAAAGCCGCTAGAAAGTATTGCAAAGAAAACAATATGAAGTTCAAAGTTATTACGGAACGCTATTTAAAACATATAGGATGTGAAATATGAACAACAAAGAGATGTGGCCCACTTACGACAATCCTCACATTCCAGAGGTGGGAAAAATTAGTTACAAATACAATGGTCGTTGGTATTTGTGTGCTAGTGATATGGTAGTAGATCCTAAAAATTGCAAGTGTGTTATGTGTCGAAGAAGGAAGGAAAGTCTATGAGCTTCTATCGCTTCAAAGATGAGGACATAATTAACACCTCCATTGTTACTCACCCATCATATAATGTTGCTTTAAATGGTGATCAAGTAACTGGAAGCATTTATCTTGATAATAAATTTTTAAATGATGATCTTTCAACTAGGCGAATTTTTGGATTTTCAGCAAAAGCTGGTGGATTTGTAACAGGTAGTCACCCTCTTACTGCATCTGTTGATATTGTAGATGCAGAACAAAATGCTACAAACAAACAACTTTATGAGTCTGTTCTGAATTTGTATAATTATTATGCACTTATAAATTCTGATTATACTTCAAATTTTACAGGCTCTGAAACCACACGATTTAGAGTAATTACAATACCAGAAATTTATTATGATAGAGGAGTTCTTTCTGGTTCGTTTTCTGCCAGTGATCTTGATAATGCTGGTGATTCTCGTATTCTTTTTGATAATGGTCGTGGCGGTATTTACAGTGGCTCTCTTACTGGAACGCTTGTAGGAAATATATTTTATTCTGAAGGGTTAGTGGTTTTGAAGGGTGGTGGTTTGAATGACGAAGGGGCAAGTAATGATTTTGGTGAAGCTTCCCCGTCGAATTTTAAATGGCAAATTAACTTCAGGGGCAAGCACACAATACCAGTCAAAATTTTTATATGTAGAGCACCCGCAGGTCAATTAAATGCTT
>Ga0209536_100009566_pt1 | contig 14400 bp, 8 predicted proteins | sample DeeMarSeWOR28_12_FD_187461 | JGI IMG/M metagenome (GOLD analysis project Ga0209536, IMG submission 187461) | Marine sediment microbial communities from White Oak River estuary, North Carolina - WOR-2-8_12 (SPAdes) (version 2) | ecosystem: Environmental > Aquatic > Marine > Intertidal zone >...
CTGTTCCGGGTTATATTCGGACAGATGAACCACGCTAATCCACGCACGCTTACGCCATCGTTCACGCCGGGGGTGTTGTTGCTCGCCGGCGCTTTGTTGGTGCCGGGATCTGTCGCGGCGCAGGGCGACGTAGAGCTGTTGGGCCGGTTGCGCGGTGGAGCAGTGCCGCCGCCGGGTTACTACGAGATGCTGCGCTCCGATCCCGATGCGTTCCAGTTCTCGCAACGCAACGGCTGGGTCACGCGGGGCCGCATGGTGGCGGAGCTACGGCGTGAGCTGCGTACCCGGATGTTGGCTGGGCGAAGCCGCTTCGATGTCCGGGCGCCGCGAGAGACCGGCGCTCTGGTGCAGGCGGCTCAGGGCGACGTGCTGACCGGCACGCTCAACATGCCGGTGATGTTGATTCTGTTCCAGAACACCGATTCGGCTGGTCTGGTCCAGAACGTATCGCGTTCGGTTGTGGAGCAACGGTTGTTCAGCACCAGTGTGGCACCGCCTTATACGGTGCACACGTACTACCGTGAACTCTCAAACGACTCGCTCGTCGTCAATGGAACGGTCTTCGAATGGGCCCGTGTGGCGCAGCCCGATAGTTTCTATGAAGGCAATTCGAACGGGCTCCCTCCGGGTGGTGATATACCACAACTCATAACCGACATAGTATTGCTGTGGGACAGTTCGGTCGATTTCGGCCAGTTCGACAGCGATGGTCCCGACGGGGTCCCCAACTCCGGCGATGATGACGGCTATGTGGATGCCATAGTGTTGATTCATCCCAAGGTGGACGGGTCGTGCCAAGTAGTGAATCCCGAGGGAGAAACCAGCATCTGGGCTCACAGGTGGAGTGTGTCGAGTTGGTCTGGGGGACAGGCATACGTCACCAACGACGCCGCGGCCGGCGGCGGAAACATCCTAATCGATGACTACACGATACAGGGAGGGCAGGGAGGCGATTCGGGTTGTGACAGCGACGAGCCGCTGCCGATGGGGCTGGCAGCCCACGAAACCGGCCATTTGTTTGGACTGCCCGATCTGTACGACACGGTGGGCGGTGAAAGCGCGGGTATAGGCCGCTGGGGGTTGATGGGCTCCGGCAACCAGCAGGTGCCGTACCGGCCGGTTCACATGACGGCGTGGACCAAGGCTCAGTTGGGTTGGGTGACCGAAGTGCTGGTTGACAGCGATACCACACTGGACATCGGTCCCATTGTAACGTCGGACACCAGCTACATAGTGCCGATCCAAGACCCGGCGGATTCGACTCAGTACTTCATTCTCGAGAACCGGCAGCGCATAGGTTCGGATTCGATGCTGATCGGGGAGGGCTTGCTGATCTGGCACGTCGACTCGCTGATCACCCGGCAACGGGGCATGCCGTACAACACGGTGAACGCGTTCGCGCCCAACGGTGTGGCCCTGGAACAGGCGGATGGTCGCGACGACTTGATGCAGGGTGTCAATCGCGGTGATACCGGTGATCCGTTCCCAGGGCAGGACAACAATCACGTCTTCGGCGTTTGCACCGTACCCGGCAGCGTCGGCAACCACGGTAGCCCGTCACTCGTGAGTGTGGAGAACATCACGCAGTTGTCTCCGTTCGGGGCGATCCGGGCCGATGTCAGATTCGTCGATCCCGATCCAATCGTGATCACCGACGCCACTCCGCCGGTCGGTCTGATGGGGTCGGCATATCAGCACCAGCTGACTGCAACTGGCGGGCTGGAGTGCCACCGCAGGTGGGTAATCGTCAGTGGTGTTCTCCCCACCGGTATGGAGATGACCGGTGACGGTCTCCTGTGGGGGAGGCTCAGGGAGGTGGGTGACTTCGCCGTTGACGTGCGTGTGGAATCCGGTACCGCAAACCAGACCGAAACGCTCACGTTGAGTGTGGTGGCTCCGGCCATCGAGGTCGACAGCGTGGTAAACGAGTTGCTGCAGTTGTCCAGCCCGCTGAGCGACGACGAGAGGACCTATCTGGATCTCCAGGGAAACGGCAACCAGATGCTGGACCTGGCCGACTTCGTGGAGTGGATGCGAACGACCGGAGGAGTAACCACCACCGCCGAGATCATGACGGTACTCGAGGCTGCCAGAGAGCGGGTCACAGGGCCAGGGAGGCGGCCGTGAAGCGAGTGACGCTGGGAATCCTGGCACTTGCGAGCGCGATCCAACTGTCTTGCAGTGATGCGGGTCCCGTTGCTGGCGAAGTGGCGATCAACTTCGACTCGCCGAGCGCCGACGATTGGGCGGTCCGCTTCACCGTAATCGCGTCGTCACCGCAGACACTGCAGGGTCTGAGTGCTACCTGTTCCGGCTGTCAGGCGTTCGTGCGTATGGTGAGTGACTCGGTGCTGCGCGCGATAGTCTACGGTGGTCCGCTCCCGACGAGCGAATTGGCTCGCCTGTCAGTCTCCGATACTCGAGCACTGACCGCATACAAGGTCACGCTTCTAGAGGTGGCGGGCGGTGACCTCGGCATCTACTCGCCCGCGACCCGCGGTCTATCGCTCTCGGTGAGCCGTTAGACGGTTCACCGCTTCACCAGAAACCAATCGCGCTCCCGGCTGGATAACGAGTCCGGCCCGACGACCAGCGTCTCAACGTATATCGTGTCCGATCGCAGCCGACCCGCCAGCAAGATACCCGCGGTTGAGGGATCGCCATGTGTAACTCTGAACTCCACGGATCCTTCACGACCCATGGTGCCCGCGAACGGCTCAAACTCGTCTGCGTTTCGCCCGGTGTTTCCGGCAAAGTAGAGGGAGAGGCGACCGAAGTAGTCTGAACCGCTGGCCGAGTCGACAGTGAAAGCCATCCTGAGCCCGGGCGGTGGCTGGGGCGGGTCGCTGGCCAGATGCCAATCCCCGACCAACTGAACTGCGGCCTGAGGGCCGGCAGCGGCCTGCCGTGACTGGCCGGTGCCGTTCGCCGCCGTGCCCCCCCGTGCGCAGGCAATGGCTGCCATACTGAGCATTGCGGCCAGATGATGGAGAGATGGCATTGGTGTTCCTTTCCCGGTGTCCCTGCTGTCTGTTTCGCCCGGCGGTCCCATCGGTCTGTGACCGGCGGGACTGTATCCTGTGGTCGCGGCTCCCTTCTTCCGCTCCGTGGCTCTGCACTCTGCGCTGCGGTCCAGGCCTTAGAGGCCGCGCTCGGCCGAGAACGGGAGTCCTGAAGGACGCTCCGCTCCCCGCTCCCTGCTCCCCCACTCTGCACTCTTTTCCCCAAACATACCTTCCCGCAATCCCACGGCTAAATTACTCGCCAACCTCAAACGCTGGAGCGTTCCCATGTTGCGGACGAAGTTTGCCTGCGTGGCCGCCGTGTGCTGGGTTGCATCGTTGGTCCCAGATGCTGCAGGCGCGCAGGAATTCGAGCTCACGGTCAAGAACATAATGCGTGGTTCCGAACTCATAGGTGAAGGTCCGGTGCCGCTCAGAGGTGGCGGTTTCGGTGGTGGGGGTGGTTTCAGTTGGACGCCTGACAGCCGTTACGTCTATTTCCGCTGGAAACAACCGGCAGTCGATACGGCCAGGGTCATATACCGCGTGAGCCCCCGCGACGGCGAGCCGGAGCGGTTCGAGGATGCGGACGCCGACACGATCCTGGCAGGTCCGGCCGTTTGGTCGCCCGACCGCAGGCAGGCGATCTTCACGGTCGACGGCGATCTCGTGCTTTGGAATGAACGGGGCACGCGCCATCTCACTAAGGGTGCCGGATTCGAGTCGAGCCCCGTCTGGTCCGCGGACGGACAGACCGTCTACTATCAGCGCGACGGCAACGTGTTCGCACTCGATCTCAGAACCGCTGGTCTGGAGCAGCTCACCGATATTCGCAGCGGGGATGCGCCGCGGCAGCGCGCGCAGGAGCAGTCGGAGCAGCGCAGGTTCCTGGCCGATCAAGAGGAGCGGCTGTTCCAATTCATTCGCGACGGTGAATACCAAAACCAACCGTGGGGCCGGCGTCCGCCCGAGCCGGATTCCACGCGACCGCAGCCGTTCTACCCGGGGCAGAACAAGTCGGTGCAGGGGAGGCAGATAACTCCGGATGGCAGGTTCGTGCTGATGACTGTCACGGAGCAGTCCCGCAATGCACGCCGGCTGGAGATGCCGGTCTGGGTGAATGAAGAGGGTTACGTGACCACCCACACGGGTCGCACCAAGGTCGGTGACGAGCAGTCGACATCGCGGGCTGCGATCTTGGAAGTGGCGACGGGTGCGGTGACGTTCGTGGGCGACAGCATCGGCGAAGGCGATCGCGACATCCGTGGTATGTCAGTGTCCTCCAACTCACGCCACGCGCTGATCCGGATCGATACGCATGATAACGAAGATCGTTGGTACGCTGTGGTCGATCTGCCCGGCATGGAGACCAGGGTAGTCGATCACCTGCACGACGATGCCTGGATTGCCGGGCCCAGTTCGTTCACAGCCGGGTTCATGCCCGACGGCGAGACGGTCTACTTCGTATCTGAGAGAACCGGCTGGGCACACCTGTACACAGTGCCGGCCGCCGGCGGTGCAGCGACTGCGTTGACCAACGGCGAGTGGGAAGTACTGGGTGTCGATATCTCGCTGGACGAGGAGCGCTGGAACATCACCGCCAATAGAGACGGCTTCGCCGAGGTGCACTTCTACAGCATGCCGCTGGAGGGTGGAGAACTCACGCGCGTCACATCGGCCATGGGCCGGCAGGATGCCAACGTCTCGCCCGACGGCCGTTGGCTCGCGATGACACACTCGGAAGCGAATCATCCGCCGGAACTCTACTTCCAGGAGAACCGACCTGGTCGTGAGATGCGGCAGATCACCGAAAGCACCAGCGAAGAGTGGCGGCGCGGCGAGTGGATCAAACCCGAAATAGTCATCGTCACTGCGCGCGACGGTGTCGAGGTTCCGGCCCGGCTGTACCGGCCGACGGCGAACGCAGCGCCGGAGGGACAGCGGGCAGCTGTGATCTTCGTACACGGCGCCGGTTACCTGCAGAACGTGCACAATTGGTGGTCCAGCTACTACCGTGAGTACATGTTCCACCACTTGCTCGCTTCCAAGGGCTATACCGTGCTCGACATGGATTACCGCGGCAGTGCCGGACACGGACGCGACTGGCGCACGGCGATCTACCGTCATATGGGTGGCCAGGACCTCACCGACCAGGTCGACGGCGCCAACTGGTTGGTGGACAACATGGGCGTCGATTCCACCAGGATCGGGATCTACGGTGGGAGCTACGGGGGGTTCATCACCTTGATGGGTATGTTCACCACGCCGGGCGTGTTCAAAGCCGGCGCAGCTCTGCGGCCGGTAACCGACTGGGCCCACTACAATCACGGCTACACCGCCAACATTCTCAACGAGCCGCAAAACGACTCGCTGGCCTACCAGCGCTCGTCTCCGATCTACTTCGCTGAGGGGCTGGAGGGCCATCTCCTCATATGCCACGGCATGCTGGACGACAACGTGTTGTTCTACGACACGGTGCGGCTGACCCAACGTCTCATTGAGCTGGGCAAGGAGAATTGGGAAGTGGCGATGTATCCGGTGGAACGCCACGGGTTCCAGCAGCCCTACAGCTGGACCGATGAGTATCGCAGGATACTGAAGTTGTTCGAGACGAGTCTGAAGTGAGAGCGGGCAGCGGGGGGTGGGGAGCGGATTCCGCTCCCCGCTCCCCGCCCCCCATCTGTGATAGAACTCACCTTTTTCTGGTAAGCCATTTACTTGCTGGGGATTGGGCCTCCGGCTAGCTTGCTGGGTCGCAAAACCAGCCGGGACTTCAAATGTCACAGATCGCCAGTCGTAGAACGTTCGCACGCATAGCCGCCGTCGCTGCAGCCGCAGTGCTGATATCGGCGGGTGCTTGCCCAGTCAGCGAGTCAGATCCCACGGGCTCTTCCACGCAACCGCGGCCCACGACATTGACAATCGTCGGAGGCAACAACCAGCAGGATACAGTAGGCCGGCTTCTGACTGAGGACCTGGTCGTCAGGCTCGACGATCAGTCCGGCGACATCATGGCGGGGCAGACGGTGTCGTTCTCGGCCACCCAAGGAGGTGGCACCGTGGGGAGCGCGAGTGTGACGACCGACGCTGACGGACTGGCCTCAACCACCTGGACTTTGGGTGGCAGCGCCGGGACCCAGCAGGTGACGGTTGGGGTGCCGAATGCCTCTCCCACGGCGACGTTCTCGGCCACGGCGCTCGCGGACGGCCCCAGCACGGTAGCGGCTTCGGCCGGCGATCAGCAGCAGGGCATCATCGGAGTTGCCCTGGGCACGAGTCCCGCGGTTGTCGTCAGCGACCAGTTCGACAATCCCGTAGCCGGAGTTGAGGTCACTTTTGCGGTGACGGTTGGCGGCGGAAGTGTCACAGGACCGGTCGACACGACCGGAGCTGACGGTGCGGCGGCCGTGGGTAGCTGGATATTGGGTTCCGCAGGAACCAACAACCTGACTGCCACGGTGACCGGATCGGGCCTCAGTGGCAATCCGGTCACGTTCACGGCGACGGGCGTGAGTTCTTTCTTCGACGTTGAGGTCCGCTACTCCGACAGCAGCCTCGCTCCCACGGTCTCACAGCAGCAGGCGTTCGACAGTGCGGTGACGCGGTGGCAGTCACTCGTGGTGGGTGACGTGCCCGATCAAACGCTTGGCACGGTGCCGGCCGGGACGTGCGCCGGGTCGTGGCATCCGAGCCTAACGGGCCAGACCGTAGATGACATCGTGATCTACGTTACGCTGGAGGCCATCGACGGGCCGTTCGGCGTATTGGGACAGGCTGGGCCGTGCCTCGTCCGCAGCAGCTCGGGCCTTCCGGTGCTGGGTGGAATGCGGTTCGACGTGGCCGATCTGAGCCGGCTGGAGACCAACGGCGAGTTGGAGATGGTGATTATTCACGAGATGGGACACGTGCTGGGATTTGGGACGCTGTGGGGCCCGTTCGGTTTCGATCTGCTGCGCACTCCGTCCGACACGGCGCCTGCGACTATCGTGGACACATATTTCAGCGGTGCGGCAGCGATCGCGGCGTTCGATTCGATAGCCGATCCGGACTATACTGCGGGGCAGAAGGTTCCCGTCGAGAACGACAACACCCGGTTCGGCGAGGGGAGTCTGAACGGCCACTGGCGCGAGTCGGTGTTCGATACTGAGCTGATGACGCCGCAGCTCAACGGCGGCGTGTCCAACGAGCTGAGTGTGGTCACGGTGGCATCGTTGGAAGACATGGGCTACATGGTGGTGCGCATGTTCGCCGATGGGTACGCTTGGCCGGCGCCACCCGCAGTGGTGGCGGCCCGGGCCAGCAGTTCTGTCGTGATGCTGGATGACACCTGGCAGGGGCCGATACGGGTGATTGACGAGGGCGGTCGGGTTATCGGCATCGTTAGAAGATAGGTGCAGGGTGGAGGGTGCAAAGTACAGGGAGCGGGGAGCGGGGGGCGGAAACCGACCGCTGGGAAGCCAGGTCCGTCGGGAAACCGCCAAGCCGGGGTCCTGGGGCAGCGAAGAACATCGAGTCAACGGAGACGCTTGTGGCTAGAGGGCTAGGAATCGGTTGTATCGCGGTCGGTGCGACGCTGGCTGCCGCGTGCGGGGCAAACCGGGGGGACGCGGGTGCCACGGAGTGTGCCGCGATGGAGCCCAACATCACCGCAAGCACGCGGGCGGAGGCTTTGGCGGGAGACTATCGGCTGGTCATGGTTGCGACCGCAGGCGCCGAGTCGAGCCACACGGTGACCGGTGAGCTGGAGTTGGTACCTCACGACGCAGAAGCGCGTTACATGAGGCGGCCCGACGGCTCTCCGGAACCCGGCGTGCAGCTGCCCCTGTACGGCACCACCGACATAGCGCTCGACCGGGTGGGGGCGGTCAAGCTAGGCGATCTCGGATCGACGGACCCGATGCGGCCCGGCGTCGTGGTGCTGGAGCAGCGCGCCCCCCAGGGAGATTCGGCCCCCGAGATAACGTTGCGCTTGGGATCGCTGGCCAACCAGCGGGACGTCACTCGATTCGACGGTGGTTACACTGCGCTACGGGTGACGTGGGTGGCGAGCGGCCGGTTCGGAGGGACATGGCAAAGCGGTGTAACGGGTCCCGAAGCGCGCGGCCATTTCTGCGCCTTCAGCAATTAGACGACGTTCGCCCGCAGGGGCGAGTCAGTGCGGTAGGCCCAACCCCGGGGCAGCATCCCGGGGTTTTCTCGTGTGGGCCGATCCGGCTCGAAAGCCAGGTCCGATGGAAAGGCGCGTCCGGCCCGACGTAATGACCCGGCGCCCGAGGGGGAACGACTGCGCCACTTCGGGTTAAGCATTATTGTTGGGCATTAACTGTTCGCCGACCTCCCGCCGCGGTAGGTTACCCAAGTTCCCAATCAGGCCGGATGATATGTCACGCAAATCAGGTGCCGTTTTCTCGCTCGTCGCCGCTGCTTCGCTCGCCTACTGGGGCTGCGGTGGCGATTCGACCGCTCCGCGAGAGGATCCACAACCGACCAGGGCACTGGCGGTATCAGGGGACCAACAGACTGGCACGGTCGGGCAGCAACTCCCCGCGGCGCTGGTCGTGCAGATCAACGATCAGGATGGCAGTCCCATGTCCGGCGTGTCGGTGGCGTTCGCGGTTACCCAGGGGGGCGGCTCCGCTTCCAGCCCGACTGCCAGCACGGCGGGCAACGGACAGGCATCGACCGACTGGACGCTGGGAACTGTAGCGGGTGCGCCACAAGAGCTGAGGGCCACGGTCTCCGGTGCCACTAACGTTGCGGTGACCTTCAGCGCCATCGCTGAGGCCGATGTTGCGGCCGTCATCTCGGCGGATTCGGGAAACAACCAGCAAGCTTTCAGAGGGACTAGGCTTGCGGAGTACCTGGTAGTGCGCGTGCGGGATCAGTATGCCAACGGTGTCCCCAATCAACTCGTGCAGTTCACGGTGCCGAGCGGCAGCGGCACGATCGATTCTGCGGCCGCATTCACCGACGCCACCGGCAGGGCCCGCTCGGGCTGGACGTTGGGAACCGACGTGGGAGAGGACACTGCGCAGGCGGTCGTGCAGGGTGTGACCGGCAGCCCTGTCACGTTCACGGCTACCGCGCACAACTTGAACATCACGTCGGTGAATCCGGACCCGGCCGTGTGGGGAGCGTCGGCCACCATAACGGGTACCGGGTTTGATCCCACACCGGCCAGCAACATCGTGACGGTGGGCGGTGAGATCGCGACGGTCACCGCAGCATCTGCTACCCAGCTCGACATAACCATTCCCTCGGTCTGTTTGCCGGCAGGTTCGTTCGACTTTCAGGTGAATGTGGGTGCGTTGATTTCGGCACCCGCTGCTGCAGATGTGGAACCGGCGTCGTTTCTCACGATGACGGTGGGCGAGCAGGTGATCGTTCAGGATCCAAGCGAGTTCTGCTTGCAGTTTGCCGGTACCGCGGCTTCAGAATCGTATCTGTTCGGCGTTCAGTCCGTCACGGAGGTGGCATCGAGCCGCACACCGGTGACGGTCACGTCGGTCATCGCCCCGGGAGCGGTCGCTGCTCCGCCGGCAGCGTCACTGCTCGCGCCGAGGCCTCGGGGTCGCACTCCGAGTGCCGAGGCGGCGCGTCGCCTGGAGCTGCTGCGGAGGCATCGCGTGGCCGAGACCAGGATCCTGGCGCAGGGCCTGGAGCTATTGGAGCAGAGACGGGGCAGCGTGCCGCGCGCTTCCGCACCCGTCCAGGTGCCGCAGGACGTGCAGGTCGGCGACACGGTGGATATCCGGGTGCCGACCGGAGGGAGCCTCTCGTGCGATTCATACGCGGAGATCGCGACGGTGGCGAGAGAGGTGGGCACCAGAGCTGTCTGGCTCGAGGACGTGGCGAATCCGACCGGCGGTTATACGACTGCGGACTTCCAGGTGTTCGATAACCAGTTCGAGAACGACACGTACGACGTGGATGTAGCATACTTCGGCACCCCCAGCGATATAGATGGCAATGGCCGCGTTGCCATCGTGGTAACTCAAGAGGTGAACAAGCTGGAAGGGCCGGCCGGATTTGTGGCCCCCCTTGATTTTCTCAGCAGGGCAGAATGTGCGGCTAGTGACGAGGGCGAGGTCATCTATGTCTGGGCGCCAGACCCCGACGGATCGGTGAGTAGTTTCCCCCTTGCATTGATAGATGCGCGATACATTGCGGCGACTCTCAGTGCCCATGAATTCGTACATACCATACAGGTAGGTCGTCGTGTGCAGGCAGCGGCAGCGCTGCCGACGATTTGGGAACTCGAGGGGCAAGCGTCTTTGGGAGAAGAGGTGGTGGGACATGGAGTTGAGGGGAACGCCCTGTGGCAGGATCTCGGAGCTGAGATGGCGCTCAATATCGACTTCTCCCAGGAGAGCGACTGGTACTTCTACACGTTTGCAGATCTGCTCACCTATACCGGTGCGGACCTGACTATCGCACCGCCGTTGAGGATTGAGAATGCGCCGGAGGATTGTACCTGGATTGGTCGAGACCCCGGTCACGCATGCGCCTTCGATCTCGTGAACGGAGTCCCGTGGTCGTTTCTTCGCTGGCTGTCGGATCATTTTGGACCTGGCTTCGCCGGTGGAGAACAGGAGCTACAGCGCAACTTGATAGACAACACGCTGGCCGGATTCGCGAACATCGAGAGCATCATAGGTGTGTCCGTAGACACGTTACTGGCACAGTGGGCCGCGATGCTGTACCTGGACAACCGCATTCTGGCCGACGGCACGCCGGTCGTTGCGGACTCGATTCTGGGGCTACGGACCTGGAACCTGTTCGACGTCTTTGAGAACGTCGTGTTTGATGGCGTGAACGTTCACCGTCTGCTGCCCAGGAACCGCGCGTTCGATCAGTTCTCGGACCAGGCCAACGTCCGCGCCGCATCCTCGGCCTACTTCATCGTCTCGGGCAACGGGCGGGCTGCCACCGCCATTCGAGCGCGCGATGCGAACGACGATCCGCTGCCGCAGCACATGCAGGTGTGGGTGGTGCGGATGAAGTGATCCCCACGGGATCGGTCGTTCGTCGGTTACCTAGCTGTAACGGGCAGGTGCTGTTGTGCGGGTAGTAAGAGCGGCCTGGCCGTCCCCTCCGCGGCCTGCAGTTCGCGAGTGAGGGTGAGCATCTAACGGGAACAGCCGCTCACTCACGCGTGATCCGAGCAGACCGCTCTGCCCCAGTCCGAAACTGCAGGTCGAGATCAGCTAACGACGGACCCGGTCCTGTTCGCCCCGCTTCACCTTGCCGGGCAACAGCACACCGTAGGGCTGGTATCCGGCCATGCGGATCACCATCCAACCGATGGCAACGCCGGCACACTGGACGATCACGTCCGTCAATCCGAAATAGCGGTCGACGATCAGGATCTGGCTCAACTCGACCAGCGCGGCTAGGTAGAGGCCGGGTAGGAAATGGGCCAGCCAGCCACGTAGCTTGAGCGGCCAGACGGCCAGGAGTCCACCCACCGGAAGGAACAGGAAGAACGCCGCCCCGATATCGGCGACGCTGTAAACGTCGACGCGTCCGATATGGGCGCTCAGCAGTGAGAATCGCGTAGGGGACAGCTGTTCCAGTATCGCCCGGATGTCGGTCTCGAGCAGGAATGGATCCCAGGACCACGCCGCGAGAACTACGATGTATGCCGCGGACAACGCCAGCGGCCGGTAACGACCGCGCACCTCGCGTGAGAATAACGGCAGCCATCTGGCGGTGGCGAAGGCACCGATCGCCGCTCCCAGGCCGTGCATGACGACGGCCCCGATACTGAGTTCCAGGCCGAGCGGAGCCCGGATCAGTTCGGCGACCAGCGACAGGGCTACGCCGCCTGCCGTCGCGAGCCGGGCTGCGCGCATGTGGGTCCAGCCGGACTCGGCGAGGGTGATGACCACGAGAACGCCTAACGGAACCAAGAGGAACGCGTCCAGCAAGCTCAAGTCCGTGAGTGTTCCCCACTCCAGTCGCGCCATCATCTCGCGGAACCGCGCGATGGGGCCGCCGTAGACGCCAAGGGCGGGTTGTGGGCGAGTGAGGACAGCGGCCTGAAACAACGCGGCGCACAGATAGGCACCGCTCAAGGTGATGGCGGGTATGCCGAAGTATGACTTGCGGTCTCTGAGCCGACCGGCGACCTCCACCATCATCACGACCATGAGAGCACCGGCCACAGCGCCCACGGTGTTGTTGAACAGATCCAGGATGCTGGTCTGTCTGATGGGCGAGAACAGCTGCGCCGTCTCTACGGCCAGGCTCAGCAGGAACCCGCTCAGTGCCACTCGTTGCAGCAGGATCTTGAGTTGACGCTGGCGGGTCGTAACCACCCACAGCGCTCCCCAGCCGGCGAACAGGGCCAGGTTGCGGACGGCGTCCACCAGGTCTCGCGGCGTGAAGCCGGGCGTGAAGGCCTGGGGCAGGCGCCCCATCGCTCTGCCGAAGTCCGCATCGAACTCGAGCGATGCGAGCGTCGCCACCGCGACGACTCCGCAGTACGCCGCGCGGCTCGCCATCGCGATACGGCGGCTCAAGTCTGGTCGCATGACTCTACGTCGAGTTTCACTGCCGGTCACCCTCCCCGCTGCAGCTAGGCAGCAGCGGTTTCAGAGTCCGATCCCGTCGCACCCTCCGCTTCATCGATCTTCTGCATCGTGATCCCGGTGAATCCGTAAAACAGTGATACCAGCGGGTTCGCTAGATTCAAAAAGGCAAACGGTAGATAGGCGAGCGGATAGACCCCCAGCGTAGCCCACATGAAGGCGCCGCAGCTGTTCCACGGGATCAACGGCGACGTCAGCGTTCCCGAATCCTCCAGCGCGCGCGACAGGTTCTTGGGATGCAATTTCTGCTGGTCGTACGCGTTCTTGTACATCCTGCCGGGGATGACGATCGCGATGTATTGATCGGACGCTACGGCATTCATCGCGATACAGCTGAATATCGTGGTGGCGACCAACGTGCCCGTACCCTTCACCAACCGCAACAGGTTACGGGCAATCACCTCCAACATCTTGGTGCTCTCCATGATGCCCCCGAAGCAGAGGGCGCACATGATCAGAGCGACGGTCTCCATCATGCTCATGAGCCCACCGCGTGACAGCAGCTCGTCGACTGACTCCACACCCGATTGCGAGGTGTATCCCGAATGGGCTGCGTCGATCACGTCGGCCAGCGAGCTCGACTGCGACAGCATGGCAAAGATCCCGCCGAGCACCGCTCCGCCGAGCAGGGCCGGCAGCGGTGGCACTCGCTTTACCACCATGACGATCACCAGCACCGGTGGCAGCAGCAGCAGCGGGTTGATCACGAACTCGTCCTGCATGGTCAGCAGCATGGCGTCGATGCTCTGAGTCTCCATCGCGCCTCCGGCGAACCTGGTGCCGATGATCCCGTACAAGACGAGTGCGATCAGGTAGCCTGGGCCGGTCGTGTAGACCATATGGCGGATGTGGGTGAACACGTCGGTGCCGGCCATGGCCGGAGCCAGGTTCGTGGTATCCGACAGGGGAGACATCTTGTCTCCGAAGTACGCACCGGAGATGATCGCACCCGCGACCATGGGGAGCGGTATCCCCAGTGCGCCGCCGACCCCTATCAGCGCGACGCCCACGGTGCCGGCGGTGGACCAGGACGATCCAGTTCCCAACGACACGATGGAGCAGATCACCAGCGTCGCCACTAGGAAGATGCCGGGCGAGAGGACCTTCAGGCCGTAGTAGATCATGGCCGGGACGACGCCGCCGATGATCCAGGTACCGATCATGATGCCGACGATCATGAGGATCAGGATCGCACCCATGGCGAGGTTGATCCCGTGGACCATCCCGTCCTGGATGTCCTTCCAAGGACGCCCGTAGGCCACGGCCACGCCGCCCGCTACAGCCGCAGCGCAGACCAGAGGGATGTGGGGTGACAGCCCGTAGATGCTTATGACCAGGAATAGAGCGCCGATGAGGAAAAGAACGGGAATCAAGGCTACTGCAAGGGGGATCTCTCTGCGCTGCTCGGTCATGCAGGCTCTTCTCCGCTGGGATTTTGGGGGCGATCAACAAATGTAACGGGGACCGGGCGATTCATAGGATTGGCGCTTGATGCTGCGGGATGCTCTGATGCGGCGCGGTGACCGTGCCGCATGTCAGTCGGGCTTGGTTTCGGAAACGCGTTTGGCCAATCGGCTCGTTTCCACGAACACTCCGCTTCCGACTGCGGCCACCCTGCGATCCTTGGTGTGGCACAATGTGGCAAACTGCCGGCCGATGTGCTGTACCAGCTGCTTCGGCTCTGTTTTTGGGGCCTGGCTGACCTGTTCCGCGCAGCCGCGATATAGTTCGACCCGTGCCTTGAGCACGTTGAAGTCCAGTGCGGCGTTTTGATCGGGGTCCTCCCGGTATTGCTGGATCATCGG
>Ga0209536_100009568_pt1 | contig 14399 bp, 15 predicted proteins | sample DeeMarSeWOR28_12_FD_187461 | JGI IMG/M metagenome (GOLD analysis project Ga0209536, IMG submission 187461) | Marine sediment microbial communities from White Oak River estuary, North Carolina - WOR-2-8_12 (SPAdes) (version 2) | ecosystem: Environmental > Aquatic > Marine > Intertidal zone >...
AAGTCGACCAGGCCACCACCAATTTGATCAATTCCATTCAAATCGTCGAGAAAAAGAATAAACAACTGATGGCGGCCCGCCAGCAGGCGGATCTGGCAAGCCGAGTGAAATCGGAATTTTTGGCTAACATGAGCCACGAAATCCGCACCCCCATGAATGGCATATTGGGATTCATCAAGTTATTACGCAAAACCAATCCCTCACCAAAACAATTAGAACATATAGAGACTATAGAAAAATCCGCTAATAATTTGCTAGAAATCATCAACGATGTTCTAGATATATCGAAAATTGAATCTGGAAAAATTCGTTTGCAAAACGAATCGTATAATTTGCGCGATTGTATCGAAGAAGTGTTGTCCCTGCTGGCCCCAGCCGCGTACGAAAAACAACTCAATTTGGTTTCTATGATCTACAGCGACGTCCCCGTGCGTTTATTCGGAGACGCCGCCAAAGTCCGTCAGGTGTTAACAAACCTGGTGAGCAATGCCATTAAGTTTACTGAACATGGCAATGTAGTGGTTCGTGTTATGTTGGACAACGAATACGAAAGCAAAACTAAAATCAAGATCAGCGTCTCGGATACAGGAATCGGCATAGCCCCAAAAGATCAAAACCGCTTATTTAATACTTTTGAACAAGTGGACTCTTCCTCCACCCGAAAAGTGGGCGGTACCGGCTTGGGATTGGCCATTTCCAAATCACTCGCGGAACTAATGCAAGGTGAAATTGGCTTACAAAGCGAACTTAACAAAGGCTCCACGTTTTGGTTCACTTTTTTACACGAACCGATTAAACTCACCACCGCCAACCCGTCAGAGACACAGCAAAAACAATTACCTTCCTTGGCAGGTTACAACGCTTTATTGTTCGATTCAAATGATGCCACCTTATTATCGTTGACCCATTTATTTGACGATTGGGAAATCTTTTTCGATCCAACCCATTCAATCGATGACGTATATAATAAAATCAAAACCGCCGAACAAAATGCGCCTTACGACTTTATAGTTCTTGGCTTATCTTACGAACAATCCCAGGAACAGCAGTTCACGCAAATATTCCAGCGCATTAGCAAACTCACGCGAACTCACTTGGTTTGTTTGATTAATAGCGCCGATACCGACATTGTGTCCCGATTTTCATCCCTTGGGGTCAAAGCTGTGATGGCGAAACCAGTGAAATCTCAGGAACTGCACAATACCTTACGTTCGTTACTTATTCCGAACAGCGAAATTTTCGACTATCAACGCATTTCACAAGTGGAGCCTGGTGAATCTGCCCTTACAGAGCAACTTGCACCTCCTACTGAATACCACGATGAAAAACTCAGAGGACTTAATATACTGGTCGCCGAAGATAATGAAATCAATGCGAAATTAGTCAACCAGATATTATTGCAACACGGCGCCAAACTTACCTTGGCGACCAACGGCGAAGAAGCGATCGCCGCATGCGCGAAAACAAACTATGACATGATTTTAATGGACATACATATGCCCAAAATCGACGGCGTCGAAGCCACTAAAGTCATTCGAGCCAACGAGAAAACCGGTAAACCCATACCGATTGTCGCCCTGACAGCCGATGTCATGTCCGAAGACCAACTGGCGTTCATAGAAGCCGGCATGAACGATGTGATGGTAAAACCCATTAACGAAGAGTTGTTGATCAACAAAATACTCTATCTTACCAATAGGGAAAACACGGACAGTATGGCCACGGAGTTATTACCGCAACCTACAGCGCGAGCGAAATCAGGCGCTGGTGAACATACTGTGTCAAAATCCTCGAAAGACGACAGATTAGCCGACGAAATCTTTAAATTGTTGATCAAGGAATTACCGGCGTTTATAAAATCCATTAAAGAATCACACCAGAAGAAAAACTACGACGCGTTATATCACCATGTTCACAAGCTGCATGGCTCCCTCAGCTATTGCAACTTGCCACATCTTAAATCCTTGATTCAGAAAATTGAACAGCAATTAAAGCAGAAGCGCTTTGATACCCTCGAAGCCCAACTTGATGTCTTGTTTAGACAACTGGATGAGTTGATCCAAAACACCGCCATCTAAGCACTATTGCATTGATGGTTTTGAGACCGACGTTTGTACTACGGATGAGTGGCGTTGACGATTTTCACCGCTGGCGGCATTACCGGCCAGCAACGCTACAATCAATAGCTAGATTTGCGCTCCCGCAAATTCACCAAACAATATGCGTACCATAGCTCGATCCTTGCCGATGAAAGTTGTTGTGAATGAAGATTAAATTTTCCCGCTAGCGATTTGCGGGCGCGAATGCGCCGGTAACGCGAAAGACAACACTGCCGCCGCCAGCACAAATCCGACCGACCACCATAAACAACCGGTCAGCCCCCAAACCTGGTATACCCCGCCAGACAATACCGTCCCGAGTAAGCGGCCTCCCGCATTCGCCATGTAATAAAATCCCACATTCATGGCCACTTTGTCATTGTCGGAATAGGCAAGAATAAGATACGAATGCACTGCCGAGTTGATTGCGAACACTACACCAAACAATCCCAGACCGATAATGAGTGACCAAGCAGGATCGCCGCCCATAATCAGCGCCAGCGCTATGCCCGCCGGTACCAGCGCCAATACAAACGCCCAGAATCGGGCCGTCGCACCGTCAGGCCCTAACTTATGGTGAGTCTTACGTACCAGTTTAGGTGCGGTGGCTTGGATAAATCCGTAGCCGATGATCCAAAGCGCGAGAAATCCGCCCACCTGCGTGAAGCCCCAGCCTAACACCGAATATAGATAGACCGGCAACCCTACTACGAACCACACATCACGGGCGCCGAACAGAAAGAAACGCGCCGCGGATAGCCAGTTGATTTCCGCCGTCTTGGAAAATATTTGGGTGAATTTCGGTTTGGCTTTGGACTTGCCAAGATTACGCGGTAATAAAATAACAGTTATCATCAATACCAGCAGCAAACCGCCGGCGAGAACCGCCAAAGCGGCACGAAAACCGGCCAACGATAACAATGCCGCACCGACAAAAAAACCAACGCCTTTTAAAGCGTTCTTGGACCCGGTAAGCAGCGCCACCCATTTAAACAGGCGCGACTCGGTGTTTTCCCCTTGGGGCAACATGAGTTTGACACTGGCTTTAGCACTCATTTTGTTGAGGTCTTTGGCGATGCCGGACAGCGCCTGGGCAAACATGACATATCCTACGCTCAACCAAGCATCGGGCACGGTGAGCATGGCTAGCGCCACCACCTGCAGCCCCATGCCCACATGCATGGTCAAATTCAAACCCAGCCTCGAGCCTACCCAGCCGCCCACTAAATTAGTTACAATGCCGAAGAACTCATAAAACAAAAACAACATGGCCACTTCAAACGGACTGTAGCCCAGCTGATGAAAATACAACACCACCAGCATGCGAATGGCGCCGTCGGTGATAGAAAATCCCCAATACCCGCCGGTTACGACCAGATAGTTGCGAAGTCCGGTGACGGAGTGGTTCATATCAATTCACCGATACTACATAGCGCGGGCGACTTTGCGCGCCAGCTCCATCATGCGGTTGGCGTAACCCACTTCATTATCGTACCAAATGAGCACTTTCACTTGGGTATCATCGATCACCATGGTGGAAAGGCCGTCCACGATACCCGAACGGATATCGTCTTTAAAATCCACCGACACCAGCGGCAGCGTTTCATAACCCAGAATACCTTTGAGCTCGTTTTCCGCGGCACGGGCGAAAAAACCATTGACCTCTTCGGCCGTCGTGGCGCGCGGTACTTCACATACCAAATCAGTCAACGAAGCATTAAGTAATGGCACGCGCACCGCTAAGCCGTTCAGCTTGCCCTTGAGTTCGGGAAAAATATCTGTAATGGCTTTGGCGGAACCGGTGGAAGTGGGAATCAACGACAAACTGCTGGCACGGGCCCGGCGCAAATCCTTGTGGCCTTTGTCGATAACGTTTTGGGTATTGGTAATGTCGTGGATAGTAGTCATAGTGCCGTGCACTATGCCGATGTTTTCATTCAGCACTTTCACCACCGGAGCCAGACAGTTGGTAGTACAGGAAGCGGCGGTAACAAGGTGGTGAGTGGCCGGCTCATATAAATGATCATTGACCCCCATAACGATATTCAAAGCGCCTTTGACCGGCGCGGCCACAACCACTTTTTTCACACCTTGATTGAAATAGGCTTGCAACGAGTCAGGGTTGCGGAATTTACCGCTGGCTTCTATGACCAAATCCACCTTAACGCCGGCCCAGTCCACTTCGCCCGGCTGCCACAATGAACTGTAATTAATCGCACTTCCATCAATATGGATTTGCTCGCCTTCGGCGTTGACATCGTGATCCCAGCGCCCATGCACGGAGTCATACTTCAATAGGTGGGCTGAGCACGCTGCATCACCGGCGATTTCATTGATGTGTACAGATTCCAGTTCTTCGCATCCCCATGCCGCACGCAACCCCAAACGACCCATGCGTCCAAAGCCGTTAATCCCCACTCGAATGGCCATATGATTCTCCAGATAATGATTTATTAGTATTTATCATGCACACCGCGGCGCACCAGGCCTGTTAGGCATATCCGTAAGGACTTTTCGATCATCTGCGAACGGCGATTGCCCCGCAATACCTTGCGCAGTCGCTTCCAACACATCCGACGCCCACTGCGGCAAATCGGGATGCAAGCGGTAATGAATCCACAAGCCTTCGCGGCGATCCAGCACAATTCCGGCTTCACGCAACAGAGCAAGATGCCTGGACACCGCCGGTTGCGCGATGCCTAGGGCATGCGTGAATTCGCAAACACACAATTCCTGCTCTTTAACCAGTAGGATCAAACAGCGTAGCCGGACATCATTGGATAAAGCCGAAAAAAATACATTAGGTTCAATCACTTAATATCTCCAAGCATATCCAATTCGCGTAATATATGGAATTTGATATATATTGAATGCGGAATATATTATTAAAATCCACTATACACAAGTGGACTGGCAGAAAAACTTTTTCCAATTTTAGGTTGACAACCAAGGTTCTGTTTTGCTATTTCTGTAATAACAGAAATTTCAGAAAATGTATTATTAAAGATGAAACTCACACCAGTCATGCAAAAATACATACTCCATTGGGGGGAAATGGGCACCCGTTGGGGCGTCAACCGCACGGTAGCGCAAATCCACGCCCTGCTCTATTTATCCAGCGAACCACTCAATGCGGAGGAAATCGCAGAAACCTTGGGAGTGGCGCGATCCAATGTCAGCACCAGTTTAAAAGAACTGCAATCCTGGGGATTGGCTAAAGTCACCCATGTATTGGGCGACCGTAGAGACCACTTCCAATCGCAAAAAGAGTTATGGGACATCTTTCTTGTCATTATCGAAGAACGTAAAAAACGGGAAATCGATCCCACCCTCACTATGCTGCGCGAATGTGTGCTGGAGAGCGAACACGACAACAAAACCAGCCAAGAAGTTAAGGCGCGGATTAATAATACTTTGGAGTTTATGGAATTGCTGACTGGATGGTACGAACAAATGAAAAAACTGCCCCAACCCACTTTGGTAAAAATTATGAAACTCGGTGCAAAAGTGCAAAATCTTCTGGGCAATAAGACTTAATATTTTTTGACTAAATGTTTCTGTATTTACAGAAATTACTGATATTTAAAAAAGGAGTAAATCATGAACGACTATATAATCTTTGCCATCGAAATTCTCACCTGTCTTGGCATTAGTGGCGCAGTGGTCTATGTATTAAATCCACTTCTCATAGAGTTATTATCGAACGGTTGTAGAACCGCAAACCGATCGCTGTTTTGGGTACGCTTTGCCGACATCATGCTGATGATTTCGCCATTGATGTTAGTGATCTTTTTCACCCACACCGGCGAACCTGACGCACCCAACACGCTAATCATCTTCAAAGACACCTTATTTCGCTCCTTACTGGGTGAATTCATCGGGCTGATTTTTATGGGGCAAGTGATTTGGAGTTTTGTTAGCAATCCAAATGCATTATCCCCTAGCACCGCTTCTGATAATGGTAGCGAGTCATAATGAATATCTTAATCACCGGCGCCAATGGTTTTATCGGCCGGCACTTGCTCAAAACCTGTCTGGCCCACGGACATCAAGTCACTGCATGTGTGCGCGATACCGCAAAACTGCAACGCCATTTTCCGGAGGTGCAAGTAATCCAATGCGACTTTTCCAAAGATCAAAAAATCAGCGATTGGTTACCACGGTTAAACAATATCGATGTAGTCATTAACGCGGTTGGAATTTTCCAGCAGCGTGGTACGCATACATTTGCTGCCTTACATCGACAAACACCGCGCGCGTTGTTCAAAGCCTGTGAAATCATGGGCATTATAAAAGTCGTGCAAATCTCCGCTTTAGGTGCAGATGACAGCGCGTTCAGCCAATATCATTTAAGCAAAAAAGCAGCGGATGATTTCCTCAGCACGCTGGATCTGAATTGGGCGATTGTAATGCCTTCTATAGTCTATGGACCGGGTGCACAAAGTCTGCGGCTGTTTAAAGCCATGGCGGCGTTGCCTTTTACCCCGTTAGTAGACGATGGAAGCCAACAAATCCAGCCCATTCATATAGGCGATCTTTCAAACGCCGTGCTCCAGCTAATCGAAAGCGAAACACCGATTCGGCAACGCATAGCAGCCGTTGGCCCCGATCCAGTTTCGTTTACAGAACTATATGGTTTGCTAAAATCCTGGCTGGGAATTACACAACAGCGATTTATAAAGATACCTTATGGTTTAGCGTTGCTTGTTGCTCGTGTGGCAGGTGTCTCTTGCAGTATACCTGTCAGTGCCGATGCACTGAAAATGCTGCAAGCCGGAAATACCGCGAATGTACAAGCCTTCATTAATATCTTTGGATTTACACCCGCCTCTTTATCAAAAACATTCTCACAACAGCCACCGCTGGAAAGCGATTACTTGGATGCGAAGCTCTATTTTCTATTACCTTTATTAAGATACTCCTTAGCAGTGCTGTGGGTTGCTTCGGGCTTGCTCTCCGCTTTTGCCTATCCAATGGAATCCAGTTACGCCATGCTCAATGAGGTGGGTATTCCCAATTCGATAGCATCTGCTACGTTATACTCCGCATCCGCTTTGGATACGGGCTTAGGTGTTGCGTTACTGTTTTCGTATCGCTTACCTATTGTTCTGCTTCTGCAAATAGTGGTCATGCTGGTTTACACCGCCATTATCACCTTCAGCCTGCCGGAATTGTGGCTGCATCCCTTTGGGCCGGTTACCAAAAACATTCCATTGATTGCCGCAACATGGTTACTGTTGGCAGTGGAGAAATAACATGGACTATCTGCTAGTCAAATATCCGCATATTTTAAGCGCGACGTTGTTGTTTGGCACCGGCCTTGGCAGCGCGTTTTATAAATGGCGCGCTGACAGATCCGGCGATCTGGCTGCTATAGCCGTCACCAACAAAAATGTGGTGCTTGCGGATTGGATCTTCACTACCCCGACAGTGCTTATACAACCACTCACCGGTGTGATGCTAGCGCGCCAACAGGGTTATTCGTTCAATGAGCCCTGGCTGTGGCTATCCATTACTCTGTTTTTGATCGCGGGAGTATGTTGGCTGATTGTGGTTTATTTGCAATTGAAGATGCGTGATCACGCTATGCTCGCATTAAGCACCCAGACTGAGTTGCCGACTACGTACAGGCGCCAGGCCAGAGCCTGGTTCTGGTTGGGGATACCGGCGTTTGTCTGCATTCTTTTGGTTTATGCGTTGATGGTATGGAAACCAATATTTTTTCTTCATTAGAGGTTTTGAAAAATGAATATACCGATGGTAGTGCGCGAGAATCCAAGGATCATTTTATTTGACGGTGTTTGTAATCTTTGCTCTACCTGGGTGCAATTTGTCTTCCGGCGCGATCCCGACCACAAGTTCAAATTCGTATCCGTGCAATTTGAAACCGGTAAGGCGCTGTTAACCTGGTGCGGATTGCCGAATGATCATTATGACACTATGGTCTATATTGATCACGGCACTGTTCATACACGCTCGCAAGCCTTTTTAAAAATCGTGCAGCACTTTCAGCCCCTCTGGCCTTTACTCCGCGCCGGAATACTCATCCCGCGATTTATACGCGATTGGATGTACGACCGGATTGCGCTAAACCGTTACTGTTTGTTTGGGAAAACTGACGCCTGTTTCACTCCATCGGATGAATTGTCAAAGAGGTTTTTATAATGTCAACGAGCACAAGTTACTTAAAGCGTTTCCTGCAAACTATCGCGGTATTGCATATCATCGCTGGTCTGTGTTTCCCTTGGATTGTCGAATCTCCGCTGTTCGATCATTATCGCGAGCACCTGCATCTGGCGTTCAATGTTCAGAACTTCAACGCCCAGCAACAAGCTTTATTCTTAATGGCCCTCTTTGCCCCACTATCGCTAGTTGGGGCGTATTGTTTTTATTCGCGATTAACTTTGGTTTTGCACGGCCATCCCCGCAGGCTTGGATTTTTTTGTTATTGGCTTGTCTGGCTTGGGCGCCTTACGACAGCATCTTGTCATTGCAACACGGTGTCTATCTCAATGCCATCATCAATGCGGTCGTTTTTGTGATAATTATCCTGCCACTGGTGATGGTAAAAAATCATTTCTTTTGTACTCGTCATGCGGAGTAATCACAATGCAAACTTTGCTTCTGTTATTGTCCATTCAAGGCCTTATCGGCGCTTACGATTCCATTTATCATCATGACTTCAAAGAAAAGCTAAGCCTTAAACCCACCGCCAAAAACGAACTCAAGATACACAGCATTCGCAGCCTGTTATATAGCATTTTGTTTCTATCGTTTGGTTGGACACAATGGCAAGGCTGGTTAGCGCCGCTATTTGCGGCAATTCTCGTTATCGAACTATTGCTCACACTATGGGACTTTGTCGAGGAAGACCGCAGCCGTGTCTTACCAGCGAGCGAACGTATTACGCACACTATATTGACGCTTAACTTCGGCGTTATCTTAGCGTTGTTTATGCCGGAACTTTTACGCTGGCAATCCTTGCCTACCGACCTTAGCCTAGTTGATCATGGCATCTATTCGTGGATCATGACAGTTTACGGCGTTGGCGTCATACCTTTTGCCATTCGGGAATATATAAGTTTTCGCCGTCTTGGCAGGAAACCCAAGAAAATTTCCGATAATAAGAATTCATACCCTTCCATGCCGCCGCAAAATATCCTGATCACCGGCGGCACCGGTTTTATCGGCCAGTCGCTTTGCAACGCCCTGCTCTCTCAAGGCCATACATTAACGCTCTTGGTCAGGGACTATGTTAAAGCGGCGACATTGTTTGGCAGTAGCAGCCGATTGACTTTCATAAGCAGTATCGATCAGCTGAAAGATACCGATCGATTTGACACTGTCATCAACCTGGCCGGCGAACCAATCGCCACGGGCCGCTGGAACCAACGTAAAAAACAATTGATTAAGGAAAGCAGGTTTGATACTACCAAACAGATCGTACACTACATCAAAACCACCCACACAAAACCCAAGCTGTTCATCAGCGGATCAGCGATCGGCTACTACGGACCACGCGAGGATGAAGTCATCACAGAATCATCCCCGGGCACACCCTGCTTTTCAAACGAACTCTGCGCACAATGGGAAGCCCTTGCTCAACAAGTCCAATATTTCGGCGTTCGGGTTTGTCTCCTTCGCACTGGCATCGTGTTAGGCAAAACCGGCGGTGTGTTGGCCTCCATGCTGATTCCATTTTCTTATGGCCTGGGCGGTAAGTTAGGTGACGGCCGGCAATGGATGTCATGGATTCACATTGAGGATGTTGTCGGCATTATTTTGGAGCTAATGAGAAACGAGTATATATCGGGGCCTATTAACGCTACGGCGCCTAATCCGGTAAATAATGCAGAATTCACAAGAGTCCTAGGAAAGCACCTTTATCGCCCAACTGTACTAAAAATGCCAGGATTTGTATTGCGCATGGTAATGGGCGAAGTAGCTGATGAACTACTATTAGTTGGACTAAAAGCGATCCCCAAGAAGATAACCGACAATGGCTATCAATTTCTCTATCCCCATCTTTCTGATGCACTGGTTAATATCATTGGACCTGGATGAAAACTATGTAGCGACCAACATGTATGGCGTGCTTTCAGGTATACCGCGTACCTATAGCCGCGGTGCACCCGATGACAGTAACAATTATCCAGCCGATGGCCCGTATGCAAAAAATAGATGTGATTTGAATGCCATCTCCGAACCTGACAATGTTACATTCATTCCTGGCTGCAAAACATTGGTGATTGGGGAAGACACCGGCGAACACCAAAACGATATGATCTGGGTCTACAATTTGGAATCCAAAGAACTGACACGCATTCAGACCACGCCTTATGGTTCAGAGACCACGTCCCCTTACTTCTACCCGGACATCAACGGCTTTAGCTATATGATGTCAGTTATACAGCATCCCTTCGGTGAATCCGACTCCGATGCCCTTAAAGTGCCCCAAGAAGCACGTGGCTATACCGGTTACATTGGACCGTTTCCAGCATTCAAATAACAGATTTGCGTCAGCATTCCTAATCGAAGGCCCTTTTCAGGGCCTTCTTTTTTAAAGGACTAAAAAATATTACTAATTCTAGGCACATTCAGATCTCAGAACATGCTACTGTGATTCTGGAATCATCCTCGAAAATTCTTCGCAATTTACTTTATTTGATATTGCTGAACTTTCATCCACGACGACATCAGCAACAACTTCGTTAGTCAGTTCGGCACTTTTTTTACCCGCCACTACCTGTTCGTCGATAACACAATGACTTATATTTTTTCTTGAAGGTATTTCATACATGGTGCGACGCAACAAATGCTCCATGACACCCCGTAAGCCCCGTGCACCAGTACCTCGCTGCAAGGCTTTCTCAGCAATAGTGTTCAAAGCACCATCGGTAAACTCCAGTTCTACATTCTCAAACTTAAACAGTTTTTTATATTGTTTGACCAATGCATTTTTGGGTTCCGTGAGAATTTGCACCAATACTTCTACGGTCAATGGCTCCAATGAAGCGATAACGGGAAATCGGCCGATAAATTCGGGAATCAGTCCGAAATAGCGCAAATCTTCCGGTTCAATGGCATCCAGGAGTTCTTCTTGCGTGGGTTTATATGACTTCTCTACCGTGGCATGGAACCCTATTCCCAATTCTTTCGGCTGCAAGCGTTTATCAACAATTTTTTCCAAACCGGAAAACGCGCCACCGGCGATAAATAATATGTTTGACGTATCGATAACCATATCTTCGCCTCCGTCGCGGCGACGTCCTTTGGCGGGAATTTTAACTTGTGTGCCTTCGACCATTTTAAGCAATGCTTGCTGCACACCCTCCCCGGACACATCGCGCACACCGGTATTACCTTCGGAACTTCGCGCCAGCTTATCAATTTCGTCTATATAGACTATACCCCACTCGGCCCGCGCCACATCACCCCCGGCCACGTCCAACAGGCGTACTAAGATGCTTTCTACATCCTCCCCCACATAACCCGCCTGGGTCAGTGTGGTTGCGTCGGCAATAGCGAAGGGGACGCCAACAATATTGGCCAAACTTCGCGCGATTAGGGTTTTACCTGTGCCGGTGGGGCCGACCAGCAAAATATTGGACTTTTCCAAGTCCACACCATCGTTGCCTAGGTTCAAATCACTGCTGGTACTTTTTACCACAAAGCGCTTATAGTGGTTGTAAACAGCGACCGCCATGATTTCTTTGGCTAAGGTATTTCCGACAATGTGCTCATCCAATTTATTTTTAATGGCTTCAGGGACGGGTAAAGGATCTTGAAGCTCGGGCAGTGAACGTTTTCTTCCCCAACTGGTCACCACTTGATTGGCTAAGCGGACACAGGCCTCACATATATATCCATCAAGTCCCGCGATAAGCGGCAGATTTGGCGACTGTTTGGCCCCGCAGAAAGAACACGCTTTATTCACTTCACTCATTATTTGATCCCTCTATCATGTGGTGCGTTGTCTGGCGTTTCCAAAAGCACATGCTTAGCAATCGAATCTTAATATGTGGTGCTACACTTGCTATGAAAGCGAGATAAATTATTTCTCTCCTTTCACTAGCTGGTTTAACCAAGCTTTCTGGCACATGCGTCGAGCTCTATCTTCCAATAGTTCTTGGATTTTTGGCCGAGCTTCTTTTAACGTTGCTTTCCCTGCCGGATGAATTTGTTCGCATAACAGAATATGAAATCCCAATTCCGATTCAATGACGTTGCTAACCGTACCTTGTTTCATTGAAAACAAGGCGGTGTCCAACTCCGGATAGAGTTCACCTTGACGTACTCTTCCCAACAAACCACCGTTCATCGCAGTAGGACACTCTGAATGTTTTAAAGCTTGTTCGCCAAAACGTTTGATTTTTTTATCCAGGCGGGATTTTATTTTTACTAAGCGTTGGAAGGCATTTTGTTTCTGGTTTTCTTCATAGTCGGAATTGATAGTGATCAGAATATGCCGAGCGGTGCGCGTTTCGGGTAGTTCAAACCGCTCATGATGCATATGGTAATAAATCATAATATCCATATCGCTGATAGAGACGGCTTTTGAACTCACCCGGTCCAAAACGGCTTCCACTTTTAGCTCTCGTGCCAGAGCCGCGCGAAATCCTTGCTCTGACATACCATTGGATTCAATATCGGTGAGAAATTCCTCGGTATCACCATAACGGTTTTTCACTTCCTCTATGGAAGTATCCACTACCGATTCCGGTATATAGATATCGCGCGCCTCTTTCGAAGATAAAATCAGATTTTGAATTTCATACTCTTTAGCGACTTGGCGTTTTAATGCGCGAAGCTCTGTCTCAGACAATTGGTTAGGGCTTTTTTCGTACTGCGCTAAAGCAGTACGCAATAATAAATACGAAACATCATCTTGATTTGTTGGTTTTGCAGTTGCTGCAACACTCATTGGCGCTTCTCTGTACTTACCTTGTTATAAATCCACACTAGCGGCTTCTTCTATTGCAGTGAGCGCTTTTTCCGGTACCAGCAAAGTTCTCCCCGGAAACCGCACATGATAGTGCACACCGTTGGGCATATCCCGCAACACTTTCAATACTTCCCCTTGATCGTTTGGTTCAACCAACACCTCGCCGTTAATTGCCAATCTGATCTTAGCCTGTACTTTGTCGCGAAACTCGAATTCGCTTTCCACCCAGGGTTCATCCGCGGGAATAAGCTCTTCCTCCTTACAACCGACTAAGATATCTTCAGGTAAAAAGTGAACGCTATAAATGATATATTCCTGGAGATAAGTACCCACGCTTTGCACATAGCCTACGCTGCCCCGTTTTACTAGCGGCGCCCCCATTTCCAATCCTGGGTAGGTGCCATCGTTACGGACATTGCGCATTACCCGAACTTCATCTCCGTAGTCAAATACCGGACGCATGGTGGCACCTTATTTTTGCAATAAATCGATTGAAACAAAGGTTTCTTGCGGTTGGTTCATATGGAATACCTTAAAAACTTTTTCCGTCAGCGCATCGGATTCGACAAAGTCTTGATAGGCTCTGGCAAGTAAACGCCCATAGACCTCTTTTTTCGCCTCGTCGCTTTCCGGCATCATCTCTTCCGATTGACTGATGTATTCGTTGAACCGTTGCAATATGTGCAAGCGGTTTACATGCACTATTGAAGGCTCATATGGCACGCCGAAAAATTCCAGGAAATCCTCCGCAGCGCTCAATTCCTCCATTGCTTCTTCAAGTGTTAGATCATCTGTGTCTTGCATTGCCATTTTCTCCTCAAGGTTATTACTTGCTTACTTTCATTCCGTAGCGTGCGCACAGCGCACGCTAACTTTGGGATGTGCCATCACACTGCCGCCTGTTTAGGATTTTGCCCCGGATAAACGCTGTAAGCGATTTCCAACAAAGCTGCGGTTCCCAGTCGGTCAGCGTCATCCAATTCGGACACTTTCACTAACATATCAATGGCAGTTTGCCACTGCTGCAATCGCAAATTTAAATAGCCTGCCGCTTTTAATGCCAATAAATAAAAACGCACCATACCCATAGAGATGAGTGCACCAGCGCCAATGTGAGCATTGGACAGTTGATACCATTGCTGCGGAAAACCCAAACGCCGGCCCGAAACAGTTAATGCCTGATGTGCGATTCGCAAAGCATCTTCCAAGCGATGTTGATAGTAGTAATAGCGATACAATGCCACTAAAACGGTTAAATGTTCCGGCGCAATCTTATGCGCTTCCAACAGCAATGGTTCAACGTTAGTGTTGCCATATTCTGCCGCGGCTTGTTCGATGAGCATGCCCGCTTGTTC
>Ga0209536_100009569_pt1 | contig 14399 bp, 11 predicted proteins | sample DeeMarSeWOR28_12_FD_187461 | JGI IMG/M metagenome (GOLD analysis project Ga0209536, IMG submission 187461) | Marine sediment microbial communities from White Oak River estuary, North Carolina - WOR-2-8_12 (SPAdes) (version 2) | ecosystem: Environmental > Aquatic > Marine > Intertidal zone >...
CTCTCGCCGCCACCGACGTCGAAATAGTCGGCCACGCCGATGCCGCCGTACAGGCTTTCGCTGGCAATCGCAACGGTGGTGTTGTCCTGTTGGCCGCCGTAGATCCGGAACGGCACCTGGTTATCGGTGGTGACGCGGTAAAACTGTGCGGTCGGCTGGTTCATGATGCTGGACCAGGTCTTGCCGCCGTCGAACGTGATAGTGGCGCCGCCATCGTTGCCGCTGATCATGTTGCGGGAATCATCCGGGTTGATCCAGTGGTCGTGGTGGTCGCCGTGTGGTGTCTTGACCAGTTCCCATTCCTTGCCGCCGTCAATGGACTTGTAAAGGCCGGTGCTGAGGACCCAGACCGTGTTGTCGTCGCCCGGATCGGCGGCGATATGGGTGTAGTACCACGCACGGGTATGCAACGCCCGGTGGTCATTGATCAGTGCCCAGTTCAAGCCACCGTCGTCACTGCGCCACAGGCCGCCTTTTTCGGGTTCGGCCTCGATGATGGCATAGACCCGCTGCGGGTTGCTGGCCGAGACGTCGACACCGATCTTGCCGATCATCTCCGGCAGGCCACCCCGGAGTTTCCTCCAGCTGTCGCCGCCGTCAGTGGTCTTGAAGATGCCGCCATCGGCGCCACCGGAGTGAATGAACCAGGGCGTGCGGCCGTGGTTCCACATGGCGGCATAGAGGATGCGCGGGTTGGTCGGGTCCATGCGCAGGTCGGAGGTGCCAGTGCGCGGGCCGACCTTGAGCACCTGCTCCCAGGTCTTGCCGCCGTCGGTGGTGCGGAAAACGCCGCGCTGCTCGCTGGGCCCCCAGATCTGGCCCTGCACACCGACGTACGCAATGTCAGGGTTGGTCGGGTGCACCTGGATGCGGGCGATCTGGCCGGCATCCTTCAGCCCGAGATGGATCCAGCTGTTGCCGGCGTCGGTGGATTTCCAGACGCCGTCGCCGTGTGACGTGGTCACGCCCCGTATCGGTGACTCACCGGTACCGACGTAGATGACGTTGGGATCCGACCTGGCCACAGCAACCGCGCCGATCGTGCCGACCTTGAAATGTTCGTCGGAGAGGTTCTCCCAGGTGGTGCCAGCGTTCTCGGTTTTCCACACGCCGCCGCCGGTGGCGCCCATGTAATACAGGTTGGGCTGACCGAGCACGCCGGTGACGGTGGTGACGCGGCCTCCGCGCCATGGGCCAACCAGGCGCCATTCCAGGCCGTCGAGGCCTGCCTTCTCATCGGCCGCGAAAGCCACCGGCGGGAACAGGGCAAACAGCAGCCACAGGGCTGCGGCAAGGGCGCTAGGGGAGGTTTTCATCATGGACGATCCGGGCTGGATGGCAATAGCCCAGAATACTGCAAATCGACGGCGATCGCAGCATGCGTTCAGGCCTGGTTGGGCAGTGCCGCAACGACAGGCCCGAACTGCCAGGCCAGGGCTTTTACATCAGATCCTTCATCCGGAAGTACAGCATGCCCAATGCGATCAGCTGGTTGCCTACCCACTGGCTGCCCGGAATGCGGAAGTGCGGGTAGTTGGCGAACAGGTCGAAGGTTTCCATGGTGCCGGCAATGGCGTCCGCCGTGACCTCGCCGAGTATGTGCGTGGCGTTCACGCCGTGGCCGGAGTAACCCTGGCAGTAGTAGACGTTGCCGTGGATGCGCCCCAGCAGAGGCACACGATTCAGCACGATCCCAATCCTGCCGCCCCACTCGTAGTCGATGCGGACGCCTTTCAACTGCGGGTAAAGCTCCAACATGCGCGGCAGCAGTATGGCCTTGATGCTGCGCGGGTCGCGGCCGGAGTAATTGCAGCGGCCGCCATAGAGCAAGCGCCGGTCCGGGGACAGCCGGTAATAGTCGAGGATCTCGTTCATGTCACAGACGGCGACATCCAGGGGGTTGATCTCGCGGATCACCTCTTCGGACAGCGGCTCCGTGGCCATGATGAAGCTGCCGGCCGGAAACACCAGGTTGGCCAGCTGTTTCGGCTCGAGGAAGTGGTAGGCGTTGCCGGCCAGCACGATGCTGTCTGCCTGGACCCGCCCTTTCGCTGTGACGACGGTGGGCCTTGGGCCATGCTCGATGCCGGTGACCGGCGACTGCTCGAATATCCGCACACCCAGGCCATGGGCGGCGCGTGCTTCGCCGATGCACAGGTTGAGCGGGTGCAGGTGGCCGTCGTGGTAGCTGACGAAGCCGCCGATATAGCCGTCAGTGCCGAGCATCTCGCGTGTTTTCGCCCGGTCCCATAGCTCCCAGCGGTGAGGGAAGGCCCGCCGCTCCATCTCGGCGGCCCATTCTTCCAGGTCCTTCACGTGCCGGGGCTTGACCGCGGTTTCTACGAAGCCGTCACGCAGGTCGCAATCGATGGCGTACTTCGCCACCCGCTCACGGACAATGTCGTTGCCGCGCCAGCGCAGCTCCCACAGCATGTCAGCGAGGCCATCGCCGTAGCGCTTCTGGATTTTCGCCAGCCCGCTGATGCCATTGATCAGCTGTCCGCCGTTGCGGCCGGAGGCGCCCCAGCCGACGCGGTTGGCCTCTAGCAGCGTCACGCTGTAGCCGCGTTCGGCCAGCGTCAGCGCGGTGGCCACCCCGGTGAAGCCGGCACCCACGACGCAGATATCGACCGACAGGTCTTCCTGCAGTTGCGGGTAATCGGTGACTTCGCTGACCGTCGCCGCATACCAGGACTTGGTGTGTTCCTGCAGGTAATTTACGGTACGCATAATCTGAGGCCTTGTAATATAGTCTTTTATTTATATCAACTGATCGATATAATAAGATTCTACCGTGCCGGATCGAGGCCGGTCAAGAGACCAGGGAGGCCCGTGGATGCCGAAAATCGTCGATCATGACGCGCAGCGTGAGCTTTTTGCCCAGGCGGCCATGCGTCTGATCGCGCGTGACGGCTTCGAAGGCATGACGATGCGGGCCGTGGCGGCCGAAGCTGGCCTATCCTATGGTTCTCTGTTCCACTACTTCGGTTCGAAGGACGATTTGTTGAGCCATGCCGTCCGGCAGCTCACGGCCCAGCAAAGCCGCCGGGTCAACGACTTCAGCAGCCGCTCCACTGGCCTGAAAGCGCTGAAGCGCTTGCTGTTTGATGACGCGCTGGTGGACGCGTCGTCGCGCGACGAGGCCGTGGTGTGGCTGGCCTTTCTGTCCCGGGCTGCGTTGGAACCGACCCTGGCGGCCATGCATGGTCAACTGATCGACGGCTGGCTCGAGCGAATTCGCCAAATGCTGGAGGAGGCCCGCGCGGCAGGTGAAGTGCCAGCCGCATTGGACAGCGAAGCCGAAGCACTCGGGATCTGGGTGTTTTCGGCCGGCATCGGGCAGCAGGGGCTGCTGTATCCCGGGCGCTTTCCACCGGCACGCCAGCGCAAGCTGATTACAGCCTATCTCGACAAGCTGCGAACCGGGTACTGACGATACAAGCGTGCTGACCGCTTTAACGTGCTTGCTCGCGATGAGAGCCAGGTGGATCGGAAGGTGTCGGGTACCCCGGTCCAGGACGCGCTCAAGCCATCCCTGGGCGCTCGAAGCCCGCTCCCGGCGGGCTACGGTCCTGCAGCGGGGTACCCGACACCTTCTGCAAACTCACTGGTTCGCGAGCAAGCCTGCCCGGGGAAGAATTCAGGGCAGGAGGGAGTCGATTGCCTTTCCGAGTCGTTGAAAGCCCCGGCACTCAGCCCGATCGGCCAGTTCCATCAGGGTCCGCGTCGCGCTGAAGCCGAGCCAGCGCAGGGGTTCCGGCTCCCAGTGTCGCGCTGCATCCGGTGGATTGACCCAGGGCGTGCGGACACGTTCGCTGTCTTGTCCGCTCACCAGATCGGCCAGCGTGCGGCCGGCAAGATGGCTGGCGGCGACGCCGTTGCCGAAATAGCCGCCGGCCCAGCCGAGTCGGCGCTCTTCGTCGAAGCAGACCATGGGTCGCAATGAGCGCGAGACGCCCAGGGCTCCGCCCCAGGCATGCGTGAAGCGAACTCCCTCCAGGCCGGGAAAAAAGCGCAGCAGGGTGCTGCGCACCCGCTCGAACCCGGGGTCCCCTGGATCGAATTGGCTGCGGATTGCCGAACCGTAGAGGTAGATTCCGCGGCAGCCGAAAGCGATGCGTTTATCAGCCGTCAGCTGGCCGTAGGTGACGACGTGGTCGAGGTTGCCAAAGCAATAACGGCGGAGGCTGCCGAGTTGGTCGAGCCTGTCTGCGGACAGCGGCTCGGTTGCTACCATCGTCGAGTGCACCGGGATCAGGCTGCGTTCGCGCCCCGGCAGGCCGCAACCGTACCCTTCGGTGGCAAGGATGACCGCCTTGGCGCCCACGCTGCCGCCCACAGTGCTCACCAGCCCATCGCTGAAGTCCGTTGCCTGGCTGTGTTCGAAAATGCGCACACCTTTGCTTTCCAGCTTTTCGGCCAGGCCACGCGCCAGGCGCGCCGGGTGGATGGCCGCGCAGTGCGGTGTGTGGATGGCGCTTAGCGCGCCTTGCACGGGGAGTTCGCGGCGGACTTCGTCAGCTTCCAGCCAGCGGAAGTCCGACTCGTCGAAACCGAGATTCCGCAAATAGGACAGCTCCTTTTGCAGCCGTTCCAACTGTGCCGGGTTGACGGCAACCTCCAGGGCGCCGGAGCGCTCAAAATGACAGTCGATGGATTCCTGCGCGGCTACGCGACCGATCTCCGCGACGGTTTCGAACATCAGGCGCTGCAGCCGGATTGCGCTGTCGCGCCGCGGCGGATCGTCCAGCCAATGATCGATGCCGGACAGGAATGCCGAACACCAGCCGCCGTTGCGGCCCGACGCGCCGAAGCCGGCGATCTCTGCCTCCAGAATAACGACCTTGAGCGACGGGTCTGCCAGCTTGAGATACCAGGCTGTCCACAGACCGGTGTAGCCGGCCCCGATGATGGCGACGTCGGCCTCGATGTCGCCCTGCAGCGCAGGGCGGGCGGCCAGCGGGGCCGGCAGGTCGTCGTGCCAGAAGCTCAGCTGGCGGTAATCCGGCTCACTGGCTTGCGGCTTCATGATCAAAGGCTCTCGCCTTGCTGCGATTCGTCCTGTGCCAGCAACAGTTGGCGCAGGAGATCGCTGAGTTGTTTTCGGCGCTTGCGGTCGAGACGGGCCAGCGCCGACGACGCGATCTCGAATCGTGCCCGGGTAGCGTTTTCGACCTGTTTGTGCCCCTGGGCAGTCAATTCCACCAGCACGCGCCGCCTGTCTGCGGGGTCGTGCACCCGCCGAACCAGTCCCTTGCTCTCGAGGCGGTCGATGCGGTTGGTCATGGCGCCGGACGTCAGCATGGTGGATTCCGCCAACTCGGTGGCCGCCATCAGAAACGGCTTTCCCTGCCTGCGCAGAGCGGACAGCACGTCGTATTGCCACCATTGCAGCCCGAAATCCCGCAGTCGCTCGGCGACCTGGTCGCCCAGAATCTTGTCCAGGGCCTGGATGCGCAGGACCACGCCCATGGCCTCGCTGTCGAGATCCGGGCGCTCTTCGCTCCAGTCTTCCTGCAGGTCATCGATGATGTCGCGGCTCATGCGTCCGAGCATACCGCATTTGTTTCCACCTAAAATATCTTGACATAAAGATAAAATGGCATTAAAAGTCGCGCTGAAGGCATGGTGCCTTTGTTTGGAGACGGAGATATGGCCAAGAAAGCAAGGAAGAAATACAAGGAATTGGATTTCGATCCTTTTGATGAATTCGACGATCTGTACAGCGACGATCTCGACGTCAAGGAGCTTTCCGGAGACCCTCATGGCGCCGGTTGGGACGATTACCTGGAAACCGAAGAGCGTTTCAGCGCCCGCCGCAAGATCGAACGCCGCAATGATATGAGGAAGCTCTACTCACAGCTTGACGAGTGGGAGCAGTATGGCGACCGGGTCGATTGGTAAAGCCCGCGGATCTGACACAAAGCTGAACAATTACTCAGTGGCCGGCCGCCCCAAGGCCTGACTCAGGGCTTGGGGGCGGCCGGTACGTTCATCTCCGGTGCTTCTCACAGCCATTTCCGGCTGCGGAAAACGGCCAGGATCGCGACCGCGATCAACACCATCAGCAGCACCAGGATCCAGAAGGACCACGGGTGCGCGGTGCCCGGCAAACCGGCGACGTTCATGCCCATCAGGCCGGTCAGGAACGACAGCGGCAGGAAGATGGCGGCCACGATGGACAGCACCAGCATCCTGGCGTTCTGTTCGTGCGCCAGCAGCCCTAGAAACTCCTCCTGCGCCACGAGGGCGCGTTCGCGCACCAGGTCGAGGTCTTCCAGGCCAAGGGTCAGGCGGTTCAGCTGCTCGCGCAGCTCGATCATCTCCCCGGCATCGAATACCGATTCCGTGACACGGGCCAGGCGGTCCAGCGCCTCGCGCTGCGGGGACAGGTAGCGCCGGATCTGGGCGGTCTGCCGGCGCAGCTGATTGAAGGCACTGCTGCGGTTCAGGCTGCCGTCGCGTGCGGCTTCGTCCTCCGCCCGGTCGATATGTTCCTCGATCTGCTCTATGCCTTCGCCAATGTAGTGATTCAGGCGGTCGATCAGATCGATGAGCAGTTGCGAGGGCGTGGTGGGGCCGTTCCCCTGTTCGATACTCTGGCGAATCTCCGTCAGCGAACGCAAGCATCGTCGGCTCGCGGTGACTACCCGGCCGGGCTCCAGCCAGGTCCTCACGGAAATCATGTCTTCGAGCCGGGCGCCGGGGTTCAGGTTGACGCCGCGCAGCATGGTCAGAACGCCGTTGCCGTGCTGCAGCGTGCGGGGCCGGCTTTCCGTGTCCAGCATGGCGCCGATGATCGAGTCATCCAGGCCGCTGTCGCTCCAGGCCCACTCAGCCGCATGCGGGTCGGAAAAGTCGATGTTGATCCAGACCGGCGTGTCGGCGGATGCTGCTACTGCAGCAGAGGGACTGATCGGGCTCGCTCCACCTTTGCCGTCCAGGCGCACGGCAATGACTCCGGGAACACGCGCATGGCTTTCGGCTTCGCTCATTTCGTGGCCTCCCCGGGGGCGGTTCCTGCCTCGCCGGCGGCCACTGCCCTCACTTCAATAGGCGTCTTCGCGTAGAGGTGCACGTCGCGCTGCGGGAAGGCGATGACGATGTCATTCTCGCGGCACAACTCATCGATCCGAAAGCGGATATCGCTGCGGATCACGCGCAGTTCCTTTTCACCGCTCGATTCGCACCAAAAGAACGTATCAAAAATCAGGGCGTTGTCGCCAAAATCCTCGAACACAACGACGGGCGGTGGGTCCAGTAAAACCTCGTTTCGCTCCCTCACGGCTTGTTGGAGGAGCTTTTCTACCAGACGGACCGGCGAGCCATAAACGACACCGACACGAACCGAGGTTCTGAACTTGCGGTCGACCAGCGTCCAGTTGATGACCGTGCGTTCCAGCATCTGGCTATTGGGCACCAGCAGGTGAACGCCGTCGATGCGCCGTATGCGCGTAGAGCGGTTGCCGATCGATTCGACTGTGCCGCGATTGTCGTCGAGCTCGACGAAATCACCGATGCGAACCGGCCGCTCCGACATAAGGATCCAGCCGCTGATCAGGTTATTGATGATGTTCTGGGCGCCGAAGCCGATGCCGATGGCGACGGCGCCGCTGATAAAGGCCAACGCCGTCACCGGGATCTGCAACATGCCGAGCGCCGTGATGAACAGAAGCACCAGCAGCGCCCAGAAAATGGCACGCTGAATGGTCTGTGCCACATTGGGGTCGACCTCGGCCTTGCTCATCTGCCGGCCCAATACCCGCTGTACGAACTTGATCAGAGCGAAGCCGAGCGCGACGACCAGCAGGGTCAGGAGAATCTGGCTCACGGTGACCTCGATGCCGGAACTCAGCCGGATCAGGGGGTAGTGCCAGACAGCGTTGAATTCGGCCATTTCGGGTTAGCGCCATCCGTGACGGGCGATGCAGAAAGGATACATCAGAATCCTGTTGACAGCGCGTCAGCTGGATTCTTCGCGCGCCAGCTGCGGCAGCTCCTCGCCCTGCAGCCGCGCTACGATCACGCAGCAGCAGGTGTCGCCAAACACATTGGTGGCGGTGCGTGACATGTCCAGTATGCGGTCGAACACCAGCAATACGCCGATGGCCTCGATCGGCAGGCCGATGGCCGTGAGGATGATCGCGATCGCGACCAGCGAGGCCGATGGCACACCGGCGACACCGATGGAAGTAATCAGGGCGATGGTCACTACCAGGAACTGGGTCACGATACTGAGCTCGAGGCCATAGGCCTGGGCGATGAACATGGCGGCCATGCACTCGTACAGTGCAGTGCCGTTCATGTTGACGGTCGCGCCCAACGGCAGCACGAAGCTGGTGTACTTGTTTGGCACACCGGCCCGGTGTTCGAGATTATCCATCGTGACCGGCAGGGTCGCCGAAGAAGAGGACGTCGAAAACGCCGTCAGCAAGGCCGGGGCCACGGCCCGGAACAGCCGGATCGGACTGCGCAGTGCCAACAGCCGCACAAAGGCCGGCAGGGTCAGGAAGAAATGGATAGCGAGCGCGACCAGCACTGAAACACTGAACGTCACGAGCGGGCCGGCGGCATTGAAACCGGTCTTGGCGACGACTGCGGCGACCAGCGCAAAAATGCCGTAAGGAGCGAAACCCATGACCCAGTGAGTGATTTTCAGCATGGTTTCGAAAACGGCGCTGGTGAAGCGGTACATCGTCTCCGCCAGTTCGTGCTCGATCTGCGACATGAAAAAACCGAATACCGCGCTGAAAAAAATCAGGGCCAGCATCTCGTTTTCCGCGGCTGCCGCGAGGATGTTCTGCGGCACGGCGCGCAGCAGGATCTGCGGGATTTCACCCAGCCCGCGACCGGACAGGCGCGCTTGCAGGTCGTCCGTGTTCGCCGCCAGGGCCAGCAGGTCGCCGGCCGGCTGGCCATCTACCATACCAGGCTGGACCAGGTTCACGATAATCAACCCGGTGATGATGGCGGTGCCGGTGGTCAGCACATAGAACAGCCCGGTTTTCCAGCCAATGCTGCCCAGCGAATCGGTGTTGCCCAGTCCTGCCACGCCAAGTGCGATCGACGAGGCGATCAACGGTACGATCAGCATCTTCAGTGCGTTGAGGAACAACTGGCCGCCGAAATCGTAAACTGCGACCAGCGGAGTCCCCAAGATGGAGACGTCACTGCTCAGATAGCCGGCGATGGCCCCGAGCAGCAGGGCGATCAGAATCTTCCAGTGGATGGCCATGCCGTTATTGTTGGTTTCCGTGCTGTGCTTTTCTTCTGTCATTGTCTTCCCGCGAGTTGACGGCGCACCCAATCCACGCTTGCGATGGGGCGTTGAGGGCCGTCCGGACGCATCAAGGTCCCCAGTTCGGCCGCGACTAGTTGGGCATTATCGCGCGCCACTGAACCGTCTGGCAAAGTCCGGTTGTTTTCGAACCCGATGCGAACGTGGCCGCCGGCTGTCGAAGCCCTTTGCACAGCTGTGGCCTCGGCTGCGCCAAAACAGCACACCGCCCAAGGAAATGCGCCGGGCTCGAAAGTACCCAGGAAGCTGTCCAGTTCGGCCGGGTCGCCCGGCAGCGAATTGTCATAGCGGCCCAGCACGAACAATGCAAAGGGTTTCGCGGTGCCAAAAAATCCGTCCTGCCTGAGCTGCTCGAACCTTGCCGCTTCGGCCGCGGAGTAGAGAATGTATTGTGGGAAGACATCTGCATCGATGAGTTCGCGAAAGAAGTTTCCCGCTTCAGCCTCCATAGCCGTATCGGGACAAAGCTCGCGCAGCGCCAGTGAGACGGCTTCGGGCCGGAGTTCTCGGACCAGGGCCATCTGTTGCTGGCGAGAGTACTGGCCGACAGCTTCGGTTGTGACCTGCAACATCAGTCGGTCGGCCACGCGCTCGCGGATGGCGTCCAATGCATCGCGATAACGGGTCGCGTCGAGAATGTGGCCGCCGCGCTCGTCGCGCACGTGCAGGTGAAGTATGGAGACGCCCACGGCGGCCAGGTCTGCAGCGCAGTCGGCGATTTCCGTGGCGGTCAGAGGCACGGCCGGGTGGCCGGACTTGTCCAGCCTTGCGCCGTTCGGGGCTGCGATGACGACCAGGGGCTCGACGGTTTGCTCAGTCATCGAGTACCTGGGCGAGCACGGTGGCGAGCTTGTCTGCGGCTTCCAACATGTGCGAGTCCTCGGCGATCATCGGCGGTGCCAGCATGATATGCGGCAAGCAGGCGCCGTCCACCTCGATGCTGCCGGGGTAGCAGATGAGGCCGGTCTCCATGGCCGTTCGCAGCAGGCGTCCCGGCAGGGCGTTGCCGTCGGGAAAACCGCGCTTGCTGGCGCGGTCGGAAACCAGTTCCAGCGCCCAGAACAGGCCGCGGCCGCGAATGTCGCTCACGTTGGGATGTTCGCAGAAACGCTCTGCCAGCAGTCGCCCGAAACGCTGGCCGCAGGTTTGCGTGCGGGCCAGGAGCTTGTCCCGGTCGAGCACGTCCTGCACGGCACAGCCTGCTGCGCAGCTTACCGGGTGACCAATGTACGTGTGGCCATGGGCGAAACCTGAATGCCACAGGGTATCGGCGATACTGCCGGAAAGTACCGTGGCGGCCAGCGGTTGGTAGCCGCCGCCAATTCCCTTGGCCAGTGTCGCGATATCAGGCCGGGCACCATCGTGTTCAAAGGCGAAAAAGGTCCCGGTACGTCCGCTGCCGCACATGATCTCGTCCGCGATCCAGAGGATGTCGTAGCGGTCACAAATGGCGCGGACGCGCTGCAGGTAGCCTGCTTCGGCCGCCACTACACCCAGCGATGAGCCCACCACGGGCTCGCAGATGAAAGCGGCGACCCGGTCGGCGCCAACCTTCAGGATGGCCGATTCGAGCTCGCCGCTCACGCGCTCGACATATTGCTCCATGGATTCGTCGACCGCGCGGTTGCGATGTGCGTAGCAGGGCGCGATCCGCGGCCAGTCCAGCAGCGGCGCGGCAGAGGCACGCCGTCGGGCGCTGTTGCCGCTGACCGAGAGCACGCCGAAGGTGTTGCCGTGGTAACTGTGTTCGCGGCTGATGATGATTTTTTTGTCCGGCTTGCCGCGGGCGGCCCAGTATTGCCACGTGATTTTGAGCGCTGTTTCGTTGGCTTCCGAGCCGCCCGAGGTGAAGTAGGCCCGCGCCGCCGGGTCACCGAACCGCTCGGTGAGCCGCCGGGCCAGCTGCTCCTGTGGTTCATTGGTGAAAAAGGCCGTGTGGGCGAAGGCCAGTCTCCCAACCTGGACGCGCACTGCCTCCACTACCTCGGGGTGAGCGTGGCCAAGGCAACTGACGGCGGCGCCGCCGCTCATGTCCAGGTAGCGCTTGCCGCTGTCGTCCTGGATGTACATCCCCTGCGCCATGACGGCTTTCGGATAGGGCGCCGCAGGCACGCGATAAAGCACCGATGTCATGTGACTGCTGCCTCGTTGTTCTTCAGCGTCCCGGGCATGGTTTTTCATTTAGCGGTGGCGCGCCGATATAAGTCAAATTAAATTTTTTTGCCATGGTATAACTCAGAATTATAATTTGTCTGGTATCCAATGAGGGTGAGAAGGATGAATTTTCGCCATGTCGAGGTTTTTTTCGCAGTCATGACCTGTGGCACCGTCACGGAGGCTGCGCGCCAGCTTGGCGTTTCCCAACCGTCGGTGACGACCACGATCCAGCAGGCGGAGGCCCGCCTGGGCATACGGCTGTTTGAACGCGAGAGTGGGCGCCTGGTGCCGACGGCGGAGGCGCGCATCCTGTTTGAAGAGGCCGAGCGGGCGCACGATGCGCTGTTCTCCTTTCGCGCGCTGGCCAGACGGCTGCAGACAGGCCAGGGCGGCCACGTGAGAGTCGCCGCCGTTCCGTCCATCTCGCTGGAACTGCTGCCAGACGCCATCGCGCGCTTTCAGCAACTCCACAGCGGCTTTAATTACTCGGTCTCCACGCTCAACACCGAAGAAATCCTGCAGCAACTCGACTCCCGTGTGGGCGCTTTCAACCTCGGGTTTTCATTCGGACATCTCGACGATTCCGGATTTGTCACCCAGAGGATCGGCGACGCCGACTTGATGGTGGTCTGTCCTGCCGCATGGAGCCTGTCCGGAGATGCTGTTGTCGATCTCAGAGACCTCGCGGAGTTGCCCTACATTTCCGGATTCGACTCCACTCCGGCCGGCCAGGTATGCCGGAATCTGTTCGCCGAAGCCAGCGTGGAGCCCAGGGTTGTCGCCACGATTCACACTCATCATCTGGCCGGACGACTGGTCCAGCGTGGCATGGGCTATGCCATTCTCGACTCGGTGACGGTACGCGCACTGCTGCATGAGCGAACGTCTGATGCAACCACCATGCGCCGTATTGCCGGGGAACCCACGATACCGTTGACCGCGATCTTTCGCGCCCGGCGTGCGCGGGAAAATCAGACCCGGCTGTTCGTCGAGTGCTTTGAGCAGGCATACCAGGCTTTGGCTAACACGGTCGAAGAAAGCCTTCCCTGAGACTCGCTTTGTGCTATCGAAGCATAACTAGAGATTATGGAATGGGATTTGGCATTTACTCACGTGATTTTTGTCGTTAAGCTTCCGTTAAGCGGGCGCCGACAGACCCAAAAATACACGACTGACCCGCGAACACCCCGCGCAGATGCGCCTTCAATTCAAGCAGGTGACAGCCATGCCCAATGTGATAAGCAGTACTCTCCTGAACCGTTTGTTGCTGCTGTTGGCAGCATCACTTTTCCTCGCGGCTCATGCGCAAGCGCAAGACTCCGATACTGAAGAGGAAGCCAACGAAACCTTGCTCGAAGAAGTGATCGTCACGGGTACCCACATCGCCGGTCTCGACGAAACGGTACTGCCGGTCACGGTGATGGGCGCCGAGCAGATCGAAGCCCTGGGCGCCGTCAACATGGGCGAAATCCTGAGTTACATTCCCTCGATCAGCGACCTGGAATTCGAGGACAACAGCAATGGCACCAACGCCGCCCGCGGCGACGTGGCCAGCGTCGCGATGCGTGGCCTGGATTCCGCCAACACGTTGACCCTGATCAACGGCCGCCGCATGGTGACCTGGCCGACCTTCCAGGCGCAGAACAGCGTTCCGTCCACCTTCTATAACGTAAACACCATCCCATCCTCGGCCGTCCAGCGGATCGAAGTGCTGCGTGACGGCGCGGCGCCGCTCTACGGTGCCGATGCGATCGCCGGCGTGGTGAACTTTGTCACCTATGACAGCTATGACGGCATCCGTTTGTCCGGCAAGTACGGCTTCAGCGACGACACCAACTTCGATGAAACCGAGATCACTGCGGCCGGCGGCTGGGAGTTCAACGAAGGCCGCTCGAACTTCAGCCTGTTTGCGACCTGGTATGACCGCAGCAAGGTGCATATGAACGAACTGGATGATCTGTATTACGACCTGGATCGACGCCAGAATGAGCGCATCCCCGAGTCCTGGCAGGGCGACAGCCAGCTGAGCAACACTTCCTCGCTGACCCCGTATGCGCGTTTCCGGGTGGGTTCACTGCGCGACGATGGCATCTTCATCGGCCCGACCTACCACGTGGACGGCGCAAGCGGCGCAATCGAGACCGGCAGCGGCTCCGAGCGTTACAACTTCAACGAGGACGCCTGGGTCACGCCGGAAACCGAGCGCTTCAACATGATGGCCACCTATCAGCAGGAACTTGGCGCCACGCTGGACTTGTTCGCGGACGCCTATTATTACAAGTCCGATTCCCGGATCATTCGTGCCGCCAGCCCGCTAGACGACAGCCTGGCTTTCCTGATCGTTCCGGCCGATGCCTACCACAACCCCTTCGATGAGGACGTGCTTCTGCTCGGCTGGCGACCGATCGACCTGGGGCCGCGCATCGTCGACACCGAGCACGAGGCCTGGGGCCTGACCGCCGGCTTGCGGGGTGACTGGGCCGGCTGGGACTGGGAGGCCGCAGTGTTGTATTCCGACGCCGAGAACAAGGATACCGAAGGCAATCGCCAGGCCAAGTCGCTGTTCACCCAGCAACTCATGGTCGATGGCCCCGATGCGCTGAACCCCTTCGTCGGCCCGGGCGGCAACAGCCAGGCGGCACTGGACGGCATCCGCATTGCGGCAACCGACGTGCGCAGTGCTTCAATCACCATGGCCGATCTGCGCGTCAATCGCGGGGACCTGTTCTCGGTCCTAGGCAATGACGTTGGCGCAGCCTTCGGCCTCGAGTGGCGCCAGGAAGATTATTATGACGACCGTGATCCGCGGCTGGACGGTTCCATGCCGTTCGATAGCGGCGCGATTTTCGACGAAAGCGACGTGATCGGCACATCGGCCACGTTCGATTCCGGCGCGTCGCGCGACACCTACTCGGCCTATGGCGAGTTCAATATCCCGCTGATC
>Ga0209536_100009571_pt1 | contig 14398 bp, 13 predicted proteins | sample DeeMarSeWOR28_12_FD_187461 | JGI IMG/M metagenome (GOLD analysis project Ga0209536, IMG submission 187461) | Marine sediment microbial communities from White Oak River estuary, North Carolina - WOR-2-8_12 (SPAdes) (version 2) | ecosystem: Environmental > Aquatic > Marine > Intertidal zone >...
TATTATAGAATTATAATATTAAATGGTTTAAATGGAAGAGGATTTGCTTACTAAGTTTCTTAAATTAATGTCCTCCTCAATTACTGACTCTGATCTTGAATTAATTAAACTTGGAAGCTCATTAGGATTAGATTTGGTATCTTTCACTGAATTGAGAGCTTCACAGCAGGATTCTTTTATAGGTAGTATTAGAGATAAAGCATTAAAGAAAATGGAAATAAATAATGACAATTTTCTAGCGACTGACGACTTCTTTTACTCAGGGAGTATAGATTTCATGGTGTCAGATGAACCCGAAGGAAAGAAATTTTTCCTTTTAGAAACAAATGGGGGATCACATCGAGGTCTTTCTATCATAACTAGAAAACAGCAAACATTATTATATAATGGATATCTTGAAGCGATCCATCAAGCAATCAAGAAAAACGAAAGAAAAGACGACAAGATATTTGTTTTAATTGGAGTACCAGTTAGTGATGCATTAATCCATGAAAAAGTAATAATGATAGAATATTTTAGAAAATCTTTGAAATCAGAAGGATATAGTGTTAAAATTTTCAATAGAGTAAGTTTTGATATCAATTTTGATGCGAAAATTATTTTTCTGATAGCCGATTATAGACAACTCTCTACTTCTCTCTCATTTTCTGAGAATTTTATTAAGTATCAACTTGAAAAAATAAATGTTTTAATCGGTGATGGTATTACAAGACGATTAAAGGATAAAGATTTTCATGAACAAATTAGAAAAGACTTTCGCTTCATTAAGACTATAATTGTTAATCCAATATTCAAAATCACAGATGATAAATCTTTAACATACCTCGCAAGTTTTATTTGTAAAGATATTCTAAGAAAATATAATCTTAATTACCTACTATTTACCAAAGCATTTAATGAAAAAGACTTAATTGATAAGTTGAGTTATCTTTTAAAGAATTATAATAAATCATTTATTATAAAACCTAGTGGAGGATCAGGAGGGGCAGGGGTTATCCCGGTTTCGAAAAATGTACACCCAAAAAATTTGAAAAAGATTATTGAAACAAGTAAGAATGAATTTTTTAATAAATTCATGAAAGATCGTAATCCATATCCATATACTATACAAGAAAAGGCAGATTTCTCATTAATTGATTGGGGCGGGGAAAAGCATACATTTGACTTACGGATTTATTTAGCTCAGAGTAAAGGAAAGGTTATACCAATTGGAGGATTAGGAAGAATCTCCCGGGGAAAATTTACAGTTGGGTTAGATAAAGAAGAGTTTGTTGTTAATTTATCTGGATATAATGGTCAAATCGAAGTACAAAGAGGAGTTGGTTTTTCTAAAGAGACAAGTAGTATGTTAAACTTAAGTGAAGAAGATTTTGTAAATATGTTTTGTATTGGCTGTGTATTATTTGCTTGTATTGTTAAAAATTATAAAAAGATAATAAATTTCTCCAATTGGGATAAAATTATTGGTTAAATTATGTTTAATAAAGAAATTTTGACTCAGATATTAGATTTGCCTAATAGAAGATTATTATTTGAAGAAATCTTGAATACACTAAAATCATTTTCAAAATTAGAAGATATCCATTATACTGATTATGATACTTCAGAAGGTAAAATTCCAGTGATCACAATCGCAAAATCATTGAATCCTGAAGAAACAAGATATTTAAAGCTGTTTGTTGGGGCTCAACATAATGAATACAGCGGTCTCTTTGGAATTATTGAGTTCCTGGATAAAATTGAAAAATCAATAGTAGATCTTGAAGATATTTTGATAAATAATCAGATTTTAATTTTTGCACCTTTAATGAATCCTTATGGTTTTATAAATCCAAAAAAAGATAATAAATCTGGATACTATCTAAGAAATGGAACAAATTTAAATCGATATTGGAGAAAGACTTTTGCTCCTGAATATGAGAGTGGTGAAGATGAAATAAATCAATACCCAACTCCAGAACATGTTAAAATTTTATATAGTGTCCTTAAAAAATATTGGGAAAGAGACGATATCCAAATATATATTTTAGATTTTCATGAAACATCACTTCTCGTAAGGTTCAAAGCTGATTTAATTGCTAATCTACAAAAAGACTTAATTTCTTACAAATTTTCTCATTGGCTTAAAGAGGGAATAATTTATAATATAATTAAATTATATAATATACCTTATTCCAGAAAGCCCCTTTTTATTAGATCTACCCCTAATGCAGATCATACTCATATAAATTTAACAGTAAACCAATTAGAATCAGTAATCCAAAACCTTCAAGAGTTTGCGGTTAAAAATGAAAAAAAATTACCCTTTTACTTTTGTTATAGTAATAGAAGTAAGGAATTTTGCGAGCGTCTAGCACAAAATGTTTATAATAAATTAAAAGATGTATTATGGGAAACCTATTTCCCTGCTTTTAATCATCATTTTCATAACCATGGTTGTTTTGTTAACATGAATGATGCAATTAAGAGAAAAGGAGTATATTCAATGGAATTAGAAACTCAAAAACATTTTTTCAACATTTTTGATGAAATTGAAAAATCTAAAGCAGATATTAATTACTTTGAGAATAAGATAAGAATGATTAAAATGAGTATTCAATTAGTAGTTGAGTCCATAAACGAAATTTTAACTCTTTATTAATTTTTGAGTTTTTAACTAACAAGAATCATTTATTTCAATTCTTCAGAGTCACAGTTATTTAGGCATCTTAGGTGATAATAGCAAGTCTCTGCGCTATGAAATTTCCCGTATTTTATATCTCCTAAAGTGAATTGATATGAATTTTTTAAATTATTAACTTTGATAGTTCTTCCACAAATTTTACATTCATACATTTGAAAAATACTAGTGTAGGTTTTATCAGAAGAGCTTTGAATTACGGTTATTTAAACCAAACAAAATATGAAAATGGCAGGAATTTTTGAATTTTAAGAATTAATAAATTTGAGTGTTGCTCCAACCAACGCACTCTCATTTTTTTTGTTTGAATGTCCTCCTTTTCTCAATATAAGCACATTTTCTTCCAGGGTCTCTAAAATCCATCTATTTTCTTCAAAATTTTTGAATCTTATTATTCTATCATTAACACAATGGATTAACATGACCCTTTTAGATAGCTTTTTCCACTCTTCTAATGCAAGTTCTTTTTTTGCTTGTTGTATCAATAAATAGGGGGATAGCTTCTTATTTTCCTCTTCTTTTGGGAACAATTTTACTCCTTTTAAGAAGTAACTAAGCATAATAATAGGATTATATTTAGGGATATTTTGTTTATAAAATGACATAGAAGAAATTGCTACAATTTTTTTAATATTTTTATCTAGAAATCCTCCAGATAATACTGTTATTGCACCTATACTAAAACCAATACAAAAGATCTTCATAGAAGAAAATTCTTCTTGATCTTTAACCCACTCAACGATTTTCTTAAAATCCTCAATTCTACTTAAAAAACTACTTCTTTTTCCTACATTTTTAGATTTTCCTGTACCCCGGGCATCGTAAGCTAAAACAACATATCCTTGGTAGGCGAGGGGATAAAATAAATACTCAAGTGTTTCTTTCGTGTCAGAAAATCCGTGACACACTATAATAATAGTATTTTTTGATTTAATTTTTACTTGGTTCTTACTTCTTACCAGATTTGTAGACAAAAATCCATCTGAAACATTTATAGCTATAGTTGATATTTTTATTTCTTTATGATAAAGTTTTGACCAACGATCAAACCAGAGATCACGAAAGGAAAAATAAATTTCAAATGGTGTATAGAAGATTAAAAAGGTAGTTATGGAAAGCATTAAACATTTTGAAAAATCAGCAGTATAACATAGATTTCCTAACGAAATATTGACTTCCCATATATACCAGCTCAAGAATACATCAATAATGATAACAATAATGCGTTTATGTATGTTTGAAATCAAAATATTCCACTAAGATATATAATCGTTGATGGTATAAGCGATTAAATAATAAAAAAATAAAATATGTTTTTTATGGCTTCTTTGGTTTTGGGCACCCATAATCATGAGCAATTTTACAATCTGGTTTACTCTTCAAACCTGGGCAAGGTTTACATTTTACATCTCGTAACATTTTGATAACTTCATCAACTTCCATACCAAATTCTTCATCCTCAGTCTCTTCTTCGATCATATCATCATCATCTGGGATTTCGTAATCAATATCCTCTTCTAAATTATCTTTCCAATCAGTCAGATCTAGTATCTCATCCCCATCTTCGTCAATTTTTCCATTTGGAATTTCAAGATCTTTATCATTACTTGGAGCACTTTTTTTTTTAGCCATAATACTTACTCCCAATTTTAATTAATATTTTCTAATTAATATTTTAATTAAATAATATTTGCTAAAATTTAATTTTAATTCGAATGAACTTAAAAAAGGCTAATTTACAATTGCCTTGATATTAAAATCATTTTTCATTAGGTCGTCCAATTGATTTATTAATCTTGTGTTAGTTTTTAATTGGTTATAGAGTATTTTTATTTTGGTTAAAATTGAATCTAATTCATTTAATGAAAAAATCCTATAATTGTTTCCTTCAAATCGGGGAACTAGGAATTTATGGGGAATATTTTGAGGTTCATTTTTTAAATTGAATAGATCTCTTAATAAATAATAGTCTAAATTGGAGTCTAAATAAAAATTATCCAAATACAATAAATTTACTAAAGCATTATTCAATCTTTCAAAAAATCTAAGATAAACCATTATTCGATTGTAATATTTGTTACCAAATCCCTTAATTACATTTTTTTTTTCAATTTTAGGCTCTTTTGATTCAAAATCATATTTTAATTGTGTAAGTAGTTGTAAAGTTTTTCCCATTTGTGTTAGAAACGAGGGAAAATTACTTGGTAGAGGTAATCTTTTAATAAAACTACCATTGAATCTTAAATAGCCTCCAGCCATGTGAAGAGAACCAAATAATGTCTTAAACACCATATCTAGTAATTTAGAGTTTAGTATTGTTAAGATACAATACAGTGTTTCAGTAGTTATCGAAGGAATTCTTACAAAATATAACCCTGTTATATTGACAAAGATTCCAGGATCATAGACACAGGTTAATTCTTTAGCGATTTCTCTAAAAATAAGTTTTTCGTGGTTAAGGTCTTGCCAAATAGTTTTAAAGTTAGGCTTATACTTAAAATATGAAATTTCAAGATCTCTCTTAGCGATTTTAATCCTTTTATTGAATTTAATATGATATTTTCCAACATTTCCCGTCCCTATCAATAATAGATCTTTATTAGAATAAAATTTTTCACTTAGATTATTAAAATTTTTGCCGTATTTTAAAAATCCAAATGGACGATAAATTATTTTTAAATCTTTAAATGTATCCTTGAATGTTTTAAATTTATTATACAAAAAATTTATTAATTCAATATTACCTGAAATAGGAATGACATTAGAGGGGAGATCATTTATTAATTTCTGATGGAATTTTATTAAATTTGAACCTTTATAGGTCAAAAAATCATCAATTCTATCGAATTTTCTTATAGTAATCTTAATCTGATCATCTGGATAACGCTTTTTAAAGTATATGATTATTGGATAAGTCGCTGCTTTTTGAAAAATAGATAAAGAGGAAATGTTACCAATTTCTTTAAGTTCAAAGTTTTCTATTAATATTTTTCGTATTTTAATTCCGTAGTCAGCTGATAAAAATTTATTAGGCAAAATTAAGGACAAAAAACCATTATCGTTCATTAAATCAATAGATTTTTCAATAAATACAACCGAGAGATCAAATAATTTATATGCGGACTTGAATCTTTCATACAATTTAGTTTTAAACTTGGTATCAAGTTTCTTATTTTCAATATAAGGGGGATTTCCTATTATTATATCAAATCTTTCTGATTCAAACTCTAAAAGAAAGTCTAAGTTGAATAAATTGAGTTTAATGTCGATTTTATTGATTACCTGGTTAATCTCTTCTAGGTTTAAATTTTCTATATTACCTTTTGGAAAATTATATTGGTTAACATTATCTGAAAAAAGCCATGATATTAAACGTAATTTTGTTATAATGTAAGCAGATTTTTCAATTTCAACCCCATATAGATTTTCTTGTAAAATTCTTTGTTTTATCTCATAATCATCTAATCCAGAATCTAGAATTTTATAAAAAATAAAAAGAGTTTTTGCTGAGGTAATTATAAATCTTCCAGATCCACAAGCAAGATCCAATATTTTAATATTTTTGAGTTTTTTGATAAATTTATCTTTTAGGGAAGGGTTTTTGGATAAATTTTCTTGTAATAATTTAAAAAAAGATTTTCCATTAGAAATCTTTGCATTTTTAAAAAATCCTTCAAAATATAATTTGAATGTATTTGAAACAATATAATCAACAACAGATTGTGGAGTATAAATCACTCCTAAACTTCTATTATTTGCTTTATCATTAACTTTTTCTCTCTCAAAATCTTTTATAATCTTATTCAAGTACGTTAAAAATCCCTGAGATGACAATTTATTCATAGCAAGTAAACAAATTTTAAATTTTTCTGCTGATTTTGTTTTTAAATTAGATTTCCTTATTAATAAAAATTATAGAAATAATATTAAAATTAAAGAACAATAATTTGAGAAAAATTTCATAAGAATGTTTTAGAAGAGGATAATTTTGGTTGAATGGGAACTATTGAAAGAGTTGATTAAAAATCCGTTTTTAGTATCTGATTTAGGTTTTGATGATATTTCGAAAATTCTTCAAGATGTTAAAGGTATCTTTGAAAAAGAAAATTTGCTTTTAGAGTTCAATTTAAAAGATATTGACAAAGAGATTTATGTAATTGGAGATATCCATGGAAATTTAGACACATTACTAAAATTAAATAAAATTATTGAGGAAAATAAGCCAGAAATAGTTATTTTCTTGGGAGATATTGTTGATCGTGGCCCAAAACAATTAGAATGTTTATTAATTATATTAGCCCTAAAGATACTTCAACCCTATAAATATTATATACTCAAAGGAAATCATGAAACTTTAGAAATGAACCAATTCTATGGTTTTTTTCAAGATTTTATTAGTAGATTCAGAAATTCTGGCAAATTTAACAAGATTTTAGAATTATATAATTTACTTCCTTTATGTGCTATTATTAATAATGCTATTTTATGCCTCCATGGTGGAATACCCCAAGATAATGGTATTCTCAAGAAATTGAGAGGTGTAAAAACTAAAGAGATCAAATTAATATTAAACTCCATTTCCCAAGGGATATTTCAGATTATATGGAATGATCCTAAAGAAGGATTAAAAGGTTTTGCAGATAGTTTTAGAGGTGCAGGTATTAAATTTTTTGGAAAAGATGTTTTTGATGAGTTTATGAAGGTAAACAATCTTAAATTCCTTATTAGATCTCATGAATGCTTCACAGAAGGATATAGATGGTTTTTTGATAATCGTTTATTGTCTATATTCTCAAGTGCTAATTATAGAGGAGTATTTCAACCCGCATCTTATGCATTAATTAAAAATGGTAAAATAATCCCTAAACTATTAGATTTATAATCCTATTTTAGACAAGTGGCATAGGAAGCTATGACATGAATTCAGCTGTTAATTTTATGCGGATAATTGATCCCAGATTATGTAATTTGAGAGGCATCTGGTTTAATGAAAAGAAGATTATTGCCTCGAATAAAAATCTCATTATATTTTGCAACAGGCGTTCCTTCTAAAAGTTCTGTAGCATCTTCTAATATCATGTTCATATAAGCGTCAATTTCCTTTAGTAAACCTTTATATTCAGTACCATCTTTCAATCTAAGCAAAATAATGCTGTTTTGGGCAGCCTGTAATATGGAGAGAGGATTTTTTGACCTCTGCTGATTGTTATTCTTATAAGACATTTTAAAACCTTTTTTTAATAAAAATATAAATAATATTTATTGAAAAGATAATTTAAAGATAAATTTTTTTCAATTAAAACCTTTTTATCGATATTAAAAATAGCAAGATTAAAGTTCTTTGGTTTTATTATTGAAAAGGCATTTTAAAGCTCTGAGTAAGAAGAAAGAAATTATTAAAAATTATAATTTAACAGCAAAATTTTATGATAAAAGATATAAGAAAATCCAAGCAAAGAAATACTGTATAACTCTAAGTAATAATCAATTAAAAGAGAAAAGGATTTTAGATGTTGGGTGTGGTACAGGACTTTTAATTGAATTTATTTTGAACAACGAGATTTTTGACACTGTTTCAAAATGTGATTTTATAGGAATGGATATTTCATGGAATATGCTATTAGAATTTAAGTCAAAAATATTAAGATTTAAAGACAAAATCAAGATATCTTTAATATTGTCAGATATAGAACACTTGCCTTTTAGAAATAATATTTTTAATCAAATTTTTTCATTCACATCTTTTCAAAATTTACCAGGAACTCATAAAGGGTTTCAAGAAATAATTAGAGTAGCTTCAGTTATTAGTGATTTAAAATTCTCTATTTTGAAGAAGAAACTAAAGTTAGATACTTTACTTGATTTTCTAAAACCGAATGTCAAGGATCTTGAGATTTTTAACTTTGAATTTTTAGAAGATATTATAATTCAAGGCAAAATATCAAAAGAATCATTTTAATAGCATTTCTACCTTTATTGATAAAAATATGCTAGGATTTCATCCACATTACTCTCAACATTAAATTTCTTTTGAAAATAAGTACAAATATTCGTGATATCTCTTTCTAAAAGTGTATTGGCATTGGGATGGTCATTTGGAACCCATTGTAACCAATCAATAATTAAAATATTACCCTTCTCACTAACAACAATGTTAAACTCACCTAAATCTCCGTGAATCATATGTCCCTTTTGATAAATGATTTTAATTTGTTTAATGATACGTCTAAAGATTTTTGACGGGTTTTTAATTTGCTTGTAATAAACTAATTCTTTACCTCTCAAATATGACATAACTACAATATGTCGATTATATGCAATTGGTTTTGGAGTATTTAATTTCAATTTAAAGATTTTTGTCAGTGCCTCGAATTCTTTTTTAGCAGCAAGTCGATTTACGTAAAGCCATGATAGGTGTCCTCTTTCACCTACGAGATCTCTGTACATTTTAATATTTCTGAAACTTGCACGTCCCATACGATAGAATTTTGCAGCATAAATTTTTCCATTATCATCCATACAACTATATACATCGGATTCTTTTCCCTTTCCAATTAAAGGCCCAAGTTGGCTAATTACATTTTTTTCTACAAGTGTATGTAGAGCAAGAAGATCATATGCTTTTGAATTAAGAGTGTAGGCAATTTCATATTTTGAAGCATTTCTTATTATTAAATCAAGTTTGTGAACTTTATTCAGACGGAATAATGTTTCTTCCATTTTATATCTTGAATAGAATTTTATATTATTGATTGTAACATATTCTGATCTTTTCATTCCAATCTCTATTGCCATAAGGATTCTAAAATCCTCTTTTTCCAAATCCTTGAGGAGATTTGCAGCTTCCAATCTAATTCAGCTAAAAAATAAATTTTTGGTATGTTTTCAGAAATGATATTAATTTAAATAAGTTAGGAATAAGAAATATCAGAATTGAGATAAAATTCACCCAAACAAAGTAGAAAATATCCCTTCTTGAGATTAAAAAATGAGTTAAAGTTGAACCTTCTTGAAATAGAAACAGATAAACATCAAAATTTAAGTAGATAAATAATCCTACACAGATTATTAATCCAACAAAAGAAAATACAATTATTTGGTTCTCAAATTCAATAAAACCAACAATTAAATTAATGGTAAAGCAAATTAAAGTTATAAGTGTTAATATTTCAGAAAAATCTATCCAAATTCGGAATTTACTACTACTTACTTCATAATTACCATCAGATATATTCCATAGTAAAGAAGAACTCAAATTTAATATAGAAATAATTGGAAATATAATGACACATAATAGAAATACAAAATAAACTCGAATTGTAAAAAATCTACTAAATAAAAAGACTACCTTCCTCTCGTTTTTAGCTTTATTAATCATAGAGTCAATTTTCTCCTGCATTTGGATTGGGAAATTTTCTTTTACCATCATAAAATGTAAATTTAATTCAGGGAAGTTAGATATCAGTTCTTTTATCTGTTTGTATGCTTTTTTAAATCTTGCTTTACTTGTTTTTAATCCCTTCCATAGATATATGATTTCTTCTTCATCGTCCAATAATACACAAATATCCTGTGATAATAGATGGTTTTTTTCCTCTACCCACTGCGATTTTAAATCATCAAATCTGAATATTTTCATAAAACCTATTTACATTAACTAAATTTGTTTTTTATTTCTTTCTGTAACAAAATAACAATAATAAGAATTTAAAAATAGAGGATTAAAGATTTATTGTTTTTCAAGTCTGCTCTTTATATCTATCCAAGCGTTTTCAATATACTTTTCGTAAGCTTCTATAGTTTTTTTATCGATTGAGTTAAATCTTTTTTGGGCTTTTAAATACTCTGTTATTGGTTTTCTTTTTGATGAGTCTAGATATCTTTTACTAGAATTTGATAACTTAAATGTTCCATCGATTACCTCATAAAGAGGCCAAAAACCCGTTTCATTTGCAAGCCTACCAATTAACATTGTATATTTTGGGTCATATCCCCAACCCGGAGGACAGGGTGATAATATATGAATATACTTTGAACCCTTTATCTCCTTCGCTTTCTTAAATTTTTCATATAAATCAAGTGGGTATGCTGCGTTAGCAGTAGCAACGTAGGGAATCCCATGAGCTTCTAAAATTCTAGGCATATTTTTTTTGTGAACTAATTTCCCTTCCGGAGTAGTTGTTGTTTGAACACCTAATGGTGTTGACCCACTCCTTTGAACTCCTGTGTTCATATAAGCTTCATTGTCATAACAGGCATATATGAAGTTTGTACCTCTTTCTACAGCACCACTTAGAGCTTGTACTCCGATATCAGTTGTTCCGCCATCTCCTGCAAAAGCAAGAACGTTTATTTCATCTGCTAAACCTTTATCTTCTAAGGCTGCTAAGATTCCAGATGCCGATGCACCTGTAGTTGCGAATGGAGTATGGTAAACAGAAATTTTTGTTGTACAAAAACCTTGCATTCCGTGTAGAACAGTTAAGCAAGAAGCAGGAACAGTTATAATTGTATTAGAGCCGAGAGCTTTTAATGCAATCCTATAAATTAACGCCATTGCACAACCTGCACATGCACGTGTACCAGGATAAATATATTCTTCCTCAGGAAGATCTATTACATTTACCATTATATCTCAGCCTCCTTTAAAATAACTTTCTTCATCATAATCCTCTAATTCTTCTAGGTTTAACCCTAGAAAATCTGTTTTATTTGTATAGATATCTTTTTCAAATTCATCTAAAGCTTTATGAACACCATTGATAATGTGCTCTGTTTTAACATCTCTTCCTCCTAATCCCACAATGAAACCCTTGATATTTGGCCTATTTTTCAATCCATAAAGGGCTGCTTTTAATTCATATGATAAAGTTCCCTCATATCCATACCCAATATCCCTATCAAATACTATAATATTTTTCTTATCCTTAAAAAATTCTCTTAATTCCTCTGCGGGATAGGGTCGAAATAGTTTTAGGCTCACTAAGCCAACTTTTAGACCTTCAATTCTAAGTTTTTCTATAGCAACTCTAGATTGTGATGCTACTGAGCCCATCCCAAAGATTATTGTGTCAGCGTCATCCGTTTGAATTTCTTTATATATTCCATTTCCATAAGATCTGCCAAATTTTCTTGCAAAATCATCATGTACTTCTTTAATGATATCTATTGAATTTTCTAATGCTTTTTGCAGAGAATATCTATATTCATAATATCCAGGGGCAACTCCCTCATTTCGCTTGACAACTTGAGGAGTAGTGACCGGATCAATCCCTTTAACAGTAGAAATATCAGATAAATTGATGTGATGTTTAAGAGGAGGTATAAAATCATCAATCATATCTTGCTTTTCTAACTTTACCGGCATTGCAGTATGTGAAAGAACATAACCATCAAAAGCACAGGCGACAGGTAGGAGAACTCTTGGATCTTCTGCGATCTTAAATGCTTGAATGTTTGTGTCATAGATCTCCTGATTATTTTCGCAAAACAATTGAATCCATCCTACATCTCTAATTGTGATAAAATCTTGATGGTCTGTCCAAACTGACCAAGGAGCTCCTAAGCTCCTAGTCGCTAAATTAAGAACTATCGGTAATCGATTCCCTGAAGCCCATGGTAACATTTCATACATTAATTCTAACCCATGTGCAGAAGTTGCGGTACCTACTCTTGATCCTGTTGCTGAAGCAGCACATAATACGGCCATCGCACTATGTTCAGATTCAACTTTTACAAATCTTGCTTTTAGTTTCCCTTCGGCTATAAATTCAGCAATTTTTTCAACTACTGGGCTCTGAGGTGTAATTGGATAAGCAGAAACAACACCTACTCTTGCTTGTCTGAATGCATGGGCAGCAGCATGATTTCCTGTTAAAATCATGATATTTTCTAGTGTCGATGATCCTTCCTTGTCAATAATTGTTATTCTTCTTTCACCTCCTCCATTCTTATTGCTTTAACTGGACATTCTTCCATGCAAATACCACATCCCTTACAATATTTAAAATCTATTTGAGGTGGAATTGTTCTTGAGACTACAGCTTCTGGACAATATAACCAACAATTAAAACAACTAGGCTTCCCAGATTTAACTGGAATACACTTCGTTAAATCAATTACCGGTTTTTTTGGACTCCAAGTTCCTGTTTGACCTGCTTCTCCAATAACAGGTTTCTGGACTGAGCCTAATATTTTCTGATATTTTTTTTTTGAGTTTGTCATCTGTTCATCAAGCTTCATTTAAAATCAGATTCTTGTATTAGAATTTATATACAAAAATAAAGATTATCGTATAGTTTTATTTGTTATTGAAGAAAAGTAGTTAATGAGAATAATAAGATAATACTGTCTTTTAAATTAAAAATAAATACTTATTATTTCATTAGTCTAATATGTAAAAGATATACCATATCTAAACGTAGTAAAACTATTTACTCGATGTGTTACTTTTAAAGAAGTATTTAAAAAAAATAGATTAAGGGATTGACGTGGAAATTTTAAAAGAGAATTATTTAATATTATCCGAGACTGTAAACGATTTAATCTGTGTTATAAATTTTGACCTAGAAATTGAATTTATAAATGAAAGACTCCACTTAAAAATACTAGGGTATTCAGAAAAGGATCTACTTGGTAAGAAAATTAGTCAGTTCATCGATGGAAAAGATATTAATAAATTACAGAAGATTATTAAAAGTCTCGATTATGAAGAGGAAGTTGTGATCGATATACAATGTAATCATAAGGATGGAAATAAATTCTGGCTTAAATCGAAGATCAAGTTATTAGAGGATAAAGAAAAAGAGAAAAGAGCTCTTTTAGTTTCAAAAGATATCTCTGAGAAAAAATTAACTGAACTGACATTAAAAGGTTCGGAAGAAAAATATCAAAGTATAATTAAGAACATTAAAGAAGGATATTATGAAGTCGATTTAAAGGGGAATTTTACATATGTTAATGATGCTTTATGTAAATTTCTTGGATATACAAGGGAAGAATTATTAAAAGAAAATTATATTTTGGTTACTGATGAGCAAACGCACAATTTAGTTTTTAAAACCTTTAATAAGGTATTTAGAACAGAGATTCAGCAAAATATTTTTCAGTTTCCAGTTATTAGAAAAAATGGTGAAAAAGCTTTTTTCGAAACTTCAGTATACTTAAAGTATAATCCCAAAGGTAGAAAAAGAGGTTTCTATGGGATTGTACGAGATATTACTGAAAGAAAGAAAGAAGAAGATTTAGAGGAGAAATTTAAGATTGAACTAACACAAAAAGTTAGATTGAGAACAAAAGAATTGGAAGAATCACAAGAAAAACATAGAAATCTTTTTCAACATTCAAACGATGCCATTTTTTTACATGATATAGAGGGGAATATATTAGATGTTAATCAAAAAGTATTAGAGCATTTTGGATATACAAAAGAAGAAATCTTATCTCTTAACATTTCTGATCTACATCCAACAAGTGAACTTGTAGAATCAAAAAAAGCTCTTGAAGAAATTTCTAAAAAAGGTTTTGTCACGTTTGAAGTCAACTTTAAAAAGAAAAACGGAGAAATTTTTCCTGCTGAAGTATCCTCAAGTCTTTTTACTATAGGTGAAGAGAATTTTATTCAAGGAGAAGTTCGTGATATAACAATTCGGAAACAAGCTGAAAAAAAGTTAAAAGAATCTGAAGAAAAATATCGAAATATGATTAATAATTTAGACA
>Ga0209536_100009572_pt1 | contig 14398 bp, 11 predicted proteins | sample DeeMarSeWOR28_12_FD_187461 | JGI IMG/M metagenome (GOLD analysis project Ga0209536, IMG submission 187461) | Marine sediment microbial communities from White Oak River estuary, North Carolina - WOR-2-8_12 (SPAdes) (version 2) | ecosystem: Environmental > Aquatic > Marine > Intertidal zone >...
CGTAATCGAGAAGAACATCCAGATTGCCGCCATCCTGCGGACAGGTGTAAGTGACCTGCCCGGGCTGGTATTTGGTCTTGCAAAGCGAGCAGCGATAGCCAGTGAATTTACTCATAGGTTCCTCTCTTTGTCTGCTCTATTTTACCCTGATGTAACTTCTCAATCACATAAAATGGGCATTCTCTATAAGTTTCCATAGATACATTTTTTAGTGATTGATATTGTATTCCACTGGAAAGAAACTATACTGATAGTGCAGATTTCACCAAAATAAGGATAAGCGATATGTCCACACCTCCTGCTGAATTCTTTCGATTAGATCCGTTAACAGGATGCAATAACTTTCTCAGTTTTGTTGAAACACTTGAGCAGTTGTCATCAGAAGAGAGAAAGCAATATTTTTCAATCCTATACACTGATATGAACCACATGAGAATACTAAATACAACCAAAGGGCACTCTTACGGCGATTCGGTAATCCGCTGGATGGAGATTGTGTTAAGGGAAGAGAGTGATGCTCCTATTTATCGAACTGGCGGCGATGAGTTTATTGTGTTGTTAACAACTGGAACGCGTAAGAAGTTCGAAGAGATATTAAATCGTGTGTTTTCCCGATTGAACAAAGAAGGCGAAAAGCTTGGCATCCCTGCGCCCGTAGCGCGAATAGCATTAGTGCACTACGATGATAACAACAGAGTTTCTTTACATAATGTGTTATTCCAGCTAGGTGAAGCAATGATGGATGTAAAAACAAGAAGGGAGAGAACGATCAATATTTTTTGGGCACGAGACCTGATAACATCTGATGCACCAACAAAAGGGCAGGCCAAAAAAGAGGGCGAATATTCACAAACTACATTACGTTGGATCGCGAACGACGCCATCGGTCGCGTTCTTTATTTAGGGAGGTTATTGGACAATGCCCAAAAAACATCTCTGTTAGATTCTATTTCTGGATTACCAAATATGCGGGCTGCGCTTCTAAAAATGGATCAGGAGTTAAATCATTCCATCTCATCCCAGCAACCATTTTCGATTTTGCTCATGGATGGTGATAACTTAACCTTGTATAACAATATCAGTTACGCTGCTGGAGATGAAATGATTCAAAATCTCAGTTCTGTGCTTTCTGAGAATTTGCGACCTGGTGATTTTATTGCTCGATGGCGTACCGGCGACGAATTCATCGCCATTCTGCCAAATATAACCAGCGAGGGAGCAGTAATTGTTGGAGAACGTTTCTGTTCTGCAATCAGGGAAACATCGCAAGCGTGGCGTATACCAACCAGCATATCTATTGGAGTCGCTACCTTTCCCAAACACGGAAAAGATACCAATACACTTGTAGACACCGCTGAGGGCGCTTTAAAACAGGCAAAGGATATGGGAAAGGACAGGGTAATCCTTGCTGACTAACAATTTGGGCACGTTTGATTGATAAGATTCTCAAGGTTTAGGTCTTAAGAGTCTTATCAAAATCATAATCACACAAATCTTTGCTTTTATCGCCTTGCCAACTCCATCGCAATCTTTTCCTGATCCACGGGCAACGTATCCACTCTCACACCAACCGCGTTATAGATTGCATTCGTGATGGCGGGCGTGGTTGGGATGCTGACGATCTCTCCTACTCCCTTGGCGCCGTACGGTCCATCTGCAGTGGGATGCTCGACTACGATGGAGGTGATCTCTGGCATATGCACTATAGAGGGGATGCGGTAACGCGCCAGCCGGTCGGTGACCACGTAACCGTCTTCGACGATGAAGTTCTCGGTCAGGGCGTTACCAAGCCCCATCATAACGCCGCCTTCCACCTGTCCCTGCAAGCCCAGCGGGTTGACAGCCGTTCCGACATCATTGGCCGCAATAACGCGCAAGACTTTTACTTCACCGGTCAATATGTTGACTTCCACTTCGGCCGCCTGTGCCGCAAACGAGTAAGCGAAGTGCATATCTCCGCCCGTGCCGAGCGGTTGGGTCTTGGGGGCTTCATATTCGTACAGCGCGCGTGGCTGCTGTCCCATGGCTTTCATCTCGCGGGCTACATCGGCGTAAGAGAGCGTCTTCCCGTTTACCTGTACCTTCCCGTTCTCAAACTTAATTTGATTAGGCGGCACATCGTATTTTTCAGCCATCGAGCTGGAAATGGCTTCGCGCAGGGTGATAGCTGCATAACGTGATGCGTTGCCGGTCACATAGGTCTGGCGGGAGGCCGTGGTCGGGCCGCCGTTGGGGGTCAGGTCAGTATCCATGACCAGCACCTTGACCTGTTTCGGCGGGACAGCCATCTCTTCGGCCACGGTCAATTGCATGACGGAGACAAGTCCCTGGCCAAGTTCAGCGGATGAGCTGCGGATTTCGAAGGTGCCATCGTCGTAGAGTTCCAGGTCAGCGCCGGCTATGTCGGGGGCACCACCGCCCAGGCCGGTGTTCTTGTAGGCCGAAGCGAATCCCCAGGCGCGTACCAAATGTTCAGACCCGGAAACAGGTTGAGGCTTGAACGGATGCGGGTTCGACTTGCGCATTTCCGCTTCAACTTTGTCAATGCATTCCACCAATCCCACGCTGTCACGTAATTCCTGTCCTGTGTTGGTAATGCTACCCACATGCAGGGCGTTCATGCGGCGCAGCTCCACCGGATCCATCTCGAGGGTTTCAGCTAACTTGTCCATCATGCTCTCAACCGCAAAAGCCGACTGGGTAACGCCAAAGCCCCGGAAGGCCCCGGCGGGCGGGTTGTTGGTGTACATGGCGTAGCAATCGGCGCGCACGTGCTCGATGTCGTAGGGGCCAGCCGAGTGGGTGGTGGCGCGCGTCATCACCTTTTCGCCCAGCGAGGCATACGCGCCGGTATCGCCATACAGCTCGGTTTCCGCGGCGATAATGCGGCCATCTTTCATAGCACCAATCTTGACCTTGATCTGCGTGGCGTGGCGCTTGGGATGCACCACCAAGCTCTCGTGTCGGTCGAAAAGCAGCTTGACTGGTCGCCCGGTAGCGTCCGCCAGCATGGCCGAGTGAATCTGCCCCATCACATCTTCCTTGCCACCGAAGCCGCCGCCCATCAACTGCCCGACGATGCGCACACGCTCTTCGGGCCAGCCCATTACGCGCGCCACCTGCGTTCGGTCCTGGTACGGGATTTGCGAACCGACGTAAATTTCCATGCGCCCGTCCTCAAGCGGCACGGCGATACTGCACTCCGGTTCAAGGAAGGCATGGTCGGTGATGGCGGTATGATAAGTATCTTCTAAGACAATGTCTGCATCTGCAAAGCCCTTCTCCATATCGCCTTTGCGAACTTTGATGTGCTTTAGCAAATTACCGGATTCGTGCAACTTGGGCGCATCCGGCTGATAGGACTGAACAGCATCTTTGATGACCGTCTGCTCTTCGAATTCCGCCTCTATCAACGCTACAGCCTGCTCGGCGATCTCCTGCGACTCAGCGGCGACGATCGCCAGCGCATCCCCTACATAGCGGATGCGTTCTCCGACACCAACCATCGTCGGCCAATCGTAGACAACCAATCCGTGATTGACTTCGCCGGGGATGTCTTTAGCAGTGAGCACAGACACAACGCCATCTAACGCTTTGGCCTTGCTGATGTCAAGGCTCTTCAAAATCGCATGTGGCACCCCTGCCCGGCGGACATGAGCATACAACATGCCATCAAATTCCAGATCGTCTGTGTATATCGCATCACCGGTAACTTTTTCAATTGCATCTGGTCGGGTTTTATTTCTACCGATCACATTTTGTGCATTGATCGAATCCGGGATGTCAGGTGGAGTAATCGGTTCACCCGTCCGCAAGGCTTTGGCGGCATCCAGGATAGCGTTTTCAATAGTGGGATAGCCCGCGCAGCGGCAAAGTGTATCTTTCAGCGCATGCCGGATTTCATCCGATGATGGGTCAGGGTTGCGCTTGATGAGTGCGTAGGAGGTCATGATCTGCCCAGGAATGCAAAATCCACACTGGACGGCGCCATGCTGTACAAAAGCTTCCTGCAATGGATGCAAGACCAATTCGCCATCTTTAGTATTTGCAAGGCCTTCAATCGTCAAGATGTCTTTGCCATCCGCGCGTGCGGCAGGATAGGTGCAAGAAAGCGTTGGTTCACCATCTAATATCACGGTACAGATGCCGCATTCAGCTTCTTCGCAACCAATTTTGGTGCCGGTCAGTTTCAGGCGTTTCCGGAGGGCATCCGACAGAGTTTCGTCGGGGTTGACAGTGAGGGTGTAGGATTGTTCATTTACAGTAAGGGTTACTTTGTTAGGCATAAATCACCTCTAATTCTTTGATCCTTTGAAAAATAAATTGTGTCTGCTCAAATCTCAGCAAACCTCATATATCTCTGGGTGACCAGGGAATTTAATCGGCGGAATTTTATTCTTCTTGTTATTCTCATCCTCTACAATACTTACTTGAGTTAGAAAAGATCGGTATTGTTCCCATAACTCAGGACGACGCAAATCAAACAGTTCAAAAAGACGCTGGCCATAATAATTCCAAAACGCCATGTGTTTTCTTGCAGTCCATTCTGGACCACTTACAGTCTTGCCTATCTTGGACTTTCGAAACTTACGCATAACGTGAAGTTCTTTTTTACCTTCCACTATTTCTTTCGGAGAAAGTCCATCTAGGAATTTCAGTGCATATCTATTAGTATTGTGCCAGCACCAACAAACCTCATCATTCCAAATCATTAAATCTTCTTCATTTTCCGCATGCAGCCTTCCATAATAAACATTCATTTCACTCCATTGACCTGGGTAATCTCCACCATAATGTAGAAATTTCACACGGCACCATTCTGAGTCGTAAATCACGTATGGGAAAGAAATACTCGTTGAAGATGAATAGGTTCGTATAAATCCCCATTGTTGAAAATCCATACATCGTTCTACAAGTTCAACAAGTTCTCTGTATCTTTTTCCACTCATTTGGGAATCCTTTGAGCACATCGCTCCCAAGCAGTTTCTAACGTATCTTTCAACAAGGTTCCTACCAGGTGGTAGCGATACTCAGCCGTGGCACGCATCTTGCTGGTTCGGAATTTGACTTCCTCAACCAAAATCTCTAATGCAGATGTCAGATTTTCTTCTGTTTTGGACTTTCCAGTCAAAAACGCTTCTGCTTTGTGTGCCCTGAAAGGCACTGCTCCACCCGGACCGACTGCTATGCGGATTTTTTTAATCGTATCGCCATCGCGTTCCAGCCAAACAGAAAGATTCATGATTGGCAATGCCACACCCTGCGGACGCATGATACGTTTGAAGCAGGAAGCCTGTCCGGGTTTGATTTGATCCACGTAAAAGCCAACGATGATCTCGCCGCTTTGTAGCGCCGATTTACCCGGGCCGAGGAACAGTTCAGGCATGGGCAAACGGCGGGTTCCAGATGGACCAGCTACTTCCGCTTCGGTGTCCAGGCACATCAGGGAGATGGTGCCGTCCGCGGCCGGGAGGGCATGCGCAACGTTGCCGCCCAGTGTCGCAACATTGCGCACCTGGGGGCCACCGATCAGGTCGCAGGCTTCGGTCAAGGCCTGGGCATGGGTAGCAGCCAGCGGATCCCGTGCGATGCGAGAAATGGGGACGCCAGCACCGATGAAGAGTTGGTCATCCCGAATTTCGAGAATCTTCATCTCCGGAATTTCGGTCAAGTCAACAATGGTGTGGACGGGGGCATGGCGACCTTGCTGCAGGTCAAGCAGGATGTCTGTCCCGCCACCAAGCGGAAGCGCAGGGCCAGGAGCAGACGTGAGGGCAGATACAGCTTCTGCCACAGTTGTAGGGCGAAGATATTGCTGCCATAGGCTCATAGGTGGTTCCACCTTTCTCTAAAAAGGACGGCGGCACTTTCCGAGGACTACAGTCCACGCCGCTGGGATTCTCGGTCGCCAGCGACCACCGAACCAATGGATGAAAAAATAACAACTCAAGATGTTTTTACAGGTTCTTCTTTTACACCTGCCATTAGCAAGCCCAATTTTTCGGGTGTAGCTTCTCCACGCGGAACGATATCCATAATCTGGCCTTCGTGGAGAACCGCAATACGATCAGACATTGCCATCACTTCATCAAGGTCTTCAGAGATCATCATGATTGCCGTGCCATCGCGACGCTGCTCAATCAGTTGAGCATGAACGTATTCGGTCGCGCCAACATCCAGGCCGCGCGTTGGTTGAGCGGCTATGAGAACGCGCGGTTTTCGTGAAATCTCGCGCGCCAACACCACTTTTTGGATATTTCCACCGGAAAGGCTGCCCGCTTTCGTCTCTCGCGAAGGCGTCTTCACCCGGAATTTCTCGATCAGGTCGTCAGCGTGCCGGGCGATTGTTTTCAGTATGAGAAACCCTCTTTCCGCATAGGGGCTGACATGATGCTCACGCAAGATCATATTCTCAGAAATTGTGAAATCTTTGATCATGCCATCTCTCATCCGTTCTTCGGGGATATAGGAAAGCATCCGCCCGGTTAATTCTCCGGGACGAAATCCCGTTACATCTTCATCTTCGAGAATCACTTTTCCACTCACGATCTCACGCAAGCCGGTAATTACTTCCGCTAATTCGCGTTGTCCGTTACCTGAGATTCCGGCAACACCCAGTATCTCACCTGAATGCACTTCTAGCGAAACTCCTCGCAGGGCGGGTGTGCCCCTATCGCTGTCACAGGTGATATCGTCCAGAGACAAACGAACTGGTCCGCGCTCGATCTCACCCAGTTCACGCGTCATACTGACTTCGCGTCCAACCATCCAGTTTGCTAATTCTGATTTAGTGATATCAGCGATATTTTTTGTGCCAATTTTTACACCATCGCGTAGAACAGTTACTCGATCGCTGATATCCATGATCTCATGAAGTTTGTGAGAGATGAAAATAAGACCATAACCATCTTCAACCATCTGGCGCATAATGACGAAGAATTCATCCACTTCTTGAGGAGTAAGAACAGCGGTTGGCTCATCAAGAATAAGCAGTGCCGCACCACGATATAGTGCTTTGATAATCTCCACACGCTGTTGCTGTCCAACTGAGAGCTGCCAAATAAAGGCATCAGGATCAATTTTCAAGCCATAGATCTCAGCCAATTCCAAAATGCGCTCTGAAACTTTATCGAGATCCGTCATGAAACCGCGCGAGGATGGCAAACCTAGAGCTACATTCTCAGCAACGGTCAGGGTTTCTACAAGCATAAAATGCTGGTGAATCATGCCAATGCCGTGTTTGATGGCGTCAGTCGGGGAATCGATCTTGATTGCTTTCCCATTCAGGAGTATCTCGCCCTCACTGGGTTCATACATCCCGTAGAGAACTTTCATCAAGGTGCTCTTACCAGCGCCATTCTCGCCTAACAACGCGTGAACTTCGCCAGAGCGAACATCAAAATCCACCTTATCGTTGGCGAGCACACCGGGGAAACGCTTAGTGATACCCCGCATTTCCAGCGTATCGATACGAGTATGCCCTGAAGGAAGTTTGTTTTCGGTCATTGGTTTATCCTGTCTTTTCTCGGAAAATCTTTATAAAGAAATCAGGCAGTCAGAATAATTCTGGCGATTTAATTTTTCTACAAAAAAATATTTTGAAAACCTGACAGGTTTTGTAACCTGTCAGGTTTCTAAACAAATTTACTCTACAGGAATTTCGATAGAACCATCAATGATGCCCTGAACGGCCGCATCAGCGGTGGCTTTGACATCATCGGGGAGAGCATAGTTGCTGTTGTAATCCATAACAAGGCCGCCATTCTCCAAGGTAATGGTGTAAGCTGTTCCACCATAGGTACCTTCCTGGATCAGCGCAATGATCTCATCAAGAACAACAGTCCAGTCGTAAACCTGGTTGGCAACAACAATGTCAGGGGCAAGGGATGTCTGGCTAGCCTGCGTGCCAAACCAAAGTGCGCCATTCTCTTCGGCAACGCCAATCGCGCCAACAACCATCTGAGCTGTGCCGGTGAGCACGTCTGCACCAGCAGAAACATGAGTATTGGCAGCTTCAGATGCCAGCGCAACATCGGAGAAGGAGCCGATCCAGTTGACGTTGATAGTTACGTCGGGGTTGGTGGCTGCTACACCAGCCTGGAAGCCTTTGACATAAAGAGCAGCATCACCAGCTTCGATGGGGCCCACAACACCGATCACACCGGATTCGGTGAGACTGGCAGCAATCACACCATTGACGTAGCCACCCTCTTGCGAGTTGGCTTCATAGGCAAAGACGTTAGTGATTCCTTCGTCAGCGAAGGTGTTAAGGGTAGTGCCCCAGGCAAAGGATGTTTCCGGGAAATCGGGAGCAATTTCCTGCAGGGATGATCCGTATTGTGAGCCATGGGCAATGACCAGATCATAGCCTTCCGAAGCATAGTCGCGGATCGCGGCTGCGGCGTCATCCACTACAAACATGCTTTCTGAGTAGACGATTTCCATCGCTTCCTCGCCACCCATCTCTGCTTGAACAGCCAGCAGCGCATCAAACATGCTCTGGCTGAATGCCAGGTCGGTGATGGAGCTGGGCATAATGATCGCAACCTTGAAGGGTTCTGCTGGAGCCGCAGGTTCTTCCACAGCAGGTTCTTCAGCAGCAGGTTCTTCGGCAACAGGCTCTTCAGCAGCCGGTTCTTCAGCAGCGGGGGTACCGCCACAGGCGCTCAAAACCAATGCCAGCGCCAGGAACAAAACGAGCAATAAACTTTTCTTCATCTTCATCTCCTTGAATTTTTGATCGATTGAAATTGCATAGTTTAGAAAAATTGTAGGTAACCACCTCCTTATTGTGTTCTTGTAAGAGGTAAGAATGCAAAACTGTCTCTAACCACCGCGATCAAAGGGTTTCGTCAACGCAGATGGTGACCGCACTCGCGAAACTGTAACAACCAGGACAATGATCGTCAAAATATAAGGCAGCATGACTGCGATCTCTGATGGGATGGGGACATCCAGTACCTGCATCCATAGTTGCAGGGAATTCACCATGCTAAAAAGCAGTGCCCCAATTAAAACCCCACCTATCCGCCAGGCGCCAAAGTAGACCAATGCAACGGCAATAAAGCCAAGTCCGCTGGTCATGTTTTGTTGGAACACATTGAGCAAGGCAATCGACATTGAAGCGCCTGCAATTCCTGAAAGAATGCCGCCCAAGATAATCGTGAAGTAACGAATGCGCGCAACGCTAACGCCAAGCGAATCGGCGGCTTCGGGGTTTTCTCCCACCGAGCGTATCTTCAGCCCCAGTGTAGTTTTATTGAGCACAAACCATGACACTGGGACGAGCAGAAAGGCGCCATAGACCATCAAGTTTTGCTGGAAGAAAATCTCCCCGATAAAAGGGATACTGCCCAAAAGCGGGATATGTAGCGGTGGAAATCCTTTTACTGTTTCTACTGTGCCAAGCAGCATCTTGAAGAGCAAGTCGCTCATTCCTAAGCCGAAGAGATAGAAACCAATGCCGCTAATTCCCTGCACCGCCTGTAAGTTAACCGTGACGTAGGCCATTGCCAATCCCATCGCCGCGCCAACAGCAACTGCAGCCAAAAGCCCCAGCCATAAATTCCCGGTCGTGAAGGCTACATAAAAAGACACAAAGGCTCCCAGCAGCATTTGCCCTTCTACACCAAGATTCAATACACCGCTGCGCTGCCCAAAGGTTTCACCTATGGCTGCATACAAATATGGCGTTGCCAGGCGAATACCTGAAGTTAGAATTCCAACAATGATCAGTTCAGGAGTCATGCTAGCACCTCCTCCTTTGGGGAGTCGATCTCTCCTGCAGTTGGTGGTCTCGCAGAATCTTTATCGTCGCTGGATAGTCGCCGTTTCTGTCTATTCTTCCGCCAAATCTCACTGCTGACGACAAAGATAACAACAAGGCCATTCATCGCCGTGATCAATGCGGAGGGTATCTGAACAACACGCTGCATTTTATTAGCGCCGACAAGCAGTGCCCCGAAGAAGATTGAAGCCGGGATCGTACCGATAGGATGAAGCTGACCAAAGAGAGCAGCAACAATCCCGTTAAATCCGGCTGCACCTGTAAAACCAGAAGCAGAGCCGTCAGTGATCATCCTGTAATTGACACCATATACTTGAATAGCACCAGCAAGTCCAGCAAATGCACCGCTTAGAAGCAAAGCTGTCACAATGCGCCTACGAACACGAATACCGCCATAGCGGGAAGCATGCGGGTTCTGTCCAACCGCGCGGATTCGGTATCCCAGCGTGGTACGCCACAGGAGGATGTAAACCAAAATTGCCAGTATGACCGCAATTAAAAAGCCAAGATGTAAACGAGTGGGCACTAAGCGCGGTAGACGAAAAACTTCTAACAGGCGAGCTGTTTGGGGAATTTTAGAAGCTTTCTCCAATTGTTCTGGGTCGATCATCGGGCCGCGCAGCAAAAAGTTCATGATTTGCACGGCAATCGCATTCATCATCACTGTACTCAAGATTTCATTAACATTGAAATATGCCTTGAGCAAACCAGGGATGCCTCCCCAGATCGCGCCGCCCAAAAAGCCGAGCCCAATCGCCATGACGATAACCAACCAGCCCGGCCAGTCGGTAAATGTCAGGCCAATTTGCGTGGCAAGAATACCGCCAATGATCATCTGTCCTTCACCGCCAATGTTGATCACATTGGCACGAAAAGCAATGCAAATTCCTAAACCAACCAGCAGCAATGGGGTTGCCTTGACCAATGTTTCGGCCATCGCATTGGTGCTACCAAAAGCCCCTTCCCATAGCGCACCGTACGCTTCGACAGGGCTAACGCGCAAAATGAGCAGCATGATTGCCCCCACTGCAAGCGCGGCGAAAGTTGCCAGAACTGGCAATAGAGCATCAAACAAAGAATTTATTCGAGATCGCATTGATTACTCATCCTCCTCAAGCCCAACAGTTTTGCCTCATCTAGTTATCTTCTTCACTAACCCCATGCCTGAACCAAACTCAAACGTAAAATTTCATCGTCAAAATAATTTGATCCAAGAGCCAGGGGCAGGCTCTCTTTGCTATAAAAAGCTACTTGTAATTCTAAAACGGATTGATCCAACTCTTTTTTTAGTTTATCGGCCACATCGTCTGGAGCTAGCACAGATTGAATATCAGTGATAGCAAAGGCGATTTTCTGATTGCAATAACGACTCAGTATTTCACGAATGTGGAAATGCCCTTCTATTTGATCAACGGGTTTGCGAAAAAAGGAAACCGGAATGATATTTCGAGCCAGAATAACTGGCCGGTCATCAGCAAAAAACAAGCGTACTAATGACAGCACTTCAGCACCCGCTTCAATCGCGAGTGAATTTGCATCCGTTTTTGATGCCGGTTTCTGTTCTATTGATAATGATTTTATCGTTGGCTTATACCCATTGGCTTCAATAATATGAGTAAACTCCCAAATATTCCCCAAATGGACATTTACTTCTTGAACCCGCGCGTTGACATACGTACCGTCCCCTTGTTTGCGCAGTATAAGGCCGTTCACTGCTAGTTTGGCAAGAACAGTACGCAATGTTGCTCGGCTCACTCCAAATTCGTCTGACAATTCACTCTCAGAAGGTATTCGACTTCCAGGCGAATACGTGCCGTCACGGATCCGTCCGCGGAGGAGTTCTTCGACTTGATCTGCGATTGACTTCGTCTGAATTAGGCTCATATATTAAATTTGTTAGTGGACAATCGTCTGACGTTTATAACCATTTTGTACCATAAATCACAATCAGTTTCAAGTATCTTTTAGATATTTTAAGAATTGGATTTTGGAATTAGGCAGGATGCTAAATCCTGCCCATTAGTTATAATCCGCGTTCCCCTCGTATATAAGGGTTGCCCAGCGCCGCCGGTGCACCCAGCCGCTTGCGGATGGCTTCGCGCGAGCCAATCACCAGCACGATAACTGTAAACGCATAGGGCAGCATCTGCAAGAAGAATCCCCAGTAAGGATTGTAGTAAAAGGGATTGTCAAAGCCAAAGAGCGTAAGCGGGCCCTGAATATCGAGTATGAGGCGCCGCAGCGCGCCGAAGGCGTACGATCCCACAGCCGCGCGAACAGGATCCCACTGCGCAAAGATGACCAGGCCAATCGCGATCCATCCCTGCCCGGCAGTCGTCAACTCACTGAACCAGCCCGGCGCAACTGCCAGGCTGATGGTTGCTCCCGCTAAACCAGCCAGCATCCCACCGACAAAAACATACAGATAACGCATGCGAAAGACGTTGATGCCCAACGCATCCGCCGCGGAGGGATACTCACCCACTGCGCGTAAATGTAACCCAGGGCGCGTACGATTGATGTAATTCCATGCCAACGGAATCATCAAATAACCTATGTAAACCATGATGCTCTGATTCTCAAAGAAAATTGGGCCAATGAAGGGGATTCTGTACAACAACGGGATAGAGAAATTCGGTAACAAAGAAACTGTACCAGCTTTGCTCAGACCTTCACCAAGCACCAGGCTGATACCGGTTCCAAGGAAGGTCAAGGCCAAGCCACTGACAACCTGGTCAGCTTGCAACGTGATCGTGATAAAAGCATGTATCTGGCTTATCAGACCTGCAAAGATCATGGCAACCAACACACCCAACCAGGGGTTGCCGGTTGAAATCGTAACACTAAAAGCAGACATTGCACCAATCAGCATCATGCCTTCCACACCCAGGTTGAGCACGCCAGCGCGTTCTGAAAAAATCTCACCGATTGTAGCAAAAAGCAGCACGGTTCCGGTGGCAACGCCAGCCTGCAAAATGATGATGGGATCCATGATTTACTCCTCCGTCCCGGCACGGATGATGCGAATACGATAACGCAGCAAAAAATCGCTGGCGATAAGACAAACCAGAATGATGCCCTGGATCATCTTGGGCACACCCGATGGTTGGATCTCACGTCCTGCCAGGAGCAATGCCCCAAACAGAACCGAGACCACTATAATGACTCCCGGGTGCAATTTGGCCAGCCAGGCCACAATGATGCCTGTAAAACCATACCCGGCTGCAATTGGTGAAGTTTGCAAGCGGTGGACGACGCCTGAAATTTCGCTCATCCCACCCAGGCCTGCTAGCGCGCCGGAAACCATCATAACTAATATTGTGTTGCGTGAGATATCGATGCCTGCATAACGGGCTGCCTGGGGATTGTCGCCGATCAGTCGGATTTCATATCCCCAGCGGCTGCGATAGATCAGCAGCCACACCACAAAGGCGGCGAGAATGCCAATCAGAAGACCCGCATGTGTTGTCAAGCCACGCAGGATGGGGAAGCTTTCGGCGTAATCCAATAAGCGCGGCAGCCAGGAAGTCTTTGGGAATCTGGGACTCATCTGGAAGCCGCCTTCAGACCAGACTCCAAAAATCCAGTAGTTGACCCACGAGATCGAGATGTAATTCAGCATCAATGTGCTGATGATTTCATTGACGTTGAATCTGGCTTTTAGAAAGCCTGGAATAAAACCCCATAAAGCACCCATCAAGATACCTGCCAGCATCATGACCGGGATGAAAATCCAGGCTGGGGTTTCAGCAGGCAGCAATGGGGCCAGTACCACTGCACTGGCGCCAAACGCGCCCATGATGAACTGTCCCTCTGCGCCGATATTCCACAATTTCATACGGAAGGCAATCGAGCAGGCCAGGGCGGTCATCAGGATCGGCGTGGCTTTCACCAAAGTATCTGAGATTACACCGATATTGCCAAACGAAGCACGTGCAATATGCGCGTAAGAGCGAAAAGGATCGCCACCGGAAAGAGCGATCACTATTCCACCTAGGATAAGCGCAAGTATGATCGCACCAACTGACACTGCTACCGGATACCAGCGCGGGGGTTCTTGTAAACGCGGTTCCAGCTTGATGCGGAAGGAGCCGGTTCGAGGTCCAGATTGAGGCGATGTTTTTTCTATCATGCGGTAGCTCCCTCTTCAATTTTCTCAAGCGGTGTGCCGGTCATCATCATCCCTATCGTTTCCACAATTTCATCAGATGGTTCTTCAGCACCCATTTGGATTTCTCCCATGATCTGACCTTCATAGATGACGTAAATACGATCACTGAGTGAGAAAAGTTCTTCCAGTTCCTCCGAAACCAGCAGGATTCCGGAACCTGCGTCCCGTTGCGCAAGCAATAAGCGGTGGACACCTTCAATTGCGCCCACATCAAGACCGCGCGTGGGCTGCATAGCTACCATGAAAGCTGGTTCACCTGAAATCTCACGCGCCAGGATGACGCGCTGCAGGTTGCCGCCAGAAAGCAAACGCACTGGCGTTTCTACCGTTGGGACGATAATGTCGTATGCCTCTTTGAGTTCTTTTGCAAAACTGGTGGCTTCATTCATATCTAACAGGCCACCACGCGAAATAGGCGGTTGGCGATATTTTTTCATGAT
>Ga0209536_100009573_pt1 | contig 14396 bp, 13 predicted proteins | sample DeeMarSeWOR28_12_FD_187461 | JGI IMG/M metagenome (GOLD analysis project Ga0209536, IMG submission 187461) | Marine sediment microbial communities from White Oak River estuary, North Carolina - WOR-2-8_12 (SPAdes) (version 2) | ecosystem: Environmental > Aquatic > Marine > Intertidal zone >...
AAAAACTCAAGATTAGCGGCTTGAGCGAAGAACGCCGCCCGGTGTTTGCCGGTGGCGTTGCGGTGATGACGGCGATCTTCAACGCCCTCGACCTCGATTTCATGCGTATCTCGGAGGGTTCCCTGCGCGAGGGCGTGCTGCAGGACCTGGTCGGCAGGGAAAGTTCCGCGGACCGTCGTGCGATTACCGTGCTGGAACTGATGAAGCGCCACCACATCGATCTCGAACAGGGTCTGCGGGTGCGCGAAACCACGCTGGCCCTGTTCAACCAGATAAAACAGCAGGACCTGCTGAATCGCGAGCGGCGTCTGCTCGGCTGGGCCGCGCAGCTGTATGAAATCGGCCTGATGATCGCGCACAGTCAATACCACCTGCACGGGGGCTACGTGTTGCAGAACATGGATTTACCCGGCTTTTCGCGCCAGGAGCAGGGCGCGTTGTCGATCATGGTGCGCCTGCACCGGCGTAAGTACCGCCCCGAGCTGATCGAAGACAGCGTCTACGTGCGCTCTGAAGCCCTCAGCATCATGACGCGGCTGCTGCGTATCGCCGTGCTGCTGAATCGCGGCCGCCAGCCGATCGACATGCCCGCACTGCAACTCAGCCTCGAATCGCCACGGATCATGGTGCTTGGAATCCCCTCCGAGTGGTTGAAAGGCCATCCGCTCACCGCCGCCGATCTCGACCAGGAAGTCGATCTGCTGCACGCCGTCGACCACGAACTGCGCATCGTGGCGACTTGATTCACTCGCAGGCTCAAGCCCGACTGGTGCAAGTTGAAGGCTAGCAACCTGCTGCAGGCGGTCGCCATCCTCGCGACTGGCAAACTGCTGTTCGCCATTCAGGATGTCATCATCAAGGAAATGAGCGGCGGCTATGCGGTGCACCAGATCATGGCGATCCGCGGGCTGGTGGCGATCCCGATACTGTTGTTGCTGATTCATCTGCGTGGCGGCCTCGGTGTGCTGCGCCACCATCGCGCCACCCTGCACCTGTTGCGCGGCACGCTGATGCTGGTGGCGTTCATGTGCTTTTACATCGCCCTCGCCGGCACTTCGCTGACGACCGCAACGGCGCTGTTCTTTACCGCACCGTTTTTTATCACGCTGCTGTCGATCCCGCTGCTGGGCGAACATGTCGGTCTGCGTCGCATCGTCAGCATCACCATCGGTTTCGTCGGAGTGCTGATCGTGCTGCGACCGGATACCGAGACCTTCAGCCTCTACGACCTGCTGCCGATTCTTGCCGCTTTCTTTTATTCCTGTTGCCAGCTCATGGTACGCGTGCTGAAGATGACCGAACCGCCGGCGGTGATGTCGCTGTACGCCAGCATCGCCTTCGTCGTGCTCGGCAGTGTCTGTGGCTTTGCGCTGTCCAGCATGGACGCGAGTGCGAGCGCCGGCGTCAGCACTCAATTCCTGCTGCGCGCCTGGACCATGCCCGGTAGTCTCGATTTTTTATTGCTGGCGCTGACCGGGCTCACCAGCGCTCTCGGTTTCATGTGCTCGAGCAACGCCTATCAGCTCGAACAGGCATCGCGTATCTCGCCATTCGAATACGTCATGATCGTCTGGGTCACTCTGCTGAGTTACCTGGTCTGGTCGGAACTGCCCGACGCGATGACCCTGCTCGGCGTCGCGCTGATCATCGGTTCGGGAATGTACGTCATCCATCGCGAGCGCCAGATCGAGGCCAAAAGCCGCGCCTACGCGGGCCTGACCCGCCGCTAGGAAGTGCTGAATATATCCGCGTAATCGCTGGGCAGATAAGGTTCAAACACTTCTCGAAGCGGCCCCAGCCAGCCGCGCTTGCGCAGCGGGTTAATGCCCATGTCACGCAACAATTCGTCGTGATAATGCTGGGTATGCGCGATCAGGCGCGCGCTGCGTGAACTGCTAAACGGGATCCACGCTCGCTTCCATTCCTTCATCTGCGCAATGTCGGCACGCATGGCCGCGTCATCCGGCAATACGACCTCACCCTCGATCAGGCGCGCCAGCCAATGCGCCTGCAGGCAATAGGTCAACACGCTCGATATCGAGGCGGCGCGACCAACGAAGGCCAGGCCGGGGGTTGCCGGGTGCAATACGTGGCGGTACAGGTAAAAGCCATCGTCGGCGGGTTCCAGCGCTTTCCAGCTGTCCGCTGCAAGGAAACTGAAATCGGTTTTCCAGCCGGTCGCCATGATGACCAGGTCGAGTTCCAGCAGGCTGCCATCCGCGAGCTGAACGCCATTCTCGGTATAGTATTCGATGCTGGTCCTGTGAGCCTGGATATCGCCGTTGCGCACGCGGCGGAAAAATTCCGGCCTCGGCACCATGGTCGACTCACCGAAGGCATCTATTTCGATAGGCGTGGACGACACCAGGCTGACCCGCGATCCGGAACGCGAGCCGAGCTGGCATTGGAAGTACAACAGCGCCTCGACCAGCCTCCAGTAAATCCACACCAGCGGTTTACCGATACCGTGGACCGCTTTTTCAACAGGAGTGGTGTACTGGTATGGTGGCAATAGCGTCAGGTTCAGGCGTTGTAGCAAGCCCCACTTGAATGGCAACACGCCCGCGAGCTTCTGCGGAATCGGCCAGTGCGCATTGCGAAATATCAGGTGTGCCGCGCTGGCCGCCGACGCTGCCTCAAGTACCGCGTCCGTGGCGCTCTTGCCGTAACCGACCACGGCAACGCGTTTATTCGCCAGCTGCGCGGCAGATTTCAGGCTGGAATTATGCATGACCTCGCCAGCGAAGCGTTCGCGTTGAGGGAACTCGGCGATATGGGGTTGATTCGAGTAGAGACCGATGCAGACCACGACCAGGTCAAAATTCATCGATTCGCGGCGACCATCGTGCAGCGTTGTAACTCGTGACCCGGATTCATCCGTGCAGACCTCGACGACCTCGGTATCGAAGCGAATCCGCGGAGTTATTGCGAAGTGATCGGCAAAGTCCGCGAGGTATCTCGCGATAATCGGACCCGGGGTAAAATCGGGGGTACCCGCGGGCAAGGGCCAATCGGGGAATTCATAGAGTTCGCGCTGCACCTGTACGCCAAAATTGATATAGCCGTCCGCCCATACGCCACCGAGTTCGCTGGCGCGCTCGAACACGGTGCACTGCCGGCCGATCGCAAGCAGGCTGCGCGCGGTCGCGAGGCCAGCCACGCCGGCGCCGATGATCGCGACAGTTTGCACGCGCGCGTAATCCATCAGCGCCACCAGCTGCGGGACAGGTAAAGCACGCTGCCAAGCAGCCAGAACAACAACAGACAGGCAGCAAACAATAGCCAGAGTAACAGGGTCCATGCAGCGGCATAAATCGCCGTGAATTGCTGCGTTGCCGCAGTGGTGTTACCGTTGCTGGCAACCACGCCGAACACGTAGACAGCATGCGCAAGACCAAACAACGCACCGAGCAAAGTTCCCACTCCTGCCAGCGTCATAGCATAACGCCCCTCCTCGTTATTCGATGCTCGACAGTCTACATCAGGCAAGCCGTGAATTTCCATTCTCGCCAATGCCTCGCGGCGACCGCCCGAGCGTGCTGATCGATATGAAATTCCCGCAGTAATGATTACCGGGCGGTATGATTATGCTGCTTGTCGATTGAGGAAAACGAATTCGACCATGGCGGCCGGCTGATGACCGAGAATTTGGACGGGCGTTGCGCGGCGGCGCTCACCCTGTACCTTTAGTCGACGCGTCAAGCTGACACTACAGGCCCGCGCCGGCTAGTACAGAATGGACTTTAGCCAGATGGGCGACAGGCTGATCTCGAACACGTACCAGAACATGTATACCTCGTAGCAGATCAGCAATACGTAGCCGGCAAATATCGTCTGCAGCAGGTGCTCTATGCTGAATGGCCCGACGAAGTTGCGCCGTGCGACGCCTACCAGCATCACCACTGAAAACGAGGTGATAGAGATCTTGCCCACGACAAAATTGTCCATGCCGATTGCCAGCATCGATGCCATCAGGGGATTCGCTTCAGCGGCGCCGGCGTGTAACAGATTCAGCGTGAACAGGGCATCAGTGCAACTCAGCAACAGGATGCCGAGGGCCAGGTACAAAACGCGCGGTTCGTGCCAGTCGAACCAGTAATCATGCGCATCGATCTGGCGGCGGCTGCTGCGGCGCCGCGGGCGGAAATTGCCGTACAGAAAAGCTTTCAACAGGCCGCCGCGTCGGTCGACGGCATCGCGCCGATCGACCGTCATGATCGCTGTATCGCTGCTGCTAGCAGAAAACTGCGACTGGCGAGACACCGATTGATCCGCCGCAACCGAGCAATGCGGCACCGTTTCAAATCGACTGGGGCGTGAATTCTGCGTCATCAAACCTTCGTTCTTGCGGTTAACAGGTCCAGGCATCCTACCTGCGGCAACCCGCGAAAAGTTTGACACAGTTCACACTTTGCTTTCAGTTACGGGGAGCGCGGGACACGACTTCGACACCGGCAGCCGGCCGCCGATACTCAGTATCAACACTTGCATCACCAGGTAGATCACCAGCGCATTGAAAACGTGCCAGAGGAAATGGGTCCCCGATTCGAACCGGCTACAGACGCTGATATCGATTGAGCGCAGTGCAATCGATATCAGCAGTATGCCGGCCGCTGCCAGCATCAGGCCGCGGCCGGCTTTTTCACTGCGGTAGTGATACCAGCCCAGAATCACGATCACCAGCCACGCCGGCGCGTAGATCAACGAGCCGTTGAGGTGGGTGGAAAACTGCGACGCGCCCAAAGCGGCCAGCAGGAAAAACAGCAAAGACAGGCAGGTCGGCGTCACTGGCAGGCGGATCACGCGCCGGCAGTAAAGCCCGAGATAGAGCAGCTGGAAGATAAAAATCGGCAGGATATCGAGCCAGCGCGTCAGCTTGCTTGCCAGCGTATGAAACAGGAAACTGCCGAGGCTGATCGCCACTATCAGGCCGATGAGCGCGATAATACCCGTATCCAGCGACCGTTCGCGGCACGCCAGACGCCAGACCATCCAGGCGGCAAGCACAAAAGCCAGGTTGGTAACCGCGTTGACCGGCTCGGCCCAGAAGTCGGGCGAGGTTCTTTCGCAATACAGGTCAAGCATAAGCGCTGGACTAATCCTCGGTGATCATGCACAAATCCTGAAAACAGGATGATCCGCGCTTAGGCGGGGGTCCCGGTTAACGAAAATCGAGCCCGGACAGATGCGATTTGACGCCATCGGCGATATAGGTAAGGTCGAGCCCGACGGAAATGATATCGACGCCGAGACCGTTGAGCATGTTCGCCGTTGCGGGATCGATGGAAAATGCCGCGGTGCGCTTCCCCGCCTGTTTACAGCGTGCAACGATATCGCCGACGACGTCGATGGTATCGACGCCGTAGGCGTCCGGGATCGGATTCTGGCGGAATGAAATGGACAGGTCGCCGGGGCCGATGAGCACGCCGTCGACGCCGTCTACCGCGAGGATTTCATCCAGGTTGTCGTAAGCTGAACGGGTTTCGATCATCGCCAGCGCGAGCGAACAGCGATCGAAATCGGTGAGGTAGTCGTTGCTGTCAATGCCATATAGCGAAGCCGCATGCCGCGGTCCGAAAGAGCGCTGGCCGACGGGCACGAAACGCGTCGCCGAGACGAATGCGCGCGCGTCGTCGGCATCATTGATCATCGGCGCGATCACGCCGAGCGCGCCAAAATCCATCACCCGTGAAGCCGTATCCCAACGCGCCAGCGGGATCCTTACCAGCGGCGCCTTGCCGCGCGCTATCAATGTCGCGAGCGCGTTCTGAATCGTGGTTTCGTCGAAGAAGCCATGCTGCATATCGAGCACGATCGCGTCGAAATCGTAGCCGGCGATAGTCTCCAGGTAGCGCGGGTCGGTGAGACAGCACCACCCGCATACCACGGTATTGCCAGCGTCGAGCATCTGTATCAAGCGTCGCATGACATCACTCCCAAAAAATGCAGCTACTGGTATGACAGTATAGCCGTGGGCACAACCTACACGAACATCACATCTAGATCGGACACGACCGCCGGCCAAGTTTCACAGGAATGCCGACAAATGACAAATCCTCACTCGTCTCCAGGACCTTGTTGAGCACGCTCCCGAAGGAAGTTGCGGGCGCGCAAATAAATATTATCGTTTGCACAAATTTGGCTCCCAAATTGCGTCGACAAATGGGACAATCGCGCCTGTTTTAGTTTCGCCACCCTGATTTTTACTGAGGAGACATCATGGAAAAGCTGCAAACCTGGATTTCTGAACACGCGCTCGACTGGGCAATCCAGATCGGCATCGCCATCGCCATCTTCGTCGTCGGCCGCATTCTGGCGCGAATGCTCACCAACCTGGTGAGGAAAGGTATGACGCGCGCCGGCACCGACGCGATCCTGGTCGGATTTATCGGTAACATCGCCTACGGTCTGTTGCTGGTCGCGGTGGTGCTCGCCGCCCTCGATTCGCTGGGTGTCAACGTGACCTCGCTGATGGTGATCGTCGGCGCCGCGGGCCTGGCCGTTGGCCTTGCGCTGAAGGACTCGCTGGGCAACTTCGCCGCCGGGGTGATGCTCGTCATCTTCCGCCCATTCAAGATCGGCGATTTCATCACCGCGGGTGGTACCTCCGGCGTGGTCGACGAGATCGGCCTGTTCGCGACGCTGATGCACACCCCCGACAATCAACGCATCATCGTACCCAACTCGTCGATCATCAACGGCAACATCACCAACACCAGCGCATTGCCGACGCGACGCATCGACCTGGTGTTCGGCATCAGCTACGACGACAACATCGGCCAGGCGCGCGACATCATCAAGTCCGTCATCGATGCCGACGAGCGTATCCTGAAAGATCCGGAACCGTCGATCGTGGTCGGGGAACTCGGCGACAGCAGCGTCAACATCAACGTGCGCCCGTGGGTCAACAGCGGCGATTACTGGCCGGTGCGCGCAGACCTGCTGGAAACCGTCAAAATCCGCTTCGACGAGTCCGGGATTTCCATCCCCTACCCGCAGCAAGACGTTTACATGCACGAGATCAAGGCGGCAAGCTGATTCGACGGGGCCGCAACGGGCTCCGCCGGCACGTGCTCTTGTGGAGCGAAGATCGCGGCGCCCGGCAACAACGCCGGGCGCTGGCGGCTTCAGACCGGCGCGTAGGCGTCCAGCTCTTCGCCGTCGATGGTGATGCGATGCATCAGGCGGCGTTCGCCGTGATAGTCGTTGAGCGCGCAGTGATGAGTTGCGCGATTGTCCCAGATGGCCATCGAACCCTTCCGCCAGCTGAAGCGGCAGGTGAATTCGTTCTGGCGGGCATGCGCGTACAGGTAATCGAGCAGCGGCTGTGACTCGTCCCTGGTCCAGCCTTCGAACCTGACGGTGAAATCGCCGTTCACATACAGCGCCGCTCGACCCGACAACGGGTGCCTGATGATGACGGGGTGCAGCGCATCCTGGGTGGCGGCCGCGGTGTTGCCAAGCCGGCCGTCGAGATCCTCGGTATCGACATCGACATAGGCGACCTCGCCAAATGCGTGGCGGCTCGAATGTTCCGCGCGCAAACCGAGCAGCATTTGCCTGAGTCCATCGGAGAGCGCATCGCAGGCGGCGTACATGCTCGCAAACAGCGTATCGCCACCGACGCTGGGCACTTCGCGCGCATACAGGATCGAGCCCATCGCCGGACGTTGATCGTATGAGTGATCGGTGTGCCAGCTGGAACCGATGTTCGCTTTCTGATCGGCTTCCTTGCGCACCTCGGCGATCATCGGGTATCCATCGGTGGGACGAAAAAAACGGTTGATATTGATCTGCCCCCAGCGCTCGGCAAAGGCAATGTGCTGCTCGGGAGTAATATCCTGGTCACGCAGGAAAATCACGCCGAAATCGACGTAGGCCTGGCGCAGATCGGCAAACTGCCGGTCGCTGATGCCGCCGGCAATGTCGATCCCGGAAATTTCAGCGCCCAGCGCCGGGCTGAGCGGTGTTGCCTGGATGGTTTCGTAATGATGCTTCACGCGCGTCAATATAGGCTTTTATCAGGCCTCATTCAATACGGGCTTCACAGGTAATCGAGTTCGAAAGGATAATCCGATAACACCACCGCACCGTCGGCGCTGAGCCACAGCGGTTGTTCGAGCTTGACGCCCTCGCGCCCACCGGCTTCGCCGACATAGCATTCGACGCAAACCACCATGTTTTCTTCGAACTCGCCATCGTAGGCGCCCCACTCCTCGTCTTCGCGATACCACACCAGCGGGTACTCGACGCCCAGCCCGCAGCCGTGGGCAACATCGGCGTAGCGGTTGGGGATGCAGTTGTCCGGCAATTTATAGGACTTGTCCGAGTACTCGAGAAAACCGAGACCCACCTGCAGCAACGCGGTGTTGTGCTGCAGCTGTTCGTGCGCGAGCGCGTAGAGGCGACGCTGCTCGTCGCTGGGGGGGCTGCCAACCACCCAGCTGCGCGAGATATCGTTGTAATACCCCAGCGGACCGATCAGGTCGGTATCGAAGGACAGCAAATCGCCTGCTTCGATCACCCGGTCCGAGGTTTCCTGGAACCACGGGTTGGTGCGCGGACCGCTGCTGAGCAGTCGCGTTTCCGGGTATTCGCCGCCGCGTCGAATGCTGCCCTCGAGCAGCATGGCGAGCGCGTCGCTCTCGCGCATGCCGGGTTCGAGGCGCTCACGCATCGCCGCTACACTGGCCTCACAGGTTTGCAGCGAACGGCGCAGGGCTTCCACCTCGTCGACTGACTTGATGGCGCGCGCGCGCTCCATGATCGATTGTCCTTCGATCAACTGCAGCCGCTGACGCCGGCTTTCCTGCACCAGCAGGAGATCGGCGCGATCGATTGCCAGCCGGTTTTCGCCGATGCCTTTTTCGCGCAGCAGCGCAATCATCGATGCGCTCCAGCGCCGCGCCATCTCCGCGCCCCGCTGCCCCACCGCCATGTAGTCGCTGGTCAGCGAGGGGCGGATATCCCCGGCATGTTCGCGTGCGAGATGAGCCGAACTGCCGAGTTCGAACAACACGCTATCACCGTTTTCGAACAGCACCGCGTAGCGGCAGTTATTATGCATGGTCCACACCTGCATGTTGCGCGTGCCGGTGGCATAGCGGATGTTGACCGGATCGAACAAGACGATGGCGGCACAGTCGGCCAGCGCCAGGCGCTGGCGAATGCGCGCGACGCGATGGCGCTGGATTCCGGCCTGGGTATCGCTGTCGACGATGGGGGTGACGGCACTGCTCATGGCGATTGAAGGATAAAAATCTGATCAGATAGCATGATACTAGCCGCGTCGAATAAATCGACCGCTTTGATCGCGGGTGACGTGGAATTTCAATCGGCGTATTCTTGTCGGCACAATAAAGAAACATCGAGGTGGAACATGAACCTGGAAAGGGTCGTTTTTGGCTTTGTCATCATCCTGGCGCTCGCCTTCACCCTGGCCTTCGTCGTCGGCGATATTCACAATGCCAGCCATCACAACGTGTGGATGCTGACGATTGCGATCCTGATCAACCTGATCGCGACGGGTCTCAAGCTCGGCGACCGCTCACAGGTGGGCGCGCTGCTGCTGGCGAGTAGCCTGGTGGCGGACGTTTTGCTGATCACCGCCCGCATCATCTGGGTCACCGCGGAAAACGAGACCGCGATAGGGCCCAGCCGCGAATCGATGGCAAATATCATATCGCTCTCCAGCGGCGCGCTGGTGGCCGGCATCATCACCGTGGTCATCCTGGTCGGCGACACCCTGATTTCCCGCCGCTAGCCTGCCCTCATGGCCGCGACTTCAGAACTCGACCGGGTTTCGATGCTGGTGCTGCGCTACATGCGCGCGCCGGTGTTCATACTTATCCTGGTTTACGCGATCGGAATTACCGGCATGTCGCTGATTCCCGGTTACGATGCCGACGGCAACGTCCACTACATGAACCTGTTTCATTCGTTCTATTTCTTCACCTATACCGCAACCACCACCGGGTATGGCGAAATTCCATATGAATTTACCGACGAGCAGCGGCTGTGGGCGATTCTCTGCGTGTACATGGGCGTGGTGGCGTGGTTGTACGCGATCGGCTCGATCTTTCGCCTGGTGCAGAATCCACATTTCCTGCTGGCGCTGAACGAACATCGCTTCACCGGGCGAGTGCGGCGCATCCACCGGCCGTTTTACATACTCTGCGGTTTCGGCGACACCGGCAGCCTGCTCGCGCGCGGCCTCAGCGATCACTGGTTGCGCAGCGTGATCATCGACGTCGATCCGGAGCGCATCAAGGCGCTGCAGTTACGCGATTACCGTGTCTCCATGCCCGGTCTGTGCGCAGATCCTTCGGCCCCCAAATACCTGCAGGACGCCGGCGTGCAGATGCCCAATTGCAAGGCCGTGGTCATTCTCACCGTCGATGAAGAGATCAACCTGCAAATTGCGGTGATGGCGCGACTGCTCAACCCCGACATCCATATCCTGTGCCGATCGACTTCGGAATCGCACACCGAGCACCTGCGCTCGCTTGGACAGGTAACCATCATCAACCCCTTCGAAATTTTCGCGCAGTTGCTGAGCATGGCGATAACCGCACCGCGTCTGCACAACCTGAATTCCTGCCTGGTGCACAACCCGAACGTCGAGCTCGGAAAACCAATGCTGTTGCCGACCGGAAACTGGATCATCTGCGGTTACGGGCGCATGGGTCAATGGCTGTATCGTCACTTCGTACTAAACGGTATCAAGCCGGTCATCATCGACCCGCTGGCGCAAGAGGTGGAAGGCGCCGCGCAGGTAATTGCAAGCCATGCCAACCGCGCAACACTCGAGCAGGCGGGAATCGCCTCGGCCGCGGGCGTCGTCGCCGGCACCGACAACGATCACGATAATCTCAGCATCGTTATGCACGTCAAGGCGATGAATCCCGACATCTTCACCATCGTGCGCCAGAATCGCCATGAAAACCAGATCGCCTTTGACGCGGCCAGCGCAGACCTGGTGTTGCAATCCAGCCTGACCACCGCGCGTCGCGTGCTGAAGCATCTGATCTCACCACAGGTACAGCAGTTTCTCGATTACCTGCGCGAGCAGGGCGAGGACATCTGCGAACATACGGTGCACAGACTGCGCCAGCTGATCGGTGACCAGCAACCGCATCTGTGGCATTGCGTCATTCGCGACGAGGAAGCCAGCGCGGTGACCGAATACCTGCGCAACGGCAATCAACTGAGCCTGGGCGAGTTGCGCCGGGATCCGCATCGGCTCGACGGCTGCCTTGCCGCCATGGCCTTTACCATCCGCCGCGACGGTAAATGCCTGATGCTGCCGGCGGACAACGAATCCATCCGGCTCGGTGACGACATCCTGTTCTGCGGCACCCAGAGCGGCGAAAACATGCTGCTGGCGAGCATGAACAACGTCTATACGCTCGATTACCTGGTCAGCGGGCGCGACAAGGCGAGAGGATATCTGTTCCGCTGGCTGGAACAACGCGGCGAAAAAGGAATGACCTGATCTAGCCCCCATATCTCGACACCCGCGCGACGTATCGTGGTGAGAAATGTGGGCCAAGCCGTCTTGTCAGTGCGACTGAATGCCGTAGAATATCGTCCATTTCGCGCAAGCCCCAGGCCACTATGATCGTTACCGACAAGTTCGCGTTCGTGCACATGCACAAGACCGGCGGCCAATCGCTCAGCCATATCCTGAACGACTGCATGCCGAACCTGCAGCACATCGGTTACCACTATCCCCATCACATGCTACCGCCGCAGCACTCGGACCTGCCGGTGGTCGGCATGGTGCGCAACCCCTGGGACTGGTACATATCCTGGTATGCCTTCAACACCCGTCCGGAAGTCGGCAACCCGCTGTTTTTTGTCATTTCCGACGGTTTCCAGGCCGACTTCAGGCGCACCATAACAAACCTGGTGAACCTGCCCTCGGACCTGCCCGAAAGCCGCAACTACCGCGCAGCGTTGATCGAGATGCTGCCGGATTCGCTCGAAGGCAACGCCGGCGTAGGCCTGACGCGCGCCTGCATTCGCAGCATGGACGATCCCGGCATCGGCTATTACTCCTGGCAATTTCGGCGCATGCACGGCGACCTCGACAATCCGCGGCTGCACATCGGCCGCTTCGAAAACCTGCAGTCCGAGTTTCTCGACATCATGCAAACGCTGGGCGTCGAACAATACGCCGCGATAAAGGAAGGTTTCGACAGCCATCCGCGCCACAACACCTCGCGCCACAGCCACTACTCGAAATACCTCGACGACGAACTGCGCGAGCTGATCGCGCAAAAGGAATCCGCGTTGATCGAACGCTACGGATATCGTTTCGAGGAAGATCAATCCACCGACGAGCCCATCGAGTTCCCCCCCATCCAGATCGGCTATCGCAAGGACTCGTTTCACAAGCTGTCAGGCAAGGCGCGCAATTTCCTGCTGCTGAAGCCCGACGTCGACCTCAGCTTCATCAAGCGCAAGCTGGCTAAAATTCCGGAACGCAGCTGGCATGGTTCGGGTCGCGAGAAGACCTATGAAGTGCACAAGCAAACCCAGGCGCTGCTGCTGATTCACGACGACGACTTTCGCCACTACCAGCCGACGTATCACGATCTGTACAACGAATTTCGCAAGGAACTGAAGCCGATCTTCGATTTCATCGCCGACCACTATAACCACGATGGTTACGTGGTGCGCGCATTGTTCGCGCGCCTCAAGGCCGGAGGCCGTATCGACACCCACACCGACGGCCTGTACAGCCTGCTCAAATGCCATCGCATCCACATACCGATCATTACCAACGATCAGGTAGTGTTCACCATCGGCGGTGAGGAAAAGGTGCTGGGCGAAGGCGAGATGTGGGAGATCAACAATGCCAGCCTGCACGCGGTGGACAATCGCAGCGACCAGGACCGCATTCACCTGATCGTCGACTGGGTGCCCAACTCGACGGTGCGCGCGGAGGATAAACGCGCGCCGCTTGCCGCATCGAAGAAATCAGCGGAGGCCGCTATTCCGCGCTACAACGGGCGAATCGTCGGTCGCAACCAGCCCTGCCCGTGCAACTCGGGCAAAAAATTCAAGCAGTGCCACGGGGCGCCGCGCTGACATTCAGCCGGATTCCAGCGGGCGATAGGCGACGCACTCGATTTCGACCAGGATATCGATCAGGAAGTCGCTGATCAGGGCCGAGCGCGTCGGCGGCTCATCGGCAAAGTATTCGGCGTAGACCGCATTGAAGCCGGGGAAGTCTTCGCGCCGCTTGAGCCATACCATGGACTTGACCACGTCGGCGAGCTCGCAGCCAGCCTCGGCGAGGATTTCCCGCAGGCTCTCGATACAGGCGCGCGTCTGCTCCTCGATGCCGCCCTCCGTCATCGGCTTGCCGTCGCGCATCGGCACCTGCCCGGTGACAAACACGAAATCGCCGGCGCGGATGGCGCGCGACAGGGATAATACACGCCCGTTGATCTCGAGCGGACCGCCGATGACTTGCTTGCGCGACATGCCGGTGTACTCCTGCAAAAAATTAAGGTTAAAATCACGATCATTCGAACCGACAACCAGCCTATCTTACCGATGCCCGCAGCAGGGAATCGGTAACACAGACGGTTCAACTATACTGGAATATCCATGAGCCTGACACAAGACCTGATCGCGCTGATTCGCAGCAAACCCGTCGGCGATGACGACCTGCAACAGGCGGCATTGTTTAGCCTCGACGCGCTAGCCTGCGCCTACGCCGGCTGCAACACCCCGGTGGGCGAGATTCTGCGCCGCTGGGCCGGCGCGGATGATCTGGACTGGCGGCGCAAGGCGTGGTTGATGGGCGCGCTCACGCACATCACCGAAACCGATGATTTGCATCGTGCCTCGGTCACCCATCCCGGTTGCGTGGTGGTTCCCGCGGCGCTTGCCCTCGGCGAAAAACTCGGCGCCACTCCGCGCCAGATGCTCGGCGCGATACTGCAGGGTTTCGAGGCCATGTGCCGCATTGGCGCCGCGGTCGGCCCGGCGCACTACCGCATCTGGCACAATACCGCGACCTGCGGCCCGTTCGGCTCGGCGATGGCGGCGGCGGCGTTGCTCGAACTTGACGCCGCGCAGACGCTGGACGCGCTCGGCAATGCCGGCACGCAGTCCAGCGGTTTCTGGCAATTCATGGAAACTGGGGCGATGAGCAAGCATTTGCACGCCGGGCGCGCCTGCGAATCCGGCCTGCTCGCCGCCGAGCTCGGCGCTTTCGGGTTTACCGGTTCGCCGCAGATCCTCGAAGGGCGCAAGGGATTTTTTGCCGGGATGTGCGACGATCCCGCGCCCGCGCGCATCCTCGAGCACGGTGACGCGCCCTGGCAACTGCGGCTGACGTCGATCAAGCCCTGGCCCTCCTGCGGCCATACCCACCCGGT
>Ga0209536_100009574_pt1 | contig 14396 bp, 10 predicted proteins | sample DeeMarSeWOR28_12_FD_187461 | JGI IMG/M metagenome (GOLD analysis project Ga0209536, IMG submission 187461) | Marine sediment microbial communities from White Oak River estuary, North Carolina - WOR-2-8_12 (SPAdes) (version 2) | ecosystem: Environmental > Aquatic > Marine > Intertidal zone >...
CTTGCCCGGGAAAAGGAACCGGATGTGGCTGTCATCGACATATCCATGCCCGGTCTTGACGGGCTTGAGGTGATCAGCCAGTTGAGAATTTATCTGCCGGACCTGCCCGTTATCATGCTGACCATGCACGAGGAAGAGCAGTACGTGGTGCGCGCCATTGAAGCAGGTGCAAAGGGATACGTCACCAAGCGCTCTGCACCGGAACACATCGTCAAGGCGATTCACCAAGTCATGAGCGGCAACCGGTACCTGACGGCCGAGGCCAGTGAGGCTCTTGCCTTGAGGATAGCCAAGGGAGCCGGCAGCAGGTCATCATTGGATTCCCTTTCAAACAGAGAACTCCAGGTACTCAGGAGGCTGGCTATGGGGCATACAAACCATGAAATTGCCTCTGCCTACGGAATCAGTATTAAGACAGTCGACACTTATCGCCTGCGGCTTCTGAAGAAACTGAACCTGCGCAATAATGCGCAACTTTCCCGTTTTGCCATGCAGAACAAACTGATTGAAACGTGATTTTAAAGCAACGGTGGCAAAGATTCCGTTTTGCGTAACTTCTTTCAAATCCCTGTTTTTTACTTCAGGCAGAGGAAAAAGGCATTATTTCTTTTCTATAGGGCTCCTTTTTTGAGAAGAGCGCCAAATTCATCATGGGATACTGGGGGTTTAAAATAAAACCCCTGACCTTCCTGGACTCCTAAACTGTTCAGGAGTTCAAGCTGTTCTTCTGTTTCAATCCCTTCGGCGATGACATTCATGTCTAAACTCTTCCCCATGGCAATAATCGCCTTGATAATAACAAGATTACTTTCATTCAGGGTGCAACCCATAATAAATGAGCGGTCTATTTTGATAGTATCCGCATTAAATGCTGCCAGGTAACTCAGGGAGGAATAACCTGTACCAAAATCATCGAGGGCAATTTTCAGCGGCAGATCTTTTATGTCCTGCAGGATAGAAATCGTGTCCTGAGAGTCCTGCAGCAGGACACTTTCAGTGATTTCCACCACAAGATTTTTAGGCTCAATGCTATATTTTTCAAGGTTTTCTTTTATAGTTTTAATAAGGTTTTGCACCTCGAGCTGATATCCTGAAAGATTGAAGGATATCCTCACCGGGCCGACACCTGCTTTTGCCCACTCATTATTCTGCCTGCAGATCGTCTCTATCAGCCATTTGTTTATTTTGATAATAAGGCCTGAATCCTCTGCAAGCGGGATAAAGCTACCGGGCTGAATCATGCCCTTATGCGGGTGCAGCCAGCGGATGAGAGCTTCGGCACCGACAATTTTTCGTGACGCAAGATCCAAAATAGGCTGATAAAAGACGAGGAACTCTTCCCTTTCCATGGCTTTGACAAGATCATTTTCAAGGGAGAATCTCTCAATTGCCGCCTTGTTAAGAGACTTGTCATAAAATTTAAAAATATTCCTGCCTGCCTCTTTAGCCTGATACATGGCATAATCAGCATTCTTCAACAGAATCTCTGGTTCCGTTCCATCGGTGGGATAGACACTGATACCTATACTCGTTGTAATGGAAATCAAGTTTCCTTTTATATTGTGGACAACAGGCATCTCCTTGATGATGCGTCTGGCAATAACGGCTGCGCTTTCGGGACTTTTAATATTGGAAAGTAAAATGATAAATTCATCCCCGCCAAACCTCGAAATATTTGTCTCCAGTTCCTCCTCTTTCTGCCGGCATATGGTATCTGAGTTGCGAATGCATTCCTGCAGGATTTTTGCACTGTTCTGCAGCAGGATATCTCCGACAGTGTGGCCGTAGCTGTCATTAATCCTTTTAAAGTGGTCAAGGTCAAGAAAGAGCATGGCAAATGTTTCATTCTGCCGTTTTGCCTTTGAAGCTTCATGCTCCAAGCGGTTCTGGAAAAGCCACCGGTTGGCCAGGCCGGTCAGACTGTCATAAAAAGCCAGTTGACGTATCTCCTCTTCTGCGAGCTTCATTTTTGTGACATCCTGGATCACACCCATCATGATTTCAGGCTGGTCACTTTCATTATAAATTATTTCAGCCTGGTTCAGGATGTGCCTTTCTTTTTTGTCATCGAGCTGGATGCGGTAATGCAGGCTGAAAGGCTGCCTGTGATTAAAGGCATAATCAAATTTTTTCTCGACCTGGCCATGATCCTCATCGACCACCGGGGCCAGGAAATCTTTTAAGGACATTCCTGCGTCACATTGAGTATACCCGAGCAGGCGGCAGGCATCAGGGGAACAATGAAATTCATTTGAGGAGAGAATAATTTCCCAATTGCCGATCCTGGCAATTTCCTGGGTTTTCTGTAACCGTTTTTTGCTTTGATTCAGATCGTGAAAGGCACGGCCGGCACGAAGCATGTACTTTGCTTTGTAACCAAGCAATAGCCAGTTAAGGGGTTTAGATACAAAATCATTTGCCCCGGCCTCAAAGGCCAATTCAATTGATTCAACATCATCCAAACCGGTAACCATAAGGATCTGGACATCATTGCCGCCGGGCATTTTACGGATTTTGGTGCAGGTCTCAAATCCATCCATCTCAGGCATTATTACATCCAGCAGGATCAGATTCGGTCTGTCTGATTGAAATAGATCAAGGGCCTGGGGCCCGCTTTCCGCTTCCAGGACGTCAAAATCTGCCTTTATCAGAGCGGCCCGCATGGACAAACGTAAGGAAAAATCATCATCCACTACAAGGGCAAGTGGCTTTTTGCGTGTCACCTGTTTATCCATTATTAGCTGCTGCCTCCATAGTCAAAATCTCCTTAACCCGGGGAAATTCGGTTTCAATAGACTCAATAAGAATGTCAATATCTTCTACATGATTATTTTTGCATTTCATTTCCAGGTCTTTGCTCATCGTGGAAAGCCGCATTGCACCAACGTTGGCGCTGCTTGATTTGAGGCTGTGAGCCGTTCGCTGTAATGATTCAAGGTCATTTGTTGAATGCATCTCGCGCAACCGGGACACGAGAGGCTGTGAGCCGTTCAGGTATGCATGAATGATATTCCCGACAACACTGGCTTCTCCTTCGATCTGGAGCTCTTCAAGATTACGGAGAACACTCAAGTCAACCGGCACAACGTCTCCCGTCTCTTCTTCCGGCTTCTTCTGCTCGCGCACCTTGTCCGCACCAGCAGCGCCCTTGGTCTTCTGGGACTTACTCTTTCGCTTTTTGGGGAGAGAGAGCCTGTCGCCAAACCATTTATTTAACATCGCCTGCAACTGGGCCTGGCTGAAAGGTTTACCCATATAATCATCCATGCCGACAGCCAAACATTTTTCTTTTTCGCCTTCCAGGACATTCGCGGTAACAGCAATAATTACGCTTTTGGTCTGTTTCCCGTTTTGAGTTTCCATGCGGCGGATAATTTCTGTGGCCTTATAACCATCCATGACCGGCATTTGGCAATCCATAAAAACGAGGTCATAGGCGTTTTGCTTTAGAGCATTAACAGCTTCTTCCCCGTTGACGGCAACATCTGCCCGGCAGCCAAATATTTTAAGGGTGGCAACAAGAAGTTCCAGGTTTGTCAGGTTGTCCTCGACTGCCAGAACATGGAGACCGGAGCGGAATTTCTTTCCGGTTTTAACGGCTGGCATGGCCGGCTGTCCGGAACTGTGGCCCAGGACCTTAAGCAGAGAGATATACAATTCCGATTGGCGGACGGGCTTGGTCAAGTATGCCTGTATGGTGTTTTTGCCTAAAAGGATATCTTTGTCCTGTAGTCCTACCGAAGTCAGCATTATTATCTTGGTCCCGGAAATTGCCGGATCGGCCTTTATTTTATTCATGACCTCCAGCCCATCCATTTCAGGCATGTGGTAGTCCAGGATTACCATATCAAAAGGCGTTCCCTTCTTCTGGGCGAAATAAAGCTTGTTTATGCCCTCGGGTCCGCTGCTGCTGCACTCAGATTTCATACCCCATGAGTTCGTGTGGCTCGTGAGGATTTCGAGGTTTGTCGGGTTGTCATCAATAATTAGAACACGCAGCCCTCTCAGTTCAGCATCGTCAAACAGAAGATTTTTGCTCCTGCTTTCCGAGCTCAATTCCAACTGCAGGGAGAAGGAGAAATTGGCCCCCTTCCCCAGTTCGCTTTCACAGACCAGGTTTCCCCCCATGAGTGCTACGAGCTCTTTGGAGATGGACAATCCCAGTCCGGTTCCACCATACTTGCGGGTCGTTGATCCGTCAACCTGGGAAAATGGACAGAAAAGCCGCTGGTGGTCTTCATGGCTGATGCCCATGCCGGTATCGGCAACAGAGATGTTCAGCGATACCTGTTTGTCGGCTAGCATCTTCGTTGTCGCAGAGATAACGATTTCCCCTTTGTCGGTGAATTTGATGGCATTGGAGACCAGGTTTGCAATAACCTGACGCAGCCGGGTAGGATCGCCGCGCAGGAAAATCTGGGTTTCCTCAGGTATGCGGACAACAAGTTCCAATTGCTTGGCATGGGCACGTACCGCATACATCTGGGCAATGTCCTCGAGTAAGGTTTTCAGGTCAAAATCTACTAATTCAATTTCAAGCTTGCCTGCTTCAATTTTTGAAAAATCCAGGATGTCATTAATTATTCTTAATAGTGATTCGCCCGAGCCCTGGATTGTTTCCGCAAACCGCTGCTGCTCGTCGTTCAAATCTGTTGCAAGCAAAAGTTCGGTCATGCCCAAAACCCCGTTCATTGGTGTCCTGATTTCATGGCTCATATTTGCCAGAAACTGCGATTTGACTCTGCTGGCTTCTTCGGCTGCTGCTTTTGCATTTTCGAGATGGACTACAATTTCTTCCAGGTCATTTTTCGTCCGGGTAAGGTCTTCTGTCCGATCTTTAATTTTCTTTTCAAGATCGGTATTGTACTCCATAAGTATTTCATCTCTGGCTTTTATCTTTTCGACCATATCGTTGAAATTATTCGCCAGTAATCCAAGTTCATCCTTGGAAGTAAAATCTATCGGCACGTCCAGGTCACCGTCAGCAATTTGTTTTGTGGCCTTGGCAAGCTTGTTCACAGGTCGCAGCAGCCGGAGAATAAAGAGAAATGTAAACGCCAGGGAAATAACAACTATGCCCGATGTTACCAGGATGACCATTAAGACAGCCGCGGTTGTTTCCTGGCGGATTTTTTCCTGGCTGTAAATGAGGTGCACATAACCGATTTTTTCAGTGGTTTGATTTCCTGTTGCGGAGCTAAGGTCAGCCAGATCTAATGGAGAACTCTGGACACTGATGATCGGGGTTATGAACTGCAGGAACTCATTATTGCTGGCCGTGGTGAATGCACTGGTATAAAATTTTTTGTCTATGTCTTCTGCCGGCATGGGCGGAAGGCTGAAACCGCCCCCGCTTCCAAATATAAAACGCTCTGTAATAATTGATTTGTCTGGACGCAGCATGGCCACATACCTTACTTCCTGGTCTTTTATCTTGCCGATGATCTGCTGCAGAATCGTTTCATCCTCGCTGAAAACCCCGTATTCACTCAACTGGGAAATGAAGTTGGCCGTTGAGGAACCTTTGTTTATCAGCATTTCATAACTTTCCTTTTTTTTCTGCCGTATCACAAAACTTGTCAATGCAACAGATGTTAAAAGGACAAGCAGAGAGACCAGAAGGCAGAATTTCGTGGCGAGACTTATTCTTTTCTTATTGAATGATTTCATGCTATTCACTCAAAGACTATTGAGGCTCCTTGTATAATATCATTGGCAATTTCCAGCCGCAGGTAATCCTTGGTCCGTAAGTTCAGCGAATAGGTAACCCCCTCGGGGTGAAATATGTTTTTTCCCCCCGAAGAGCCGTCAGTCAGGATTTTATTAGCCAACCCGGCAATCTGCCGGCCCATATCTCCATAGTCAATATCAATCGCATAGAGGGCTCCGGCCTTGACCCATGATTCTGACAGGCCGACGAAAGGGATGCGGTTACGGTAACTGAACAGCAAAATCTCTTTTGCTGTTTTTCCGGAATAAACAGTTTGATCAGGTATAGCCATTAATACATCGGCGTTGCGGCTGATATATTGTAGTCCCGCAAGCAGTTCTTTGGGAGAGTTTATTTCGAACGGGATTATCTCAATATTTTTTCCCTGGGCAACGTTTGCTGCTTCTTCAACCCAATCTTTATTCAGGGAAGGATCATAGAGAATGCCGACACGATGTGCATTCGGGAGAAACCTTTTCAGCCACTTCAGTTTTACCTCCATGGGAATCTGCAGAAGAACAATGGCTCTGTTCTCTTTATGGGGTATCGTGTTTTCCTGCGAAATAAAGGTTGCCAGTCCAGGAGTACCTGGAAAAGCAGCTTGTGCGATTTCAGCGGCAGGCGCACCCAAGGAAATAACAAGAGCAGGGGGAGATTTTGTTTTTTGGGAAACAAGCTGGGAAGTGTTGAACTCTGCTTTGCTGTCTGCGAGATGAGCCATGTATTCTGCATCCGGCAGGTATTGTGCCATTTGTTCTTTGAAGGCTGCTATAGTCAGATCATTCTGTTCTGATTCGTCCGTACTCAACAGGAGAAAAAGGGGAGGGACTTTAGGTTTTATGGCTTCCTGATCTTCTCGGCGTTTTATGATTTTGGGGGCTTCTTGAGCTTCCAGGTCCTCTTCGGGTTTTATGATCTCTTCTTGCGCTTCTTCAACTTTTAATGATTCCTGCATATCACCGTAATGCCCGGTCTTCATGCAAGCTGAAAGCAGAAAAAAACAGGCAAAAACGAGCACCTGGAACCCTGTTTTGGTATAAATTCTTTCCATCTGCTGATGCCTTAAAAAGTGTAATGATTTTAATTTATTGCGCTGCCCGCCGTTGTCGGAACAGAAACAGCGCAAAAAGGAATTAACCACAAATTTTTTTTACTGAAAGCTTCATGGCAAATTCCCCCGCCAAAGTCATTTTAGTTAAAAATTGGTTTCTGAAGCTGGAAACCATGCGATATGCTGAACGCAAATCAGTGAAATATATGCAATATTTATGCCTATGGAGAGGGCTGTTGAGCTTTTTGCATTTTATGTGACGAGGCTGCAGGTCCGTGAATTATGAACAGTTCGTCAGGTTGTGTCAGGAGAGGAAAAGCGACAAAAAAAGGAGCAAAAAATAAGCTCTTTTTCAGAAAGTAAATAGAAGCGTTCACATCTGTTTTGTTCACAACAAAATTCTTTAAGTTTCATTGTTGTGTCAAACTTTGTCTGATCTGACATTTTTGGTAACCAATGTTGACAAAGAACCAATGTACAAATACATAGGGTTGCAATTTTCCTGTCCGGCTTTTTGCATTTGGTATATTGCGGTTGAAAGGGTACAATGTTCAATGGATATGAGAAGCACCCAGAGTGGTCCATGAACCAGTTTATCCACTTGGTATGAAGACAGATATTAATTTAAGCACATTGTGCAGCTGTTTGCGTGCAAGCATTATCCCGGCTGTTTCCTTAACATTGCTGTTATTCTTAGCCGGTTGTGCAAGCCACAGGAGTTACACACCCCAGGAAGACTTGCCCGGTTACAGTGAATCCGGAAAGGCGTCATACTATGCCATGAAATTTCAATCCAGAAAAACAGCGAGTGGTGAAAGATTTGACAATTATGCCATGACCGCAGCACATAAATCATTACCATTTGGGACAAAAGTAATTGTCACAAATTTAAAGAACGGCAAAACTGTTACGGTCAGAATAAATGACAGAGGGCCCTTTGTTAAAGGCAGAATTATTGATCTTTCACGCGCAGCTTTTGCAAAAATCGAAAATATTGATAAAGGGCTTGCCGAGGTAAAGATCAGGGTTGTTAATTAATATTCCCTGCCTGGTTTCAATATACACGTTTTGTACATCGGTCTCCGGACGGATGATTTTTAGTAATAATTATGGGGGTTGGTCCATTTTTCAAGTCTTGCATCTCGACCCGGTATTTTTTCAATGTTTTCCGGCGAATGGTGCTTTGCCGTTACGAATTTCCGTTGCAGTCTGCCGGCAGACCACTATGAATTTGCAGCTTTATTAGGCTGTCTGCAAACATAGAAAGCCGGAGGGGAGAATTACGATCCCGCCTCCGGCTTTATAATATTAAGTACTGGTCTGGACTAAGAGGCTACGAGATTATTTCCCTGTAACAGGTTGCCGGGATTCTAACCCAAACGGGCAACCCCGCTGAAATAATTCTGCTGATTCGCCGACAGTTAAAACTGTTTTGCTTCGATATTTTTTTTGAGCTGGGCGATTTCCAAGCCTAAAGAAACACATTGTTTGCCGTCAACACAGTTTTTGGCATCATCCTTGGCCAGGTGATGCTGTAATTTGTGCCCACCCTTTTTTAATTCAACGACCCAGGTGTTCTTGGCGGTGCTGTAAAATGCATCCACATCGATTTCGCAGGCTCCAATATCAGGGTAAAGTTCTGTAATTTTTTCACAGAGTTCTTTTTTGTCAATCATAGAAACCACCTCCATTTTAGTTAGAAATTTTACGTAATCTTATTCCGTTTCATGGAACATTTCAAAACAATAATACTTACATTTATAAGGAAAGCATTGCAGTAATGAAAGTTAATATATCTTGTATGTTATTGCTTTGATATTTAATAAGAGAGGGAGGAAATTTTCTCCGCTGGTCAAGGGTATTGGGAATTTGGAAGTAAAAAGTCAAGCGGCCCGATTGCCGGGTGAATCCAACTATATGGAATAAAATCTTTTTATTGAGCTGAAATCTGCTTGTTGCGGTTGAAAATTGTTATAGAGAAACAGGGTAGGCCGGTTGCCATTCATTGTTTTTTATGATAGTTATTTGGAGAGTGATTATTTATGAAATGGCAAAGAAGCGATTGTTTTCTATTAACCTGTATAGAGGAGGTTGATATGGACAAAAAAGACCTGAAGAAGTTATTGGCTGGCCTGAGTATTGCCGGTCTGATTGGTGGTGCCGGCCTGTCAATGGGTGGATGTGCCGCCACCGCATGAAGCGGTGAAAAACAAACCGGTGCAGGTGGCACCGAGACAACACAGGAAGCTCCAGCCCAGGAAGCACCAGCCCAGCAGCCAGCGGGAGGCAGCGGCTGAAGCGGCAGTAAATAGTGCAGGATGCACTATAGACTACTTAAAGGGCAACCGGATGTGATTTGAAACTGCACCCGGTTGCTTTTTTTACTTATTTTTATCGCGGCTCATGCAGACCAATAAAAAACAGGCACAGTATCGTGTGTTCAGGGAAACCTATCCCCTTTGCTGCAAAATCATTTCAGAAGAAAAACTGCAGTATTTGGCAGAACAGACCGGGTCTGTTGAGCTTTTTGCCGATACCCTGGCGGAAACAAATGCTGAGCAGCAGTTACCGGAATATCTCGCTGATCTGGCCCGTTTGGAATATTTTGCTTCCGGCTTGAAAGCAGATGACACTCCGGTGCCGGAACAGACTGCGAAACTGGCAATCAACCCGACTCTTCAGCTTTTTGAGAACAGCTGGAAACATCTTGCCTCTCTGCTTGATGAGGATGCTGCAGTCATTGAACCTGCCAAGGGGACGGAATCCATCCTCATCTGGAAACAGCCTTTAAGCGGCATGCTAAAGGCAAAAGCTGTGAGCAGCGAGGATCTGCTTGTCCTGAAGATGGCCCTTGAAGAGTTGTCTCCCTGTGAAGTTTCCAGGCAGGGGGATGTAAATCTCTCTGCTGTTGAAGTTGCAATTGTCCGCGCCTTGAATGACGGCATTATTATTGGCCCGGAGTCAGGCATAAAAAGGGATTTCAGCACCACCGAATATGCAGAAATTGACCCTGCCTTTTTCTCTGCCAGGATCTTCACCCTGCAATGGCATATTACCCAGGCCTGCGATTTGCACTGCCGCCACTGTTATGACCGCAGCCAGTATAAATCCTTGTCGCTGCAGCAGGAAAAAGCTATTTTGGATGTTCTGGCAGCATTCTGCGGTTCCCATAATGTCCATGGGCAGGTGACCTTTACCGGCGGAAACCCTTTGCTGCATCCCCATTTTGAGCAGTTATACAGAGAGGCTTCAGAACGTGGTTTTTCCACGGCAATCCTTGGTAATCCCACATCGCGGGAACAGATTGAAAGGCTCAAGGCTATTCAGCCCCCGGCGTTCTACCAGGTAAGCCTTGAAGGCCTTGAAACGCACAATGATTATATGCGGGGCGCGGGACATTTCCAGAGGGTGCTGGCTTTTCTTGAACTGTTGCGGGAACTCAAGGTCTATTCCATGGTTATGCTCACCCTGACAAAAGCTAATATGGACCAGGTCCTGCCGCTGGCTGAGATTCTCCGCGACCGGGTAGACCTTTTTACCTTCAATCGGCTTTCCCTGGTCGGTGAAGGTGTAAATCTCGTCTCTGTTGATCCTGAGAATTTTCCTGCCTTCCTCAAGGATTATGCAGAAGCGGTTGAATCCAATCCCTGTCTCGGCCTGAAGGAAAACCTGCTTAATGTCATTTACGACAGGGAGAAAAAGCCATTTTTCGGCGGGTGCACCGGCTATGGCTGCGGGGCGGCCTTTAATTTCCTGGCACTCCTGGCTGACGGTACGGTCCATGCCTGCCGCAAGTTCCCTTCGCCTCTTGGCAGTATACTGTATCAATCATTTGCTGAAATTTACAATTCCCCTGCTGCAAAGCGCTACCGGCGGGGTGCTGAAGAATGCCGTGGCTGCAGGCTGAATCCAGTCTGCCGTGGTTGTCTTGCGGTCTCGCACAGCCAGGGCAATGATATCTTCAGGCAAAAAGATCCCTACTGTTTTATTGCCGGCTGAGCTGCGCTTTGCCCAAACCGTAACCGGGAATAATCTTCCGTGGCAGTTAGTTTGCACAGAATTCATTCACCGATACATACATCGCCTGACAATCTTTATAAGCAGAGAGCTGAAGGATTGGCACGTGAATTTTCAGGAAGTTTGCGCTTTTGCTCATGCAGGGTTCTGGCAGGGCCACCGGGAGCCGTCCTTCCTGCTTGACAACAACAGTTTCAATGCAGAAATTATTAATATAAGAGAGGAAGCAATTGTCCTGAAAGTTCCCGGACCGGGGTTTTAACAAGCAGTTACGGCAGGGGGTGGTGATAATGGCAAAGACAGAATATGATCCCGCCGACACCGATTGCGTAATCAGTGCCTCGAATTATTTAGAAATAAGCGAGTTCGCCCTATTTATGGAGGCGTATGCTGACTGGTACGGGAAAGTTCCTTCTGAAAAACAGATGGAAAAGGTTTTTTCGCACTATCTTCTGGAGAACAGGGTGCCTTTCTGGGTAAGGAACTATGCAAACAACCGCGTGCCTGCGGAGTATTTTTTTACAGATACAACAAGGGAGGACTCACAAACAGCCAACAGCATGCTCTGTCTTATTTCAATAATTGCCGAGTATGTCCTGTTGGCCTGTTATCTGCTGGCACGATAGAATTCCGGCTTCAGCGAGAACCCATGATCCAGACAAGCCATTTATCAAGGATGCGTCGTTCCAGGAATCGGGGAGGGGGGCCAGGAAGCGCTGCCAGGAGTTGTTCCTCAGCATTCGCCATAAAGCCGGAGATGATATACAGGTCGGCCTGCCAGAACGAGGGATTCGTGAAGAGACTCGTAAGCAGTTCAGTATGCAGGTTGGCCATGATGATATCCACGCCAGCAAAGGGAAACTCTTTCCTGAGATCAAGCTGCTGAACAAAAATTTTCCTGTTGACCCTGTTATAGAGGACATTTTGTTTGGCCACGTCACATGCCAGGGGATTATGGTCAACCGCCAGGACAGTTGATGCTCCCAGCCTTGCAGCACCAATTGACAGCAGTCCGGTACCGCATCCCAGGTCAAGAGCGGTAAATCCCTTAGGGAGTCTCGTTTGGTAGCTGACAAGGGATTCCAGGCAGAGGCGGGTGGAAGGGTGAAAGCCGTTGCCGAATACAACACTGGGATCTATTCGGATGTCTGCATCCGACGGCTCCCAGATCGGGGCAACGGTGAGGGGGCCAACGCTAAAAGGGGTGACATCCCTGCCCATCTCCCAATCAGTATACTCGAGGTCTGCCTGGTAAAAGAGGTTGCAGCTGAATTGGCGGCAGAGGTCCTGAATCAGGGTTTCCTTTGGCGCGTGAAAGATGAAAATGGTTTTGTCATCTTCAACCCAGACGCCGATGAGATCCGGGTCATTGATTGCAGGAAATCCGGTGGTGTCAACATGGTATGTATATATCCTGTTATAACGTGTATGGGGAGCCCTGAGCATAGTTTTTGCCGGTACGTTTTTCGAAAGATTTTGAACCGGGCAGGAGATTTCCGACTCGGCGTGAACACATTTATTAGAGTTTTGAGATATGCGTCGCTGAATTATAAAGCTCTCGGCCTGCAGTGCTGAAGCCAGGTCATTTATTCCCTGCTGCAAGTTCCTCTATTTCCGCCGGAACCGTGCAGAGGCCAGTCAACCATCCGCACATCCGGTTTGAATGGATATTAGAAAGAAAATAGTTTATAGCAACATAATAACGGCTACACGTTTTATTGTATAACAAAAGGACAACAGGTAAAGAAAATTTTCAGGATAAAGGCATGGAAAACTACAAGCTGGTTCTCCCCGAGCACCTCAACCATTACGGCTATCTTTTTGGGGGCAATCTCCTGAAGTGGGTGGATGAGGTTGCCTGGATCGCTGCAAGCCTTGATTACCCCGGGTGTAATTTTGTCACCATTGGAATGGACAGGGTGGAATTCAGGAAAAGCGTCAAGCAGGGAACGCTTCTCCGGTTGGAGGCCAACAGGACCCGAGAGGGGACTACTTCAGTGCAATATGCAGTCGAAGTGTTCAGGCATGATATCACGAGCGGTGATGATGAGCAGATATTCCGGACCAACACCACGTTTGTCTGCATTGACAGCCAGGGGAAAAAATGCGGGCTTTATAAATAAAGGCGGCGGGAAATCCCGCCAGGTGATCTTTAGCGGTTCAGGGTGGGGCCTGATGGCTGCAGCCTGGGCCGCTCATGACCCAGGTCCGGCTCGCCACAATGTTTAAGGAGCCATTTCCGGGTCGTATCGCGAAGGTGCAGTGCAGCAGACCATGTATCCTGTTCACCTGAATCGGTTTTTTCAATGCGTATTGGTTTACCAAAGGTTACCGATATTATTCCATGACGCGGGAACCACGAACCTGACCGCAGTATCGAGCGGGTACCTCTTATAGCAATCGGGACCAGCGGCAGGCCTGTCCTCGCTGCGGTCTCAAATGCTCCCATCCTGAAAGGCAGGAGGCCGGGCATGCGCATGAATGTGCCCTCCGGGAAGAAAAAGAGGGAACGTCCTGTCGCCCCTTTTTGAGCAACAATTCTGGCATCACTAATACCTTTTTGCTGATCAAAACGCTCGACAAACAGGGTACCGATTCGCTTGAGCAGGATATTGACTATGAATTTGGATTGAAGCTCGGCTTTGGCGATAAAGCTGAAAGGACGATCAAGTAGAGCGGTGAGGACATAACCATCAAGGTAGCTGGCATGATTGGAAACAAAGATGCATGGGTCATTTTTGGGCGGCAGGTTGCTTCTGGCGTGGACCATGATTTTTGTCCCGCTCAGCGTGGCAAGAATTTTCACAGCGATGCGCATGATCGACCAGCGAAGTTTTTCAGCAGGTAGCAGGAATACCAGTATGCCGACAGGCGGGGCAAGCAGGCTGTAGAGAAGCCAGCACCATGAGGCATAGAGTCCTGCCCTGCTCTGGTGGAAAAAGCTCCTTAGTCTTGGTTTAAAACTTTTTACCGTAAAGCGGGCGAGCTGCAGCCAGACAGCCTCCTGCGGTTTACCTATAAGCCCATGCTCGTATATGTCCCTGCTGGCATTGCGACGTATCTTGCCGCTGGATGTTTTCAGGACAGTGTTAGGTGGAGCCAGAAGCACCTCATCTGGGGGAGCGCCAATCAGGTCAGTGACAATGGTATTGATCCTGCTCCTGATATCTGCCCGGGCCTGTTCGTCTTTTTTCCGTGTTTCAGCCAGAACTATAAGCCTTTCCGTGCCGCTCTCAGATGACTTTGAACCGAAAACTGCAACATTTCCTTCCCGGATGCCTTCAACTTTGCCTATGGCCTCTTCCAGTTCAGCGGGATAGATGTTGCGGCCTGCCCTTATGATGATATCCTTGGAACGCCCGGTGATGAAGACGGAGCCTTCGGCCATATAGCCCTTGTCGCCTGAATCCAGCCACTCGCCGTGGAAGAGTTCCCGTGTTTTCTCAGGATTTTTAAAGTATCCCGTCGTTGTTGAAGGTCCAGTGAATTGCAGGCTCCCCTCAATCCGTTCAGGGAGTTCCCGGTCAGCCGGGTCAACAATTCTGATCTGGTGCCCGGGCAGAGGTTCACCGCAGCTGACGAATTCCAGTGCTCCGCTATCCGACTCCTCAGCCTGAA
>Ga0209536_100009576_pt1 | contig 14395 bp, 12 predicted proteins | sample DeeMarSeWOR28_12_FD_187461 | JGI IMG/M metagenome (GOLD analysis project Ga0209536, IMG submission 187461) | Marine sediment microbial communities from White Oak River estuary, North Carolina - WOR-2-8_12 (SPAdes) (version 2) | ecosystem: Environmental > Aquatic > Marine > Intertidal zone >...
ATCGACTTAAGGAAATTAGATGCCCTCGCACTGAGTCACGGGCATCTGGATCACCATGGAAATCTTATTCCATTACTTAAACAGAACAAGGCAAAATTCAGAAAAGGAATTCCACTTTATGTTGGCCAAGAGGCCTTTGCTCGAAGGTGGGTCAATTTTCCTAATAAATATGCTCCGGTTGATGGTTTTAATGACCTCGGACAGCTGAACAGAGAGGATCTCGAGAATTTGGGAATCGTCAAGGTGATTGAGGTCAAAGGACCCACACCCATTGTTCCGGGGGCTTATTTAACAGGTAATATCGAGAGGGTGACAGACTATGAGAAAGGTTCGCCCATTTTATTTATTGATAGAGGAGGGAAACGGGAAAACGATCTATTTCCAGGAGAACAATCGCTGGTATTTAACGTAAAGGGTAAAGGGCTTGTCGTGGTATCGGCTTGTGCCCATGCCGGGATTGTCAACACGGTGAAACATGCCCAAAAGATGACGGGCATAGACAAGGTTCATGCGGTCATTGGAGGTTTCCATTTGGTTGGCGCTCCCCTGGCGAAAATTCAGGCAGCCGTGGCCGGGGTCAAGGCCATTGGCCCTGATTACATTGTCCCCATGCACTGCTCGGGATGGGAGGCCATTACTTCCTTCCAGCACGAGATGCCTGAAGAGTTTGTCCTCAACATGGCAGGAACTAAGTACAACATTGCCGCATAGTATAACAACAGAGGCGTTGGGGGCTTTTTCACCTCAACGCCTCTGACGAGACTTGATGGGTCTACTCAAGCGAGCCTTTGGAATACGGCATCTCTATTCTTATTCCTGATCTTGGTTTTCATTTGTCAGCTTCCACGCGTCACTTCAACTCGGCCTTGTGAAGGACATCAATATGCCGCTCCAAATCCGCTTATAACAGCCTTCCCTAAAATGGCCTTTTTGCACCCTCATTGATCAACGAGCATTGCATTTCTGCAATGATTTCGGATCTCCCCATATTCCCCCAAAAAGTAAAACAACAGCCATTAATCTAATATTGTCAATAAGATACATATCATAGCACCTTGTCTTATCTTTTGGCACGATTGATGCTCACGAGGATTATAAGTGTCCCTCAAGGGGGAAAAACGAACCATGTTTCAGAAACAGGATAAAGGCAGGACTGAATGCCCGTTTAGAGTTTGTGAAACGGTCAAGAGGCCCGGCTCCGATGCTTTACGTAAACCAGTTCTTGGCAATGAACAAAAAATCGGTGGCGCCTGTCCCCTTTGCGCTGCAAAATTGAATGGAGGAAAGCATGGAAAAAACGAAGACTGTAGAGACGAAAGCACTTAACATCAAAGAGGCAACCACCTGCGATGCCACAGCTCAAATGCTGAGAAAGGCTGAAAGAGACGGCGTGGAAACCGCCTTCCATCGTGCATTCACCATGAAGGCGTGTCCTATTGGCGCAGATTCAGCCTGTTGCAAGCACTGTTCCATGGGACCCTGTCGTTTAAACCCAAAAGACCCTTATGCAAAAGTGGGGGTTTGCGGTGCCACCATTGATACCATCATGGCGCGGAATTTCGCCCGGATGGTTGTGAGTGGGGCTGCTGCGCACACAGACCATGGGATGAGCATGCTGGATGTTTTCAGGGAAGTGGTCAGTGGCAAAGTAAAGGACTATACCATTAAAGATCCCCTTAAACTGGAAGAAGTGGCCCGCAATGTGGGCATTGAGGTGGAGGGGCGGGAGATCAAAGACATCGCCACCGACCTTTATGACGAATTGGAGCGTACGTATACGCAGGTGGAGGGTGAAATCCCCTTTGTCACAAGAGTTCCGGACAAGACCCTGGAGACCTGGCGAAAGCACGGCGTGGTCCCGCGGGGCTCCATGCGAGAAATCATGGAACTGATGCACCGGACGCACATGGGCGTTGATCAGGACTATGAGAATATCACAAAGCAATGTACGCGAACGGCCCTCGCCGATGGTTGGGGGGGTTCTATGGTGGCCACAGAGATCTCAGATATTCTCTACGGGACGCCCACACCTGTGCGGGCTGAAGTCGACATGGGATGTTTGAAAGAGGATCATGTGAACATCATCATTCATGGGCACGAGCCGAACCTGTTTGAATCCATGCTGGATTCGGTCAATGACCCGGCCATGATAAAGGCAGCGAAAGATGCGGGCGCAGAAGGCATTGTCCTGGCGGGCATGTGCTGTTCCGGGGCTGAGATGCTTTCCAGGCATGGAATCCCTCACGCTGGGAATTTCATGTCAACCGAAACGCTGCTGGTAACGGGGGCCGTGGATGCCATGGGCGTGGACGTGCAGTGTATCAAACAGGGACTGGCCAAAGTGGCCGAATGTTACGGCACAAAACTCTTCACCACGAATCCAAGGTGTCATATCGAGGGTGTTGAACACATTGAGTTCCATGAACACACACCACGTGAATGTACGGACAGCATTGTAGAAAGAGCCATTGTGAGGTTCAAGAATCGCAATGTACCCATAGAAATACCTAAGACGACCACCACAGGGGTTCACGGGTTTTCCCATGAGTATGTGAACTATATGCTGGGTGGGACTTTCAGGGCCTCCTATACCCCTCTGAACGATAACATCATCAACGGGAGGATACGTGGTGTGGCTGGCGTGGTTGGGTGCACGAACCCCAGGGTGAAACAGGACTATGTCCATGTGGAGTTGGTCAAAGAGCTGATCAGGAATGATGTGCTCGTGGTGCAAACAGGCTGTTCTCAGATCTCCCTTGCAAAGGCGGGCCTTTACACGCCGGAAGCAGCCCACCTGGCAGGATCAGGCCTGCGTGAGGTGTGTGAAACCGTTGGCATGCCACCTGTTCTAGGTCTGGGCTCTTGTGTGGATAACAGCCGGATTCTCATTGCCTGTGCTGAGATGGTAAAAACAGGGGGGCTTGGTGATAGCATTGCGGATCTACCCGTCGCCGGAGCCGCTCCAGAGTGGATGAGTGAAAAGGCGATCAGCATTGGTCACTATTTCGTGGGTTCAGGTGTTTACACCGTTTTTGGCGTCACTTTCCCCATTGTGGAAGAGACCAAATTCCACAAGCTCTTGTTCGAGGGCCTGGAGGAACTTGGTTTTGGGAAGTGGGGATTCACTGTAGATCCTCACGAGATGGCCCATATGATGATTGCCCACATTGATGAGAAGAGAAGAGCTCTGCGTATTGACAAGGCCAGAGAAAGGGTCCTTTTTGACATGGCAGCCAGAAGGGAACTGGATGCAGCGTAAAAAGACAGCAAAATCTCTGGCTGAGCATAATGATCTTCATGGGTGAATAGATTTAACAAATTAAAATTACAGCACTTATTCGATTAATTATTAGCAGTGGGCTCATGAGAGGCGGCCGAGTAGCTGTTGCCAATCCGTTGGAAATGTTGATCGGGGAGATATCATGTTACAAACCGTCCGTTACAAGAGCTTTAACGGTCTTCGCGCTGTGCAGCGCTGGGCGATTCCGTACGTCTACTCCCGCATTCATGCCGGGGAGTTTAGACCTGTCCTCTGCTATCTCTATACGGAGTGGCGCTGCAACATAGATTGTCACTACTGTTTTCAGTACGACAACGACAAACCAGGCATGGACCTGGAAACGGCCAAGAGCGCCATTGACTGGCTCAAGTCCGTGGGCTGCCGTGTCATTCCCCTCATGGGTGGGGAACCGCTGATGCGAAAGGATTTTGTCCTGGATGTTATCCGTTATGGTGCGGAAAACGGGTTCTTCATGTATCTGCCCACCAACGGGTATCTCATGGACAAGCACTTTATAGACGAGATGGGTCGGGCAGGATTGGCCGCGGTAAATCTGGCCGTTGACTGCGTAGTCCCTCGCAAAGGCCTGCCAAAGGCCCTCCTGAGTATTGAGCCTCAATTTCGATACCTGGTTGAACGGCAAACGAAATATGGTTATTTGCTCTTTTTCAATATCAACATCTGCAAAACGAATATCAAGGATGTGAAGCTGCTGACTGAGATCGCTCACCAAAACCATGTGGGGACGGATTACCACCTTAACGAACCACCCCACAGCTTTGTCAGCGTGGATCATTACAAGCATAAGGACGACGGACTGCATATCACGCCGGACAGATACGACCAAGTGGACGACCTTCTGGACTGGCTCATCGACAAACAGCGGCGAGGTTGGCCCATGGTCAATTCCATCGACCATCTCAAGGCCTTCAAGGACCGAATGCGGGGCCTTATGCAGCCCTGGGACTGCCGCGCCGGTCAAAATGGTGCTCTTATCCGGCCGGACGGCACGCTCTCCCCCTGCTTTGACATGATTGGTTATGATCACGACTGGGGACGTATCTGGGAACCCCGATTCCAAGAGGAAGAGCTGTTGGCCTTGAAAGAGAACTGTTTGCCTTCTTGCTCCTCCACCTGCTTCTACACAATGGGCAGTTATTACAATCTATACAATCTCCCCGAATGGATACGCAAGCACACTCGAGTCGGGTAAGCGGTCTGGCATCTTTTATCAGGCTCTAATTCTACCATTATTAGCTCTGACCCACTTGGTCCGGAAAACCTTCTAAGAGGAAGTTGGTTCCTCCGAGAGAAGAGGGAAAGGAGTATTAGATCTATGAGGATAATACAGTGCCCAAAAGGGGATAGGATTCCTGAGGGATATTGCAGGGTGTCTTGCCTAAACTATCCGGGAAAGGCTGAGATCGACAGACGAATTTCTCCACCAAAACCAAAACATGCGTCTACAGAGAAAAAGCATTCTTAGATTTTGTTTGGGAAATTAAAGGGGAGACCATGACGACACAACAGCATGGTACGGTTTTTGAAGTGTTGGGAGAACTTGTTTCCCTTATTTACAGATGTCCACGATGTGGAGAGAAAATAGAAGTTCTGTCCTATGAACTCAACAAAAAACATATTTGCCCCAAATGCGGCAAAAAAACTGATTTTATGAAACGTGCGCGCTCTCTCCACGGCCGAGTTAGAACTACGGCTTCCAATTAACTACGATCCGAAAGCCCCCACTCCCTCGAGACTCCCTAGCTTTTCAGAGCCGAAAAATGATGAAGATTCTCAACGATTTGATTTCAGCGCTTGATCTAGAAGGCACTGTGAGAGACGTGCGCCAAGGCGTGTTTCATACCGGGGTGCTGACGCGTAACTGTGGACTGGCATCAACCCTTCCACGAGACGCCTTACGGCAGGAACGTCCTTTAGTGAAGGAACCCGGGACCTTAGTGCAGAAGAGTGCATTGGACCTGACTCAAATGGCACACTCAGAAAGCATCCTCGAGGCAGCCATTGGCATGGCAACCATCAATTCCCTCATCTCCATTGATTTGGAAAGTTGTGTGGAACTCAACGCCCGTGAGCTTATCGCTGAGAAGGGGCAAGGGAAGAGGATAGCTATGGTGGGACACTTCCCTTTCATCCCCAAACTCCGTGAACTCGCAAAAGAGCTCTGGGTCATTGAAAAAAATCCGCGGGAAGACGATTTCGCTGAAGAGGAGGCTGAGAACTTGATCCCCCAAGCGGATGTTGTCGGGATCACCGGCACGGCTTTTACAAATCATACCTTTGAGACTTTGCTCACGTTTTGCCAACCTCATGCCTACGTGGTGGTGTTGGGTGATACGACTCCCCTCTCTCCGTTTCTGTTTGATTATGGTGTGGATGCCATATCCGGTACAAAAGTGGTGGATCCTGAACTGGCCCTACGTTGTGTGAGTGAGGGCGCAAACTACAGACAAATCAGAGGCGTCAAACGTCTTACGATCATGAGGTAGTTGGGCGCATCTCATTTTGAACTGGAAAGTTGCCACCATGAAGGCCTTAAAGATTACGCCCCCCCTCTATTTATTTCTCTCTATAGCGATTATGTTGCTGCTGCATTTTCTATTGCCTAAGACACGGGTCCTCCCCTTTCCTTGGAACCTTTTTGGCCTTATTCCTTTAGTGCTGGGCATTGTTATGAACCTTGTGGCTGACAGATCTTTCAAAAAGAACAAAACCACTGTCAAACCCCTTGAAGAATCAACGGCCTTAATCACGGATGGCGTGTTCCGTTTTAGCAGGCATCCCATGTATCTTGGGTTCGTGTTCATTCTTTTGGGGATCTCATCACTCATGGGATCTCTGACACCCTATGTCATTGTCATTGGGTTTGCTGTCTTCATGCAAATTGTTTTCATTAGATTTGAAGAGAAAAAGCTTGAAGAAACCTTCGGTGAGGCCTGGTTGAGGTACAAGAGGAATGTGAGGCAGTGGATATAGCATTGGCCTGAGCGCTCGAAGCAATACAAATAGGCAGGGGATAATAGGAATGGTATTCGCCTATATCTCGATAGAAAAGGAATTCCCAAATTAAAAAAGAGCGTGTGCTCAAAATTATTCCTTGACTTTTACCTTTGAATAACTATATTATGAGCGTAAGCTCATAATTGGAGGGCAAAATGCCGAGGCCAAGAAAGCTCAGATATGTACAGGGACGTCCCATTGTTGACGCCTTTCTTCCCAGCAGGGTGCCCCCATGGGGGAGGGAAGAGGTTTTGCTTCCTATAGAAGGCCTCGAGGCTATCAGGCTGAGTGATTTTCAGGGTCTGGACCAGGAGACAGCCGCGGCCATGATGAATGTCTCTCGCCAGACCTTTGGAAGGATTCTGGCCGATGCAAGGGCTGTGGTGGCTGATGCTCTGGTTATGGGCAAGGTCCTCAAAATTGAGGGTGGACATTTTGAAACGCCGCCCCGAGGAAGAAGAAGGCGCCGCCGCGGTTGGGGTGGCGGATTGTGAAAGGAGGTGTGACTATGCCAAGATTTGACGGAACAGGCCCTGCGGGAGATGGCCCAATGACTGGCGGAGGTTTTGGATATTGTAACCCCGCCGGAACGGCTCGCCGCCCATACGCAGGGTGGGCCCCCGGTTATTGGGATCCCCGTTATGGTCGTGGTTTTGGTAGAGGCAGAGGCTTTGGTAGAGGCAGAGGTTTCGGACGCGGCTTTGGTCCTTGCGGCTGGGGTCGAGGTTATGGCTGGCGAAGATCGTATGGACCCGCTTACGGGGCCACATACGCTAGCCCTGCTAGCCCTTATGCCATGAGCCCCGACGATGAGCTCAGTATGCTTCGAGATGAGGCCAATACGATCAAAGACGACCTCGATGCCATAAACAAGCGGATTGGGGAGTTGGAAAAAGGCTCTTCAGAATAGTCGAACCGCAGACCGGTGAAGCATTTAGGCCTTCCTGCAAGGATCAGAGGGCAAATAGGGGCGGGTAAAGGGGACCCGCCCCTATCGCTAACTTCATATATCTTATCTCATTACTCCGGTGTTTCTCGCCTATCTCAATTAGTCCAACCCATTTATCTAACCTGTGCGATCTTTTCGATTTTGAGCATTTACGAAAACAGATCAGATATTGATCACTTTATCGGCAAGTTGCATGGCCGTTACGATATCCAGCATGTTGGTTGTCTCCCCCACCTGCTTTTTCTCCAAGAGGTTGAAATGGTCAAGGCAGGTGCCGCAGACAAGGATGAGGACACCGTCTTCCTGAAGTTGTTTGAGGTCTGGAAGGACCTGGGAATCTTCAATAATCAGTTTCACCCCGTTGTTTATCAAAACAAGACGCCACAGCTCGTCACCCATCTCTTTGAGGGTCTTCAGGAAATTCACCATGAGTTTGGCACCCAACTCATCGTCCCCGCGGCCCACACGGTCTGTGGCGATTATCACCATGATCTTCTGTTTTTCAACGTCTAGCTCTTCTGTTGCGCCTATTTTAGGGACAGACTCCTCACCTCCTTTCCCCATGACATGAAAGTTCGAGCCTTCCGCCTCCACGGTAACCTCAAATTTCTGGGTCTCAAGGAACCGGGAGACGTTTTGTTTTGCGGCCTCATTGTCCACAGTCACTCTAATATGATTAGGGTGTTCCTTTTCTATGATTTCTTTTGTCTGCAGCACTGGGGCAGGGCAGCCAAGTCCTCTGCAGTCCAGTTCTCTTTCCATATTGAGCTCCTTTCTAATCTACATACTTGACGCTGGACACTTGATTTCTAACAGTCGAAGTTTCGAGCTCCGGAGCCCAGTATCCAGGTATGTATCGTGCGTCTGCTAGAGAATTAGCGCACGCTGATTTTTTCCTTCGGCTCTGGCACAACCTCCCCTAGTATAGTCGCCTCCTGGATACCTCTTTCTATCAATTCTCTTAGCAGGCCATCAGCATGGTCTTTTCCCACTGAGATGAGTAGTCCACCAGATGTCTGCGGGTCAAAGAGCACATCTTGCATGAGTCGGTCCACAGAAGGTGCCATCTCCACCGCACATTCATAAAAATCACGGTTTTTGAAGGTACCTGCGGGCATCAGGCCCATCGCGGCATAGTTGAGGGTTTCAGGAAGAATAGGAATGTTATCTGCCTGTATTTGAACGCCAAAACCGGAATTCTGTACCATTTCGGCTAGATGACCCAGCAAACCGAATCCAGTGATATCTGTGCAGGCGTGGACGGGATAGCCTTTCATGGCTTCTGCTGCCTCCCGATTCAAACTCGCCATGAGTTGCGTGACAATATCTATGATTTCAGGAGATGCGAGTCCTCCCTTGATGGCTGTGTTGATGATGCCCGTGCCCAATGGCTTTGTCAGTATCAGACGATCTCCTACCCTGAGATTCTTTTTGGTAAGGATGTGATCGGGATGGACAAAGCCGGTAACGGATAGGCCATATTTCAGTTCTTTGTCCTGCACGCTATGTCCACCAACCAGCACAACGTCCGCCTCATTCATTTTGTCCAGGCCGCCCCGGATGATCTGACGAAGGACAGATATATCCATATCTTTGAGAGGGAAGGCCACCAGATTCATCGCCGTTTTCGGTACACCACCCATGGCGTAAATATCGCTCAGGGCATTGGCGGCAGCGATCTGCCCGAACCAGTACGGATCGTCAACAATAGGTGTGAAAAAATCCACGGTCTGGATGATGGCAAGATCATCGGTGACTTTGTAAACCCCAGCATCGTCCGGGTGATCCAATCCAACAATGAGATTTTCATCGTTTGGAAATTTAATTCCGCACAATGCCTTGTCCAGGTCCCCCGGAGGTAGCTTTGAAGCTCAACCAGCCCCTGTGACCGTCTCGGTAAGGCGGCGGCCTCTCTGATCAGACATCTTATTTCTCTCACTGAAAAAAATTTGGGTGATCCAATTCAAGGATATGATAGGTATCCCGATCTTTCAAACTGGAATTTCCTATAAAATGCGAAAGACTCATAGGGAAAGCAGATAGCCTAGCCTTCGGTTGTGGAATTGATTAGACTTAGAAGCCAATGAGGAGAGTTCACACAAATTTCTGACGATTTAAGTTTTCCTTTTTACAAGCCTCCAGATCAAAAACGAATTCGTTTCAAGGCGGAATTGTCTTAGGAATTAGCAGACAAAACAACCTTGATTATCCGCGTTGTTAATTCACCTTCGTTTAATGATAGCTCAGAGAAGATACTCTATAAACAATTTCTTCCTGTCCCATTCAAGCCAATATTTGACCGAAATCTTATCTAATTCTCTGAAGTATTGGGGTGAACGGAATCCATATTTTCCTGATAATTCCTTAATCACTTTACCTATCTCCTTTTTAACTTCAGGCTTAATTCTCAAAAGCACTCTTTTATTTTTATATATAAAAATCGCTTCAGGTTTACCGAGGTGTGTGTTTGTAATAGTTCCCCTTCCGAGGCTGGCTCCAGTAGATACCTGAATCCCATCGTTTGTGCAGCTAAATGGAGGCTTATACCCACAGAAAGAGATTACCTCTAACTGATCAAATGGTGCCCCCAAAAATTCCCTCGCCCTTATGCCCATCTTCGCTCCGATGATAGACCACATTCCGAGATGTCTATGTAGCTCATTGGTCAACAGAACTGCTTTCCATTCCTCCAACCCATGCCTTTCAATTATGCGATTTACATAAGGGCTCACATTCTCATTAAATAAAGAAGGATCAGTGGGGTATTGTTTCAGACAAACTGGCTCCCGCTCGTCTAATTTATGTTGTTCATGAGCATATAAATTAGAAAAGACACATAAAAATAGGAATAGACCCAAACCGACAGGTGAAGATAAACAAAAGAATTTTCTTGCCATTTTAAACCTCCCGTTTTTGTATTTCGTTTTCAGCTAAAGGGCTTCTGAACAACTAATTGCTTCAATAATAAGAGCTTCAAACAAAAAGGCCACCGGAGCCCCCAGCTTCTGCTGCTGCAAGGTCTCCGTGGCCTTTGTTCCTTGTTCCAAATATCTTGAAGTTCAGATAGACCCTTCTTGAGCCCTTTTTAACGGTCCTTGTCGTTGATAACAGATTCTAAGAAATTTGTCATTAAGAAAAGTCGAATTACCGGTTAAATAAGATCACTTCTCCAGCGTTGTCCAGTCCACAAATGTTGCTGGGAGAATAAGGAAAAAGATGTCTTTAGATTACGGCTTTTCGGTGTTTTCTCTCACGGGAAGTGTGATCGTAAAGACAGTGCCCTTCCCCACCTCGCTATCCACGGTAATCGTCCCGTTGTGCCTGTCAATGATGCCGTAGACGGTTGCAAGACCGAGGCCCAAACCATTCCCTTCTGTTTTGGTGCTGTAGAAGGGTTCAAAGATGTGGGGAAGGTGTTCCTCGGAAATGCCTGATCCCGTGTCTTCCACACCTATGTTAATTACCCCTTTGTCCTGAACGTGGCCGCATCGTACGGTGAGGGTGCCCCCGTCGGGCATGGCATCAATCGCATTGAAAATGAGATTGATCACGCACTGCTGGATTTGATTGAAATCTCCCCAGACCGGCGGCATTCTCTCATTCAGCTCAGCCTTAACTTGAATGTTTTGTAAATCCATTTTGTGTTGACTGAGCATGATGGATTTTTCAAGGAGTTCGAGGACGTTCACCTCACTAAACTCCATCGTAGATTTCCGCGAAAAGGCGAGCAGGTTGGAGACAATCTTGGAGCAGCGGCCTGTCTCACTCTCCACAAGATCCAGGTATCTCTTAAATTTGTCCAGGCTTTCAGGTTTCAGTGAGGCGTCACGGCCAAGAACTTTTATCATGAGTCGAATGTAATTGAGGATGCCTGCTAGGGGATTGTTTATCTCATGGACCACACTGGCAGCCAGTCTGCCCAAGGAAATCATTTTGTGGTGCTGGAGCAGCCTGACCTGATCCTCACATTCCTGTTCCAGCTTTCTCATCTCTCTCAGGTCCCTGAAAAAAGCGACACTGCCGATCTCCTCATCCCCGTCGAACATGACCGTTGCCGAAAGTTGAACCGGGATCCTGTCTCCTTTTTTGTCAATGAGATGCGTTTCGTAAAGAAAGAGCCGATTTTTGCCGCCATATTCTTCGGAACATAGATCTTCCCTGAAACTTTCCGCGCCTCCCAAAGGGAATAATTGATCGAAGGCCATTCTTCCGCAAACTTCATCCTTGGAGTAGCCCAGCATCTGTTCCAATCGTTTGTTGAAAGTCACGATATGGCCATCTTTGTCGCAGCCCACAATGCCGTCAAGGGAGCTTTCGATCAGGTTATTCTGGAAGTTGGAGGAAGTCGCCGGCGTCCTATGATCTTCGGGTTCTTTTGAAGCGGGATAAAGCGCCTTGGCCAGCTCCTTAGCCACAAAGTCGGAAGGCCTTCTCAGTGCTCGAATTACCTCACTCTTGTGGATAAGCTTTTTCTCCTCCCCATCTAAGGGCTGAACACTTCCGCCGCTTCGGACCTCAATCTTCACCCTCAACGCCTGTTCCACGGCAGTCTTGAACTCATCATCCGTGAAGGGTTTGGGAAGGTAGTCAACAACGCCTATCTTTATGGCGTCCACAGCCGAGAGGACATTCGCATAACCCGTTATGACGATAACCTCCGTCTCCGGTCTCTCATCCTTTACCCGTTTGATCACGTCCATGCCATCCATGTCTGGCAACCTGAGATCGGCCACCAAGAGGTCAAAGGCTTTATGGCTCAAAGTATCCAGGGCACCCTGTCCGGTCATGGCCAGATCCACACCATAACCTTCTTCCCTCAGGACCATCTGGAGGCCCTGCGCCACACTGGATTCATCCTCCATGAGAAGGATTTGGGGCTGACCAGCGTATTCATTTCTTATGGCTACAGATGCCTGATTCACGGCCATTCCTCCTTTCAAGAAAGATTGGTGACGATTTGAGGGTGCTTTTCACCTCTTACACCGCTGCAGCCCGCAGCCCCTCCATGATGCCATCATATTCCGTAAGAATCTCTTTTTCCTTGAATTGCCAGAGATGGGCTGCACCTTTTTGACAGACGCTGGCGCAGACCCCGCAGCCCTTGCAAAAAATCGGGCTTACCACCGATGCCCTTTGTCGTATGTCAAACTCAATGGCCCCGTGTTCGCACGCTTTAACGCAGGTCAGACACCCTTCACACAATTCAGGGTCTATCCACGCGATGGTAGAAGGAATTTCTACTTTGCCTCGGATGGCCAAATCAAGGGCCTGGGCTGCGGCACCAGAAGCCTGGGCAACCGTGTCTGGAATGTCTTTGGGCCCCTGACAGGCACCAGCCAAGAAAATTCCGCTCATGGCCGTATTGAGTGGTGCCAGTTTGGCGTGCTCCTCTGCGAAAAACCCGTCTTCACCCTGATTGATTCCAAAGATCTTGGCCACATCAGAGGCGTCCTTGCGCGCTTCTATAGCCGCACACAGGACGACCATATCCACCGGGATTCGGATCTGTCTATTCATCAGGGTATCCTCGCCAATGATAATCAGCTTGCCCTCCTCCTCAGGTTTGATGGCGTGATCCGTGACTTCAGAAGGCTTGCCCCTGAAGAAAGTGATCCCCTCTTCCTGACACCTGCGGTAAAACTCCTCATAGCCTTTCCCAAAACAACGCATGTCCACATAAAAGTCGTAAACCTTTGTGTGGTGACCCACCTTATCCTTTAGCAGGTGGCCGTATTTGAGGGCATACATACAGCAGACACGAGAGCAGTATAAGTGGTAATTCTCATCGCGGCTGCCCACGCAGTGGATAATGCCCACACTCTCTGGAGATTTCGTAAACTCTCCATTTTCGTCACGCATGAAAATCTTACCATCGGTGGGGCCAGTGGCGTTGTTGAGACGCTCAAACTCGAGACTGGTAAACACATTCGGGTACTTTCCGTAGCCATATTGTGTCATGGGCGCCGGGTCCATGAGGTCATACCCAGTGGCCACGACAATGGAACCCACTTCAATCTCCATTTCTTCCGGCTCCATGGCATGGTCTATAGCTTTAGCCTCGCAAGCGCGCACACACTCCATGCATTCACTGCAGACCCCACAGTTGAGGCACCGTGCGGCCTCCTGCCTTGCGGCCTCTTCAGAAAGGCCCTGATTCACTTCTTCAAAGGAGCGCGCTCTTTCACCCACATCTTTGTGGGCCACTCTGGACCGCGGTACCTGGACCACGCCCTCAGGGATCTCCTGCCAATCCTGACCCGGGCCTGCCCTGGTAGCCAGCTCTTCAGCAAAGCGTTCTAGGCTTTCCCCTCTTACAAAACGGTGAATCGCCTCTACGGCCTTGTGCCCTGAAGAAATGGCTTCAACAACCGTTGCAGGGCCTGTGACCATATCACCGGAGGCAAATACATGGGGCATGGTCGTTTGCATAGTGTAGGGTTTCACCACCAAGGTGCCCCAACGGGTGGTTTCGAGTGATGTTTCTTTCTCGACCCATTTTTTATCAGGCTGTTGTCCAATGGCTGGGATGATCGCATCACAATCAATGAAGAACTCGGAACCCTCCACGGGTACAGGGCGCCGACGCCCGCTCGCATCTGGCTCTCCCAACTCGGTCTTGATGCATTCGATACCAGTGCACTTTCCGTAAGCACCATGGATACGCACTGGCGCTGTGAGATAGTGAAGCTTCACACCCTCTTCTAAGGCCTCTTCGATTTCCTCCTCATAGGCCGGCATTTCCTCACGGGTTCGACGGTAGGCAATGGTCACCGCCTCAGCACCCAGGCGAAGGGCTGTTCGAGCCGCATCAATGGCCACATTCCCGCCACCGATGATGACCACACGCCTTCCGGGCAGTTCCCCTTTTCCCTGGTTCACGGCTCGAAGGAACTCCACAGCATCCGAAATCCCATCGAAATCCTCCTCCCCTGGAATGTTCAACTTCATACCACTGTGGGCCCCAATGCCCAGGAAAATAGCCTTGTATCCCTCTTGCCTGAGATCGGCCAGTGTGAAATCCGTGCCCAGGGCTTTACCCCTGTGCACTTCCATGCCATGATTGACAATGTGCCCGATCTCTCGGTCTAGTAGCTCCGGGGGCAACCGGTAATCGGGGATACCCACCCTGAGCATGCCCCCCAGTTCGG
>Ga0209536_100009577_pt1 | contig 14394 bp, 12 predicted proteins | sample DeeMarSeWOR28_12_FD_187461 | JGI IMG/M metagenome (GOLD analysis project Ga0209536, IMG submission 187461) | Marine sediment microbial communities from White Oak River estuary, North Carolina - WOR-2-8_12 (SPAdes) (version 2) | ecosystem: Environmental > Aquatic > Marine > Intertidal zone >...
GGTGGTGGCAAAGGCGGTGGTAACAGTGGCGGCAAAGGCGGTGGTAACAGTGGCGGCAAAGGCGGTGGTCATGGTGGCGGCAAAGGCGGTGGTCATGGCGGTGGCAGAAAATAGAGCTGAATCCAACTTTCAATTCCCTTTAGGTTGCGACGAGTCATCTCATTTGCAGGATTACCCTGCTTGACCAGTGCATTGCCCGGATTGTAGTGTGCATCCGCATCGTCGACTTTAATCCTCACGTCCGCCTGAAATTCATCGGCAGCCTCCGGCAGACGACCCTGCCGCTATAGGATGGCGCCGAGATTATTATGAGGTCGTGCTTTTGCGGGGGATTTCTCCGCGCAATCCCAATACAGTGACAATTCATCCATCCAGACTCTGTTTCTCTCAAAAGTCCACACTGTAAACAGTGTTCCCACAACACACAGGAATACGGTCCCCGGCCAGGTTAGTTTCAAATATCGCAAAACCAGTGCGACCATCGCAGGATTACAAACATGGAGGGTAAATAGGTGCAATGTTCGAAAAATAGATGAACGCAAAACTGATATTGGCAACCGGGCGGCTGGTTTCCGGACCTTGGAAGCCGGCCCGGATGAGATTTTTCAGACTGGGAGAAGGCACCCGGATGTGGAGATTGTCACGGATATTGCGAATGTCATCAAAGATAAATTGACACCCATGCGATCTTTTAATATTATTTAATAGTTACATGAGAGAAAACACGATGAAAAATAAGTTGAAAGGCACCATTACAGAATCGATGGTCGTAGCCGGAATTGGTCTGGCTGCCTTTTACTGGATTTGTGAATCTTTTATGTATTTCTTTTTGGAACCGGAAGCCAATATTTTTCAAATCATTCTCGGACCTGACCTTTTTCAGGTATGGACGCGTATCTTAGTTTTGTGTGTATTTGTCATTTTCGGTTCCCATGTCCAATACACTTACAATAAGCGCCGCGCATCAGATAGCGCGTTACGAGAGAGTTCGGAGAAATATCGGACAATCCTGGAAAGTATTGAAGAAGGGTATTTCGAAACCGATCTTAAAGGAAATCTAACATTTTGCAATGATCCATTCTGCAAAATTATTGGATATCCCCGCAGCCAATTGTTGGGCATGAATGTCCGCGAGCACACCACTCCTGATACCGCAGAAAAAATCTCCCGCATAACGGAGCAGGTCAAACAGACCGGAAGGCCTGAAGATGTAACCGCTTATGATGTGATCCATCAAAACGGCAGCAAGATGGCACTTGAGCTGTCTATTTCATTGCTAACTGACAAGTATGGGAAACCGGCGGGATTCAGGGGGATGCTTCGTGATGTCACCAAGCGAAAAGAGACGGAAGAGGAAAAACGGCTACTGGAAACCCAGCTCCAGCAGGCACAAAAGATGGAATCCATTGGAACGCTGGCCGGTGGCATTGCCCATGACTTCAATAACATTCTGATGGGAATTCAGGGAAATGCAACTTTGATGAAACTTAAGATCGGATCCGAGCATCCGAGCTATGAAAAGATCAGAAACATTGAAAAGTCTGTACAAAATGGTACCGAACTGACCAAACAGTTGCTCGGTTTTGCCCGCAGAGGAAAATACCTCGTTAAAATCACCGATCTTAACGAAGTCATCGAAAAATCTTCCTCCCTGTTCGTTCGGACGAAAAAAGAGATTCAGATCCACACCAATTTTCATGAAGGGATCTGGGCCGTCGAGGTAGATAGCGGACAGATCGAACAGGTCTTGCTAAACCTTTATGTCAACGCCTGGCAGGCCATGCCCGAAGGCGGTGATCTCTATCTTAAAACTCGGAATGTCATGCTCGATAGCAGCTATGTCAAACCGTTTGAGGTGGCGTACGGAAAATATGTTGAAATTTCGGTTTCCGATACCGGCGTGGGCATCGACAGGGAAACCCGGGAAAGGATATTTGAGCCGTTTTTTACCACCAAAGAAATGGGTCGGGGAACCGGTCTGGGGCTGGCATCCGTTTACGGCATCATAAAAAGCCACGACGGCTACATCGATGTCACCAGCGAAAAAGAAAAGGGAACGACATTTACGATTTATCTGCCGGCGTCGGATAAAGAAGCTGTCCGGGAAAAAGGGGTGCCTGTTGAGATGCTCAAAGGTACGGGAACCATTCTTTTGATTGATGACGAAAAAATGATCCTTGATGTCGGCTGTGAATTGCTGGAAGAATTGGGATATACGGTGCTTTCCGCTTTGAGTGGCCGGCAGGCGATTGATATATTTCAGAAAAACTCGGATAAAATAGATCTGATCATTATGGACATGATTATGCCCGGTATGAATGGCGGCGAAACCTTTGATCGTCTCAGAAACATCAATTCGAACATCAAGGTCCTGCTTTCGAGTGGATACAGTGTGAACGGTCAGGCCACCAAAATTCTACGTCGGGGGTGCGACGGATTCATTCAAAAGCCGTTCAACCTGAATCAGCTGGCTGAAAAAATTGGGGAAATTATGGGAAAGCGGTGAATAAAGTAATCTTCTAATTGGAAAAATTGAAGACATCCCCGATTTTTTTTCAGCCTTTCCACTTCGTTTAACCTGATATCCAACACCTCCGCTATCCGGGCCTTTACCTTGATGCCCCTGGCACAGCCCGGAGCGGCCGTAATTGTTTCATTCCGAGAGCAATCGATACCGGTGGGGTCAAAAATAATGGGGATTCATGCTTTGCATCAAAGTCCTGAAAAAAATAAAAAGATCGCCTTAAATGCAGTAGAAGCCAGGGGGCTTCTTGAGAAGTTCGACATTGCCCTGGTGCCCGAACGATTTGTTCGCCGGCGAACGGAGGTGATTGCCGCCGCTCGCCAAATTGGATTTCCGGTGGTGCTGAAAGGCATGGGTGCAAACCTGCTGCACAAAACCGACCGGGGCCTGGTGTACCTCAATCTTTTGGATGCCAAGGCCGTGGAAAACGCCGTTCAGGAAATTGCCGCTGAAGCACGGGAGGAACTGGAAGGGTTTTTAATCCAACCCCATCTCAAGGGACGGCGAGAATTTCTAGCGGGCCTGTTTCAGGATGATCAATTCGGTCCGGTGATCATGTTCGGCGTCGGGGGTGTGTTCGCCGAAGCTTTTTCGGATGTCTCTTTCCGCCTGGCACCGCTGACCGAAATCGATGCAGCCGAAATGCTCGAGGAGATCCGGGGCAAAGCACTGCTGGGTGATTTCAGAGGGGATAAGGCGGTTGACCGCGATGCCTTGATTCAAATCTTGCTGGGATTGTCCCGTATCGGCAGTGAGCATCCGGAAATTTCAGAAATCGATTTAAATCCCCTGCTGGTTACGCCCCAGGGACGGGTGCAGGCGGTGGATGCGCTGGTGTTGACCGGAGACCGATCTGCCAAAGCCGAAATGCTGCCGCCGGTTTCTCCCGATGCCATCGGCTCGCTGTTTTATCCCAAAAGTGTCGCCATCGTGGGCGCATCCGCTCAATTGGGCAAATGGGGCTATTCGTTGCTGACCAATACCATCAGCGGCGGCTTTAAAGGTTTGCTTTACCCGATAAACCCGAAGGGCGGTACTATCGCCGGCAGAAAGGCCTTCCGATCCGTAGCGGAAATACCGCAGAAGATCGATCTGGCCGTTGTAACCATCCCGGCCGGAAAAGTGTTGGATCTAATCCCTCAATTCCGGGAAAAAGGGATTCGAAACATGCTGTTGATCACTTCCGGCTTCAGCGAAACCGGAAAAACCGGCCGGCAATTGGAAAAAAATCTGATCAAAGCCGCTCAGCAGGCAGGGATTTTGTTTCTGGGCCCGAATACCATGGGCATTTGCAATCCTCATAACAATTTTTACTGCACGGGTTCGCCGGTGATGCCCAAACCCGGTTCCACGGCTATGGTCGCACAATCCGGCAATATGGGCATCCAGCTGCTGGCCTTTGCCGAACAGCAAGGTATCGGGATCCGTGCCTTTTGTGGTTCCGGCAACGAAGCCATGATGACCATCGAAGATTATCTGGATGGTTTTGAAGTGGATTCCCTCACCCGAACAGTGATTTTGTACATCGAAAGCGTTAAAAACGGCCGCCGCTTTTTTGAAGGTGCCCGTCGCGTCGGCAAAAAGAAACCGATAGTCCTCTTAAAAGGAGGGCGCAGCCAAGCCGGCAACCGGGCAGCGGCCAGCCACACCGGTGCCATGACATCCGATATCAAAATATTCGATGCGGTTTGCCGCCAGGCAGGTATTGTCAGGGCTGAAAAGCCAATGGATCTTCTCGATTTAGCGGCAGCTTTTTCGTCGTTACCGTTGCCCGCAGGAAATCGTGCCGCCATCATGACACTGGGTGGCGGTTGGGGCGTGGTTACGGCCGATTTGTGTGCGGAATACGGCCTTGACGTGCCTGAGCTTTCAGCCCAGCTGATCGCGAAAATGGACAAAATGCTGCCGACTTACTGGAGCCGTTCCAACCCGATCGATCTGGTTGGAGATCGGGACCCCTCCATACCGATGACGGTCTTGGCGGAACTCTCGAAGTGGGACGGCTGTGATGCCGTTATCAATCTCGGTATATTGGGCCGCCGGATCATGGTCAAACGCTTCGGAGAGTCGGCACTGCAGGCTGATCCGGATTGTTCCGCTGAAGTTATAGAAAACATTAATAAGCAGTTCGTCGAGTTTGAAAAAAACTATATCAACCACATCGTAAAATTAATGGATCAATACAAAAAACCAATATTCGGGGTGAGCCTTTTGCCCGATGAGAACAATCAGACTTTGCACAGAGTCGCCGGCAGTCCATATAAGGGGGTGTTCTATCCGACCCCGGAACGGGCGGTCAAAGCCTTTGCCAAAATGTTTGAATATCACCGGTTTTTAATAAAGTTTTAGACTTGATTTTTTTTATTGTTTATTGCAAAACATCAGTTCGAAATGAGAACCTTATGTTTGTGGCAAAAAAATACATCCGGAGATAAAGTGCCAAAAAAGAATTTTAAATTCAAATACGATTTCGAAATCGGATACTTTGTTAAGAGTCCCTGCAAAAAATGCGTCCTGAAAAAAACCTTGCCGAAGTGTGCCGATCATTGTGATCTGCTGGATAAAATACACACGGTTCTATCCGAAGCCGTTTCCTGCACCCGGAGAAATTATTGAATATTTTAAATTTTAAGATCCTACCCTCACAATCACGGCTCCCCAGGTTAACCCGGAACCAAGCCCCAAAAAAAGTACGGTGCTGCCGTCGCCGATGATATTCATTTCAAGGGCTTCATCAAAGGCAATCGGGATGCTGGCCGCGGTGGTGTTGCCATAGCGTTGTATGTTGTTGAAAACTTTTTCTTCCGGCAATTTCAATGAATGTGCAAAAAACTGATTAATGCGCAGATTGGCCTGATGGGGTATAAACAGGTCAATGTCATCTAAAGCAAGACCGGCTTTCTTCACTACTTCATTCACGACCTCGGGAAGTTTCTGGACGGCTAATTTGAATATGGTTTTGCCGTCCATTGTTGGAAAATGCCGCCCCTCTTCGATAAGCTCCCGGGTGATACGGGGTTTCATTCGGGAACCTTCTGCTTCGACCATCAGGCTTTCTGCAAACGCGCCGTCGGCGTGGAGTGCTGATGCCAGCACGCCCACGGGTTCATCGGTTTGGGTGCCTTCAAGACACACAACCCCGGCACCGTCACCGAAAATCACCGCCACATCCCTGCCGTTTGTGGAAATATCCAGCCCGCAGCTGTGAACTTCAGCACCTACCAGCAGAATCCGGTTTGCCAGCCCACTGCGAATGTAAGCATCGGCGGTGGTCATGCCATACAGAAACCCGGTACACTGCTGCCGGATATCCAATGCCGGTATTGAGTCCAAGCCCAGTTTATGCTGCAGCAAAGATCCTGAGCCCGGGAAGAAAAAATCCGGGCTCAGGGTTGCAAAAATAATCATATCTATGTCTTTAGGCTTCCACCCGGCCCGTTGCATGGCTATTTTAGAAGCTTCCAGTCCAAGGTCGGATGATCCCACACCGCCTTCTGGGGGTGTCCAATAACGCTGTTCGATTCCGGTTCGCTGCCGGATCCATTCATCCGAGGTGTCCATCCACTGGGACAATTCATTGTTGGTTACCAATCGCGGGGGAAGATACCGTCCGCTTCCTCGTATCACTGTTCGTTTCATCATATTCACTCCCTGCTGATCTATTATTTAGGCCCTTAGGGGCCTTAATCTGACAACATGTTGTCAGAAGCTGAAAATTTCAGGTGTCAGTGTTCAGGTTTCAGGATTTGGCGATTCGCCTTCCTGACACCAGACACCTGACACCTATACTTTGCGCCACTAAATAAACACTTATTGTTTGTGTCCTGGTGCCTTTGTGGCTATTCTTTCCGGTTTATCCGGGTTGGGTTTTATTTAGCCGGTAAATAAAGGCCAACACTTCGGCCACCGCTCGGTATAATTCAGAAGGGATTTCAGTTTTCAGTTCCAGTGCTTCCAGAATTTGAACCAGGTTTTGATCTTCGTACAGCGGCAGGTTATGTGACTTGGCAATCTCTATGATTTTTTCGGCAATTTCTCCCCTGCCCTTGGCAGTGACCCTAGGCGCCGGGTCCATTTCCGGATCGTATTTCAAGGCAACCGCTTTTGGTGTTTTTCCCATAAATGAACCTCCCCGCGGCAAGCTACGGGTTTTTTTTAAGAGTAATCCGTGTAATCTGCGAAATCTGTGGATTAAACCCGCAGGTCAACCTGCCGATCACCGTCGACCTGGAAATCTTCATGATCAAAATCTATAACTTTTTTTTCGGAAACACTGACCTTCAACACTATTTGGTTAAAAAAGACATGAAGCAATTCCTGTAATTCAAGGAAATTTTCCTGGATTTTAACTTTGGTTGAATCCTCTTTCACAAAAAAGTTGATGGTCAAATCTTTATCTAAAAGAAAAAAATCGGTGCGAAGGTCTCCCAGTCGATCCAGAGACAGCAGCAGGGATATTCGAAATCCTTTGTTGGCACCTGATTTTTGTTTTTTTTGAAAATAGACTTTTAGTCTCGCTGTCTGCGCGCCTTCTTTTAGCGGCAGCGTAAAAGAAAAAACCTGAAAAGGTTCCGCGGAATCCAGTTGAGCAACCGCCCTGCCCTGCTGATGGGTAATATCGGAGAGCAGGCTGTTGATGGAATTGTGCAAGGTTGCCAGGGCCCTGGGGGTAAAAAAATTTTGCAGGGCCGCTTTGTCTTCAATCAGAGATTTCAAGGCCATCAGGTTGGCCTTGAGATCGCGGTTTAAAATGTTCTTCACCCCTGGCAGGTCGGCCAATTGCTTTGGTGTCTCGGGCTCTGAGCTTCCAAGGGATTTTAAGATTGAATTTTCAAGCGATTTTTCAAAAAAAACACCCGCGTTTTCCAGGCATGCCTTGAGTTGCGGTATCAGTTTGGTGACAACTTTTTCTAAATCAAAAGATTCAAAATAATAACTTAACCCATTTAAAATATTAATAATAAATTTCGGATAGGACTTGCCGACTTGAGACGCCATGGCTTGGTCGAGAATTAATTTTAGATCGACTTGGGCCTTTTGCAGACTGTCAGCTGCCGGAGCTTTGAAATGGCCCGCAAGTATCTCTGTTGCAAGGGGATTTTTCGGCTCCGAGCTGATGACACTCATTTTGAGCTGCTTACCGGACGCCAGCACCTTTACCCACAATTCTTCACCCAGACTGACCGGTACTTTGATGTCCGCGGTTGCCCGAAATTTTCCAAAATCAATCAGAGCACGGTCGCCTCTAAGTTCGAGGACTTTCAAATTTAGAATACTGCCGGGTGTGAACGCATTGACCTTCAAAAGCGATTCAGAAAGCTCGGATTTTATTGAAACCGTTATTTGAGAGGTGATACCCATGGTGGAGATTTAAGATTGAAGAATGAATATTTAAGGTTGCATATCCATTAGACTATGCTGTAAAATTCGTTGCCTGTCAACAATATCAGACGGGTGATATTTTTTGAGAGTATTTTCTCACTATCCCAATTGGGGCCTCACATGGGGTTTATACAAAAAAATGTAATTATATTCTGGTTCTCCTTTCTTGCACTTTCCATGTGTCTGATACCGCGAGTCGCCGCCGGAACATTTGTAGATCAACTGGAGCGTCAGGTCACACTACCGGATGATCCTCAGCGGGTTATATCATTGGCTCCGAGTATTACAGAAATTATTTACGCTTTGGAGCAGGAAAATCGCTTAAAAGGTGTTACCCGGCATAGCGATTTTCCCATCCAAGCAACAAAACTTCCTAAAATAGGCTCATATGTGCGTCTGGATCTTGAACGCATTGTGGCCTTAAACCCGGACCTTTGCATTGCGGTCAAAGACGGAAACCCGAAGGAAGTAATTGACCGGCTGGAATCTTTGAAGATTCCGGTCTATGTGGTGAATCCCCGAAATTTAAACACGGTGCTGGAAACCATCATAGAAATTGGTAACATTTTAAATGCCGACGACAAAGCCGAAACCCTTTTGACCAACCTGCACGACCGCATTCAACGGGTGAAGTCTCTGATTTCACAAGATACGTATCGGCCCGGGGTTTTTTTCCAGATCGGAATATCGCCGATCGTATCGGTTGGAACCGACACATTTCTCCATGAGCTTATCGTGCTTGCCGGGGGCAAAAATCTTGCGGACGGCAAAACTCCCTATCCACGTTTCAGCAGAGAACAGGTGCTGGCCCTGGCACCGGAAATCTTCATCGTCACTTCCATGGCCCGACAGGCTGTTTTTGAGCGAGTGAAAGCCGAATGGCGTCGTTGGCCGAGCATGCCCGCCGTGCGCAATGACCGTATTTTTTTAGTTGATTCCAATCTGTTCGATCGACCCTCGCCACGCCTGGTGGACGGCCTTGAAATGTTGATAAAATTGATTCATCCCGAACTGTTAAGATAGCCTGGTGACAGCAAAAACACCCTTCATCATAACCCGTCTCATTTGGGTGTCAGGCCTCCTTCTGGTGATTCTTTTAGCAGCCATGATATTAGGTTCCTCCATGGGCTCATCCGGAGGTGGAATTATCTCTGTTCTGCAAGTGCTTTCGGGGAAAAGTGAGCCGGATTCAATGCTGCATACCATTATCTGGCGTATCCGTTTACCCCGTGTTCTTTTGGCCGCTTTGGTGGGAGCAACTCTTTCTTTAGGAGGTCTTGTCTTTCAGGCACTGCTTAGAAATCTTCTAGCTGAGCCTTATATATTAGGTATTTCAGGAGGATCGGCTATCGGTGCCATCGCAGGGATTCTCTTAGGACTATCCCGTTTTCCGGGAGTAAGCTTAACGGCTTTCCTTGGGAGCATCGCCACCCTGGTGCTGATTCTTGTGATGACATCAGGCCAAACGGTCCTTAAAAAAGAATCCTTGCTTTTGTCCGGAGTAATGGTGAATGCGTTTTGTTCTTCTGTTATCATGTTTCTGGTTTCTCTCACCCAGGATTCGCGGCTTCACAACATCATTTTCTGGCTTATGGGAGATCTTTCAACTGCCGATATCCGCCAGGTCGGCCTTCTGGCCGGGATGCTTTTGCCCTGTTTTATTCTGATTTTCCGGCATTCGCATGCGATGAATCTCCTTTTGATGGGCAAAGAAATGGCCCAGTCCACAGGGATAAATATAAAAGTCGTAACCATCACCCTTCTGGTCACTTCTTCATTTATGGTGAGCGCCACTGTCAGCTATTGTGGTCTGATCGGTTTCGTAGGACTGGTCATGCCCCATCTGTTAAGACTCATCTTTGGACCGGACCACCGGCTTCTCGTTCCGGCATGTATCCTGGGCGGCGGCTCCTATTTGGTGATTTGCGATCTTCTGGCAAGAACACTGCCCGAGCAAGGCGAAATGCCTGCCGGGGTGATTACGGCCCTCATTGGTGCACCCCTGTTTATCCTGCTTTTAAAAAGATCAAAATGATGAGTTCCGCAATCACTATTTTCAATTTGAGTCATTCTTTTGGTAAGCGTAATGTATTGAGACAGCTTTCATTCAGCGTTGAAAAAGGTGATTTTTTTACCATCATCGGCCCCAACGGTTCCGGCAAAACCACCTTGCTGAAGCTCATGGCCGGGATTCTCAAACCCCAAAACGGTCAAATAGAAATCCTGGGACATCCCAACCGCAGTTATTCACCCAAAGCATTGGCCAGGGAGGTCGCATTCGTCCCCCAAAGATTGCCGCTGGATCTACCGTTTACCGTCGGCGAAGCGGTCCTGCTGGGTCGAGCGCCCTATCAGGGTGCGCTGGGAATCGAACGTGAAAGGGATTTGAAAATTGCCAAACAGGCCATGAACTTCACCGAAGTGGATCATCTGAATAACCTTAATATCGGTCAATTAAGCGGCGGTGAGCAGCAGCGTGTTTTTATTGCCCGCGCAATCTGCCAGCAACCCCGCATAATGCTCCTGGATGAACCCACCGCGTCATTGGATCTTGCCCACCAAATCAGGGTAATGGATCTAATGGAGAAACTTAAGACAGAAAAAAGCGTCACCGTGGTCATGGTCTCTCATGATGTAAATCTTGCCGCCATGTACGGCGATCAAGTACTGCTGCTCAAAGATGGTGAAATCGTAGGTAGGGGGGAGCCCCGGAATGTGCTTTCTTTCCAAAAATTGGAGGAAACATATGGGTGTAAGCTGTTGGTCGATGAAAGCCCTTTGGAAGGAATTCCCCGCATTACGCTCGTGCCGGGAAGATATATAGAATCAGATAAGTTGGGCTGAAAGGAGACTTGACTTATGGGAAAAGAAACCGTTTCAAAGCCGCCGAACAATCCGGCCGCAATCCAAACAGTTGAACTGCTGAAACGACGATGGTTGTCGCAAAAAGCCTTTGAAATCAACCTGACACGCCCGGCACCCTTTGAATTTAAAGCCGGTCAGACGATACGTTTTATCCATCGATCAATAAAAAGGTACTATTCAATAGTTTCCACGCCTGATGATTCAAATCTTGTGCTCTACGTGCACCATGTCCCAAAAGGCCTTTTTTCTCAGATCCTGGCTGAAGTCGAGATAGGTGCCCGCTTTAATGTTACCGGGCCCCACGGATATTTCACCTTCAGACCGAGCGCACGCCAGGCGGTTTTTGTCGCCACCGGCACCGGCATTGCACCATTTGTTTCCATGGGACGCTCCGGCGTGACTGATTTTATTTTGCTCCATGAGGTTGAATTTGCCGAAGACCTTTATTACCATAACTTATTTCGTAAAATTTCATTTAATTATGTCCCCTGCCTTTTGAAGCCCATTGCTGGTGAAATTCAACCGCCAGGCACCTTCCACGGCAAAGCAGCCGACTTTATTAGAGAAAAGTTGCAACCCGCAAGTTATGATTTTTATCTGTGCGGAGGACGGGAAATGACACGCGAAGTTACCTTACTGGCCGATGATCGTTTTTCAGGATCTTATGTTTTTAAGGAAGTTTTCTTTTAATTCCACGAGGAACTCAAACATTTTTTATCACACAAAATCAGGATATATTTTTTTATTGCTTTTAATATCATAAGTTAGTAAAAAAGATCTGATTTTATTTTTTAGAAAATTCGGAGTTACATAGCATGCGCAATTGGCGTTAGATTCGATACGCCGGATATAAGAGAGAATTTGAGTATCAGGTGCTTTTATAGCCTAACAGGGAATCCCGTGAAAATCGGGAGCGGGACCGCCGCTGTAACCCCGCCTTTTCCATTTTAAGAGAAAAGGAACGCTTTTAGCAATCGACGTGCCACTGTTCCGTTGAAGCGAGATGGGAAGGCCGCTAAAAGGGCGTGGGAGCCAGAAGACCTGCCTGATATTTGATCAAATCATCATAGAAGTACGTTCACTGCTTCTGTGGGGGGATGGGAAAAACGGCATTATCCTCGGTCTCTAAATTTTAGAGTCGGGGATTTTTTTTTGGAGGATAAAGCAGTCGGTTGTGATTGCAAACGATGCGGTATTAAAGGAAGAATTACGAATTATTTTTAATTCAATTCAAGAGGGGTATTATGAAAACAAAACTTGGGACCTTATATGGTATCGGGGTTGGGCCTGGTGATCCCGATCTGATCACGCTCAAAGCGACAAAAATATTAAGCATGGTGCAGGTCGTCTTTACTGCGGCGTCCACGAAAAACAACCACAGCCTTGCAGTAAATATCGCCAAACCCCATATCCCGGAAACGACTTCCATAAGGATGCTCTCTTTTCCAATGACAAAAGATAAAAAAGAAATTCGGGAGTCCTGGGCTAAAAATGCACGCATGATTATAAATGAATTGGAACAGGGCAAAGATGTGGTCTTTTTAACAGTAGGGGACTCAATGACCTATTCCACCTATGGTTACATCCTAAAGCATATTAAAGCTTCAGCACCCCACGTGCCCATAATATCCATTCCCGGCATCACTTCATACCAGGCAGCTGCAGCCCGCTTGAATACCCCGCTGGTAGAGGGCGAGGAATCGCTGTTGGTTACTTCAGGTGTCAAGGGCGGCGATCGTCTGAGACAGTTTTCCTGTAAGCCGGAAACCGTGGTTTTTCTTAAGGCGTACAGGAATGTCGAAGATATAATTGCTGCGGTAGACGAAACCGATTTATTCCAAGACTGTGTCGGAATTTCAAAATGCGGGCTTGCCGGAGAAGAAATTGTAACTGACCCCAAAGAATTCGCTCACAAGCCGCCAAATTATTGGACCCTTATCATCGCCAAGCAAAAGAAAAAGATAGCACCCCTGACTGCGAATTCCGGTAAAGTTCAGCTTCACCGACGCCCTGCCGAAGCTGTGGCGGTATTTGCTCAGTCAATGTAATTCTTCTGATTTTATCAGGAAACAATACCTGTTAAATAATCGTTTTTAAAATTCCTTCATGCCGGGACCCACACATAATAATCTTGTGTCAACTATATATCTCGGGCCATTCCGGTAACAACCCCGTGGCAACGGCAGGCCGTGCTTACGAGGAGAGTGCTTCCGGCCTGCTTAACCCGCTCTAAGAGTTCAAACAACATAACAGGACGGTACCCCCCGATGCCCGGCCCCAATTGATGGCTCTGGATGACCAGCGACTGAAATCCAGGCATTTTCAGATCGGCAAGGACCTCGAACATGTTCCGTTTTCTGGGTTTTCGGGTAACTGTACAGATATCGCGGGGTTCGGCACAATCGCCTGGGCACCTGAAATCGGCATGGCTTACATAAATGTCCCCATTGGATGCCTCCATGGGGTTGGGGAGAAGCGGCTTGATTTCAGCCGGCAGTGGAACACGGCTAAATCTTTTGGGTTTCTGTCTGGCTAGACACCATTCAGCGGCAAGGTGGATGGGCAAGGCGGGAATAATCCAGTCCGGTTCTTCATCGCTACCCAAGTTCCGTTCCAGGAAGCTAACCCCATCTGCCGGCTCGAGGCTCCGATTGGGGCCCGCTGCTTGCATGAGTTTCGCCTCAACCGGGTCCACTAAGACGAATTGGATGTTCTTATTTTTCTTCGACAAATACCGAACCGCATGCAATCCGAATTGGCCCAAACCGATAATCCAGATCTTTTTCATAAGGTTGCTGTCATTTCTTTGATCATGCCGGTGGAAATAGCTATTTAAATACTTTAGTTGCTTGAGCTCTGTTTGGCAAGCATTGCTATCGGTTTTGACATATCTAAAATGTGGGCATGAATTTTATGCAAATGGTCCGCAGGTACGCCCAGCATGAGATCGCATCGATCAATAGCCGATTTCATTCGGCAACCCAGGCCCAGAAAGGTAATGTTTGGCTTTCCTTTCAGTAGCGGGAAGGCTGTAATGTCTGAGCAGCCCCCCAATGCACCCCCCGATTGGGGCAGGTTCATCTTACCTCCTTTTTCGTAGTTCAAGGCATAAAGAAGCCACATGACCTGTTCGCTGTTCGCTGTGAATATCACAACCTGCGGCCTTTGTTGAAATTCGGACAATGGGGCGATAAAAGCAGCTTGGGTTTTGCCCTTTTCCAGATACAGAGAGTTTAGAATCGTATCAGCGGAAGCTTCCTCGGAACCAAAGAGTCCAACGCCGTACTTTTCTAATACACCGTCATCTAAATAGGCCTCCATATCCTTGTCCTTTTCAAATCCTAATACTGAGGTGCCGAGTTTGCACCCCATTTGTTCCTTTTTGAGAAGCAGGACTTCACCTTCACCGGCCAATACCAATGCCTGGCAATAGCTTTTTAATTCCTTCTGGCTGAAAGAAATGCCGGCAGGAAATGAATTCATGTCATCGTAAAGAGTCACCCCTACCGGTTCGTATTGAAGTGATAAACTTTTCACTAAATCTTGAGAAATGCTCCGGTATTCATCCATAGAATTCTCCCTAAGTTCCGCTTATTTTTTGTTTAAATAGGTTGACACTGTTG
>Ga0209536_100009578_pt1 | contig 14394 bp, 7 predicted proteins | sample DeeMarSeWOR28_12_FD_187461 | JGI IMG/M metagenome (GOLD analysis project Ga0209536, IMG submission 187461) | Marine sediment microbial communities from White Oak River estuary, North Carolina - WOR-2-8_12 (SPAdes) (version 2) | ecosystem: Environmental > Aquatic > Marine > Intertidal zone >...
GGCTCGTGCAACCCGTTCGGCCCGGAGCGGGAGAGGTTCGAGCGGCTGCTTCTGGGGCCGGCGTTCGTCTCCCATCCGGAGGAGTCGCTCCACGAGCTGCTCGTCCGCGATCCGTACCGCCGCGGGACCAACTTTCACCAGGTGCTGCGCCTCGCGGAGGAGCGCCTCGGGGCCGTCCGCGATCGTCTGGCGGCGGGGGCGCAGCCGGATGCGCGCGAGCTGACGCTCTACCAGGACGCGGGGCTCCTCATGCTGTACCGCCGTCACGTCGACGGTTTCACCAACCTCATCCGGGCGGCGGAGGAGGGCGGACGCTCGAGTGTGCGCGGCTTCTACCGGCAGTTCCGCAGGGAGTGGGCGCACTTCTTCGACATTCCGGGACTCCGGGTGCCCTCGCTGTTCGAGCCGGCGCACGTCTTCGCCTGCCTCTACCAGATCCAGCGCGCGTACCACCACATCTTCCGCTTCATCGTGGGGCAGTCGCCCGCGTCGGCCCGACTCCGGGCCGCCGTGTGGGACTCCATCTTCACCCATGATCTCCGCCGGTACGCGACGACGCTCTACCCGCGCATGAGCGACATGACGACGCTCATCACGGGGCCCTCCGGAACGGGGAAGGAGCTCGTGGCCCGTGCCATCGCATTGTCCGCGTACGTGCCGTTCGACGAGGAACGCGAGGTGTTCCGGGGTAGCCCGCTCACGTCCTTCCACCCCCTCAACCTCTCCGCGCTTCCCTCGACGTTGATCGAGTCCGAGCTCTTCGGTCACCGCCGCGGCGCCTTCACGGGTGCGGTCGGGGATCGTCGAGGTTGGCTCGAGCAGTGCGAGCCGGGCGGGAGCGTCTTCCTCGACGAGATCGGCGAGCTCGATCCCGAGATCCAGGTCAAGCTCCTCCGGGTCCTCGAGACGCGGGGATTCCGCGCGCTCGGCGACACCGCCGATCAACGGTTCCGGGGGCGCATCCTCGCGGCCACGAATCGTGATCTGGCGCGGGAGGTGGCGGAGGGGCGGTTCCGTGAGGACTTCTACTACCGACTCTGCTCGGACATCATCGTCACCCCTTCGCTTCGGGAGCAGCTGGCCGGAGCACCCGGGCTGATGGACGAGATGCTGCGCTTCCTGGCCCGACGAATCGTCGGGGAGGCCGGCGACGAGCTCGCGGGAGAGGTGAGCGTCTGGATCGCCGAGAACCTGGGAGAAGCCTATCCCTGGCCCGGCAACATCCGGGAGCTGGAGCAGTGCGTGCGAAGCGTGCTGATTCGCAGGCGATACCAGCCGCTGCAGGTCGTGGCCTCGGGTGCGCGTGACGAGGCCGTGCGAGCGTTCGCGTCGGGCTCGTTCACGGCCGACGAGCTTCTGAGTCGCTACTGCACCCTGGTGTATGCGGACGTCGGAAGCTACCAGGAGGTGGCCCGCCGCCTCGACATCGACCGGCGGACGGTGAAGAGTCGAATCGACCCGGTCCTGCTGAGCCGCCTGCGCGGCGAGACGGGGGGGAGCTCGGAAGCATGAACGCAGCGCGCAGGTCCATGGCGGTCACCGGCTTCCTCGGACTCGGGGGGCTGCTCGTGGGGGCGCTCGTCGTCGTGTCCCGAACGCCCTCGCTGGACCGCAGCTGGGACGAAGACGTGCGCGTGCTGACGAGCGTCGAGGTTCTTCCCGACGGAACGCGGCAGCTGGGGGAGGTGCGTCACTGGACCTACGGCCCCGATACCGTTCTCTCGAAGGGGTACTCCGCGGTGACGTACGATCCCCAGGACGTTCGCGGGCTATGGATGTACGAGCAGGAGCTCGGCCTCGGCGGGCGCATCGCGCATACCTTTCTCGTATTCGAGTTTCCCGAGTCGTACGGCGACAAGCGGTGGCTCGGCCTCTCCGTGGAGACGCGACGCGAGGTGGGCGAGACCTATTCACTGGTCCGCGGCGTTCTTCGGGGGTTCGAGGTGACGCACATCTGGGCCGTCGAGCAGGACCTCGTCCGCCGGCGGGTGGAGTACCTCGACTACCCGCTCACGCGCTACCGCGTCTCCGTGCCGGTGGAGTACGTGCAGCGGATCTTCGAGCAGATGGTCGACGAGACGGCGGCGCTCGCGGTCACGCCCCGCTGGTACAACACGCTCACGACGAACTGCACGAGCTCGTTGATCCGCTACGTGAACGACGCGGAGCCCGGTGCGATCCCGCGCCACTACAGCTCGGTGCTCACCGGCCGGGCCGACGACCACCTCGGCGCGCTCGGCTACCTCGATCTGGCGTCCGCCGAGCACGTCACGCGCGAATGGCTGCGGCAGCACCCCGTGCGGGCGGAAGCCTCGGGGGCGTAGCGTCGGGCGTGCCGCGCTCAGTCGTCGAGCTCGACCTCGACATTTGCGAGGATCGAGCGGCCCGTGATCCGGACTACGGGTGCGGCGTCTCCTTGTCGGACCCGGGACCGTCCGCGGACGGAGAAGGTGCCCAGAAGGGCATGCCCCTCTTCCTCCACGCGAACGTTTTCGGGCAGCTCGAGCTCGATGTTGCCCATGATGGCTCGAACGCGAATCTCGGTGACGCCCGGTGGGAACTCTGCTCGGCGAAGATCGAGCTCCACCGAGCCCATGACCGAGCGGACGTCGAGACGCTCGGGCATGGGCCCCTGGAGCCGACGCTCGACCGAGCTGAGAACGGACGCGACCCGTTGGACGGGGCGGCGGGTGGCCGCCGTCGACGGATCGACGCGAGCAGGCAGCGGAGCATCCTGAGCGACCGGGTCGGGGAGGTCCCGCGTGATCTCCTGCAGGGCCCGTGGACTATCGGCCCGATACACCTCGGCCACCCGGCGCTCGAACTCGGCCACGGGGATCGCGTCGTCGGCGAAGGCGGCGGTCAGCAACCTGACGGCCTCCTCCCGCTCGGCGGCGGTGACCAGCCGGGTCACGGCGCGCGAGTCTGGCTTGGGCTCGGTCATGGGGTTCCTGGGCCGCAGGGTTGGCGGAGCTGAGAACACAGGCGTCTCCAGACCCCGCCAAAGTAGCACGACAACCGACCCTTGTCCGATCGCTCGAGCCGCCCCGACCTTCATCGGGCGCAAGACCCTCCGCCCAGCGCATGAACCTCTCTCCCGCTCCGAGGCCCGCCATGGGGAAGCCTACGCTCCCGACCTTCGCCCTTCTCGCCGCGGCGTTGGCCTTCGCGCTCCCGACCGCCGCGCAGGAGCCCAACTTCGGCCGGGCCGTCGCGATGACGTCCGGCGAGCTCTTCATAGGTCAGCCCGTCAACTGGTACGGGCCGGGGACCGTCTACGCGTACGGGTCGGAAGGGGATGAATGGGCCGAGCGTCAGCTCTTGAACGCGCCGGATTCATCGCGCATGGACGACTTCGGTCGCGCGCTCGCCGTCGAGGCCAACACGCTGGTCGTCGGTGCACCGAGGAAGCACGACCGCTCCGGCGTGGTCTACGTCTTCACGCGTGACTCGCGGACATCTCCCTGGCGGTTCCAGGCGTCTCTCGAGCCGCCGGCGGAGGATGGGCCCGCGGAGCTCGGAAGCGCGCTGGCGCTGTCGGGCGATGACCTGCTGGCGGGAGCGCCTGCCGCCGCCTCGGGCGGCGCGGTCCATCACTACCGACGCACCGGCAGCCAGTGGGTGCTCGAGAGCACCCTCAGGCCGGAGGGGGATCCGGGCGTTGGAGGTTTCGGCGCCGCGCTCGCGTGGCAGGGAGGGCGCGTACTCATCGGTGCGCCGGCCTCGGACGGCAATACCGGTCGCGCATACAGTGCGGTCCTCCGGGGCGATGGATCCTTGGGCGAGGCGCGCCGGGTCGAGCTGCCGGCGGAGGTCACGACGGAGCGTGCGCGTGCGGGGACGAGCGTGTTCGCAGATGAGGGTCGGGCCTTCGTCGGGGCGCCGGGAGCGGAGGCGGTCGTCGTGCTGGACGCCGGGCCCTCGGGGGATTGGTCCACCGTCGAGGCACTTCGGGTGCCCGTCGAGACGGAAGCGTCGCAATTCGGGTTTTCGGTCCGCGTCGTGGGGGAAGAGCTGTGGGTCGGAGCGCCCGGCATCGACCGGCGGAACGGACGGGTCTTCCGATATACGTCCGGGTCCGACGGTGGCTGGGTGGAGCCCGTGCGCCTGGATCCCGACGACACCTCGGGTGCGTCGTGGCCCCTGGGCTTCGGCTACGCCGTCGGGTCGGCGGACGACCGCGCGGTCGTGTCGATGCCGAGCCGCGACTTCGGGGAGGGCCGCGTCATGACGCTCACCCGCGTGGGCGGCGAGTGGTCCGCCGGTGACGTCGTCGAGGGGCGAATCCACCGTATCGGGTCGGAGCTCACGCCTGGCGACCGCTGCGCCGAAGGGAGCCTGAGCGAGTTCCCGTGCGCGAACATGGAGCTCGTGGCCCACATGCCGATCAGCGAGCTCGGGGGTGAGCGCGGCGTCTGGGTGAACGACGTGTGGGGTTGGACGGACGGCGAGACCGGTCGCGACTATGCGCTCGTCGCACGAAGGGATGGTGCGTCGTTCGTGGACGTGACCGACCCCTCGGCTCCGAGGCTGATGGGCAACCTGCCTCGAACGATCGGATCGCCCCCGTCGGTGTGGCGCGACATCAAGGTGATCGACGACTACGCGTACATCGTGTCCGACGGTGCCGGAGCCCACGGAATGCAGGTGTTCGACCTGACCCGTCTGCGGTCTGTCGGACCCGGGCCGGTCGATTTCGAGCCCGACACGACGTATCACGAGATCTTCAGCGCGCACAACGTGGTGGCCGACACGGTGTCGAAGTTCCTGTACGTCGTCGCCGCGAACGGCGGCGGGCGGACGTGCGGTGGAGGGCTGCACATGGTGGACGCGCGTGACCCGCTGCGCCCCGCGTTCGCGGGTTGCTATCACGACACGGCGAGCCCGGGCGCCCGCGGGTACACGCACGACGCCCAGTGCCTCGTCTATGCCGGTCCGGACGAGCGTTACCGTGGCCGCCAGATCTGCGTGGGCTCGAACGAGTCCGAGATCAACATCGCGGACGTCACCGACAAGTCGAATCCCGTCACGGTCGCCCGGATGAGCTATCCGAACGTGGCGTATGCGCATCAGGGTTGGTTCGACGAGGAACAGCGGTACTTCTACATGAACGACGAGCTGGACGAGCTGGCGGGAAACGTGAGCGGGACCCGCACCATCGTCTGGGATCTGACGCAGCTCGACGATCCGATCGTGGCGAGCGAGTACATCGGTCCGGTGCCCGCCTCCGACCACAATCTCTACGTGGTGGGTGACCGCATGTACCAGTCGAACTACGGGAGCGGGCTTCGCGTGCTCGACATCAGCGACCGTGCCGACCCGCGTGAGATCGCCTTCTTCGACAGCGCGCCGTACAACCAGGACGAGCCCGGCCACAGCGCTTCGCAAAGCGGAGCGTGGAGCAACTACCCGTTCTTCGAAAGCGGCGTGGTCATCTTCACGAGCGTGCGCGAGGGGCTGTTCATCATGCGGGTGACTCCACCGCCCGTGAGCTGACGGCGGAGCGCGCCGGAGCGCCGCGCTCGTCAGCTCGCTTCATAGAGGGCGTTGATCGAGACCCTGTATCCGTCCTCCAGGGGAACGTGGACCTCCCGGGTGGGCTCCGCCGGAGCGAAGCCGTGGGCGGCGAACGCGGCGTCGTGTCGTGCGGCGTCGAGCAGGATCATTCGACGTCCCTCCTGCCAGAGGTAGCGGTCCGGCTCCCCGTCCAGGGCGGCGAGCGGCCGTCCGTGGGGCCGCGAATCCGGGCCGAAGTTGGACACCAGCGCCCGGCCTCCGGGCTTCAGGATCCTGCGCGTCTCGCTCACGGCCTCGTTCCACTCCTCCAAGGAGCGCGCCGAGTGGAGAACGCCCAGCACGACGACCAGATCCATCGAGCCGTCGGCGACATGTCCCAGGTCGGCCATGGGTCCTCGGCGTACGCGCTCACGTGCGCTCTCCGCACCCAGAACCTCGGCGAGCCGGGCCCTCGTTCGGTCCACCATCGCGGCGGAGGCGTCCACGGCGCGCACGTCGACGCCGACCTGGGCCAGGTACAGCGTGTTTCGCCCTCCGGCGCATCCCACGTCGAGCACGCTGAAGCGGGACGGATCCTCCACCTCCTCCATGAGGCGCTGGAGTCGGTGGTCCGGGGGGCGGCTCGCGAACGCCTCCACCACGTCCGGGTCCTCCCAGAAGGGATCCACGTCGTTTCTGTCCATCTTCCGGTCCGCCTGATCTCCGCCTGAGTGATAACTACATGTTATCGGAATGCTCATTACAGGCAATTGGATTTATGGCCGCGGCTTCGACATTCTATGCATCGGAGTGCATCACCTGTGGAATCCACGGAGCCAAATGTGAAGACGTCGAAAAAGTCCGCCCTGGTCGGAGCACTCGCTGCAGTGCTGGCCACGCCGGCGATCCCGCTGAGCGCACAGAGCGATCAGCCGAGGGAGATGTCCAACGAGTTCTGGTGGCCCGAGATGCTCGATCTCCGGCCGTTGCGGCAGCACGCCGCCGAGTCCAGCCCCCTCGGGGAGGACTTCGACTACGCTAGCGCGTTCGCCTCGCTCGACCTCGAGGCGCTCGAGAGCGACCTGGAAGCGCTCATGACCGACTCCCAGGACTGGTGGCCGGCCGACTGGGGGCACTACGGGCCGCTCTTCATCCGGATGGCGTGGCACAGCGCGGGCACGTACCGCGTGGGCGACGGTCGCGGCGGCGCGGACGGCGGGCAGCAGCGCTTCGAGCCGCTGAACAGCTGGCCCGACAACGTCAGCCTCGACAAGGCGCGCCGACTGCTGTGGCCGATCAAGAAGAAGTACGGCAACGCGATCTCCTGGGCCGACCTGATGATCCTGACCGGCAACGTCGCCCTCGAGTCGATGGGCTTTCCCACGTACGGCTTCGCCGGTGGACGCGTGGACGATTGGGAAGCGGACCGAGTGTACTGGGGCCCGGAGCAGGAGTTCCTGGCAGACGAGCGCTATAGCGGCGACCGCGAGCTCGAGCGTCCGCTGGCCGCGGTCCAGATGGGTCTCATCTACGTCAACCCCGAGGGCCCGAACGGGAACCCGGATCCGGTGCTCGCGGCGCACGACATTCGTGAGACCTTCGGCCGGATGGCGATGAACGACGAGGAGACCGTCGCGCTGATCGCCGGTGGACACACCTTCGGCAAGGCGCACGGAGCGGTCTCCGCCGAGTGCGTGGGTGCGGAGCCCGCGGTCGCCGACGTGGCGGACCAGGGCTTCGGATGGAAGAACGAGTGTGGCGAGGGCAAGGGTGCGGACGCGTTCACCAGCGGTCTCGAGGGTGCGTGGACGTTCAACCCGACGGAATGGACGATGGACTACCTCGAGAACCTGTTCCGCTACGAGTGGGAGCAGACGAGGAGTCCTGCGGGCGCCGTTCAGTGGGTTCCCGAGGGCGGACAGGCGGCCAACCGGGTTCCGGATGCGCACGATCCCTCGCAGCGGCACGCGCCGATCATGTTCACCACGGACCTGTCGCTGAAGGCCGACCCGGCGTACCGGGAGATCGCGGAGCGGTTCCTCGAGAACCCCGACGAGTTCGAGCTGGCGTTCGGCAAGGCGTGGTTCAAGCTGACGCACCGCGACATGGGCCCGCGCGCCCGCTACCTGGGCCCTGATCAGCCGAACGAGGCGCTGTACTGGCAGGATCCGCTCCCTCCGGTCGACTACGAGCAGATCAGCTCTGCCGACGTGTCGCGGCTGAAGGCCGAGATCCTGGCCTCCGGTCTGACCGTGCCCGAGCTCGTCCGGACCGCGTGGGCGTCAGCCTCCAGCTTCCGGGTTTCCGATATGCGCGGTGGAGCCAACGGCGCTCGCGTCCGGCTCGCACCGCAGAAGGACTGGGCGGCCAACGATCCGGCCGAGCTCACTCGGGTGATCGATCGCCTCGAGCAGATCCAGGGGTCGTTCAACGATGCCCAGGCCGGCAACAAGCGTGTCTCGCTCGCCGACGTGATCGTCCTCGGTGGCGCCGCTGCGATCGAGCAGGCGGCGAGCGACTTCGGTTACGAGGTCCGGGTTCCCTTCAGGCCGGGACGCACGGACGCGTCGCAGGAGTCCACGGACATTCAGGCGTTCGCCGTCCTGGAGCCGAAGGCCGACGGCTTCCGGAACCACTTCGATTCCGGGAGCTTCCTCCCGCCGACCCAGGCGCTGGTCGATCGCGCGAGCCAGTTGAGCCTCACGATCCCCGAGATGACGGTCCTCGTCGGAGGGATGCGGGCGCTGGACGCGAACACGGGCGGTGCCCGCCACGGTGTCTTCACCGACCGGCCCGGCACACTGAGTAACGACTTCTTCGTCAACCTGCTCGACATGTCCACGCAGTGGCGGCAGTCCAGCGAGGCCGCCGGGATCTACGAGGGGCTCGACCGCAGCACGGGCGACGTCGTCTGGACGGCCACGCCGGTCGACCTGATCTTCGGCTCCAATGCCGAGCTGCGGGCCGTCGCCGAGTTCTACGCGCAGGATGATGCCCCGGAGCGCTTCGTCAGTGATTTCGTGGCCGCGTGGACGAAGGTGATGACGCTGGATCGCTTCGACATCTCCTGATGACCGACTCCGGTCCCTCGTGGACTCGGAGCAGACTGGAGGGCCCTCTCCGTGGCACGCCACGGAGGGGGCCTTTCTGCAGGAGAAGGAGCGTGTCACTGTGAGGACGATCGTGGTCCGTTCGCTTCTGTCCCGCGGACCGCTTCGGACTCGGCTGGTGGAGCGTCGGTGATGCAATCCCTGAAGGCAGCCCTGCTCCTCGCCCTGCTCGCCTGGCCGGCGTCAGGCCCCCTCCCGGCTTCGGCCCAGACCGCGGAGCCGCGCGTCCTCGATCCGGGGCGCTTCGAGCTCCTCCGATGGCGAAACGTCGGCCCCGCCCGCGCGGGCCGCTCGATCGCCGCGGCGGGGTCGACCGCCAGGCCGCTCGAGTACTACGCCGGCTTCGCCGGCGGAGGCCTGTGGAGGACCGTCGACGGAGGAACGAGCTGGCGTCCCGTGACCGACGGCTGGATCCGCAGCTCGTCGGTGGGTGCGGTCGCGGTCGCCGAGTCGGATCCGGACATCGTCTACATCGGGACCGGCGAGGTTCAGATCCAGCGCAACTCGCTTCAGGGTGACGGGGTCTACGGCAGCCGGGACGGTGGAGAGACGTGGGCGCACCTCGGGCTCGAAGACAGTCAGGTCGTCTCTCGCATTCGGGTCGACCCGCGCGATCCGGACATCGTCTTCGCCGCGGTGCTCGGCCATCCCTTCGGCCCGAGTGCACAGCGTGGCGTCTACCGTTCTCGCGACGGCGGTCGAAGCTGGGAGCGAGTCCTGTACCGGGACGACCGGACCGGCGCGGTCGACCTCGTCATCGATCGAACGAATCCGGACGTCGTGTATGCAGCCTTGTGGCGCGCACGGGTTCGCCCGGGCGGATCGGTGACGGGGGGACCCGGCTCGGGCCTGTTCAAGTCGGCCGACGGCGGCGACAGCTGGACCGAGCTGTCGTCAGCGCCGGGCTTTCCGACCGGAGAGCTGGGCAAGATCGGCATCACGGTCGCGGGGGACGGCAACCGCGTGTACGCGCTCGTCGACGCCGAAGACGGGGGCGTCTTCCGGTCGGATGACGGCGGTCGCACCTGGATCCTCGTCAACGACGACGGCCCGCTGAGGCAGCGTCCACCGTACTTCAACCGCATCGTCGCGGACCCGAACGATGCCGACGTCGTCTACGTGCTGAACCTGCAGCTCTACCGCTCCGACGACGGCGGCACGACCTACGAGATCGTGCGCGCGCCGCACGTCGACCACCACGACCTCTGGATCGCCCCTGGCGACGCACGCCGGATGATCTCGAGCAACGACGGCGGCCCGACCGTCTCGGTCACCGGTGGGGAGAGCTGGACGCGCCAGGACATGCCGACGGCGCAGCTCTACAACGTCGGCGTCACCCGTGACGTGCCGTATCACGTGTGCGGACCCCAGCAGGACGAGGCTGCGATCTGCGTCCCGAGCACCCAGACGCGCTGGCGCTCGGCCAGCCCGTACGTCGGGTCGGGCGGTCTGGACGGGCCTTGGTACGCGCCCGGCGGGGGAGAGTTCGGGACGATGGCGCCGCACCCCACGGATCCGAATCTCTTCTACGCCACCGGACCCAACGTCATCACCCTGTATGATCGACGGACCGGCCTGGTCCAGGCCCGCGACGTGCAGCCGATGCCGCTCTCCGCTCGCGGCGCCGGAGCGGAACGCTTCACCCCGTTCGCACCGATCGTCTTCTCGGCCGTGGATCCCGACGTCCTCTACGCGGGATCGCAGCACGTGTGGAAGCTGCGGCTCTCCACGCTCGAATGGGAGCGGATGAGCCCCGACCTGACCCGGGGCGCAGGGACCCCCGACGCGTCAGGGGCGGTCTTGTCCATCGAGCCTTCCCCGCACGACGAGGCGACCGTCTGGGTGGGCTCGGACGACGGGCTGGTGCACGTCACCCGCGACGCCGGCGTGAGCTGGAGCGACGTGACTCCGGCAGGGCTCCCTCGGGGGGCGAAGGTGACGTCCATCACGGTGTCGCCCCACGAACCCCACCGAGTGTATGTCGCGGCCACGGGCTACGAGATCGACGATCGCACTCCCTACCTGTTCAGAACGGCCGACGCAGGTATGTCCTGGACGAGCGTCGTCGAGGGGCTCGGACCGGACGAGTTCGTTCGGGTGGTGCACGAGGATGCGCAGCGGCCCGGGCTGCTCTTCGCCGGGACCGAGCACGGGGTGTTCGTCTCCTTCGACGACGGGAACCGGTGGGAGTCTCTCTCCCTGAATCTGCCCGACGTCTCGGTGTCCGATCTCGTCGTCGAGGGGGGCGACCTGGTCATTGCGACCCAGGGACGCTCGTTCTGGATTCTCGAAGGGGTCGGGGTGTTGCGCGAGCTCTCGCCGACCTCCCTGGCCTCGCCCGTGCACGTGTTCTCCCCAGGGCCGGTCGTCCGGCGCCTCACGCCGGCCGTCTTCGACTACCTGCTGAGTCGCGAGGCCGCGACGGTACGGATCGAGATCCTCGATGCGGAAGGGGCCCTCGTGCGGAGCTACGATGGTGGCGAGCCGCCCGGGCGAGCCGGGCACAATCGCTTCGTGTGGGATCTGCGCTACGCGCCCGCGACGGTCTTCGAGGGAATGATCTTCTGGGTCGGCACGCCGGAGGGGCCGCTCGCTCCTCCGGGCCGGTACCGGGTCCGGGTATCGGCGGACGGTGTCACCCGGAGCAGGGACTTCGAGGTCGTGCGGGATCCGGCTGCCGCCGTGACCGACGAAGACCTGCGCGCCCAGTTCGAGCTGGCGCTCGCGGCCCGGGACGGAATCACAGCGGCGAACGAGGGTGTGATCGAGATTCGCGCGCTTCGGCTCGAGCTCGAGGATCGCATCGGGAGGGTCGATGACGAGAGCGTCCGGTCGTCGGCGGAAGCCCTGATCGCCGCGCTCTCCGAGGTCGAGGATCAGCTGTATCAGGTTCGCCTTCGCAGCCAGCTCGACGCGATCGTCCATCCGGTCCGTCTCAACAACCGACTCGCCAACCTCAAGCTCAGCATCGAGACCGGAGACGGCCGGCCGACGCCGCCGCACTACGCGGCCTACGAGCAGCTCTCCGGAGAGCTGGAGGCCCAGCTCGAGCGGCTCGACGAGCTCGTCGACGGGCTGGACGCCTTGAACGAGCGACTGACCGCGGCCGGGCTGGAGCCCGTCGAGCTGCGACGGGAGCGCTGAGGGGGTCGGGCCGCGCCCGACCCTAGAACGCCAACAGCTTCGTGAACTTCAGCGTGATGAAACGGTCGAGCACGCGATCCGCCGCTGTGTCGCGGCGTTCCGTCAGGACGAGGTAGAGGTCCGACAGCGGGGCGTGGATCCACCGGAAGCGCAGATTCGTCACGAATTCCTCCGACGCAGCGTTGTACTGCACGAACGCGCTTGTAAGCACGCGTACCGAGAAGAACACGTCGAGGTTCACGCCGTACACATCCGCCGTGGTCACCTCCTGCCCGGGCAGGTCGATGACGTTGTGATTCGCGGAGAGCTGTAGGAGCACCTGGTGACCCATGCGGCCGAGGACGTTTCCTCCGATGGAGAACCGCTCGCCACCGAAGTAGCCTCCGCCCCCGACCGTCAATCGGCCGGAGATTCGGCGAGCGCCGCTCGTCTGGTAGGACGCCGACCCCTCCCGGAAGTCGTACCGTCCCGGTGCCACTTCGACGCCCCGGACGAAGAACGACTCGAAGACGTGCTCGAATCGGTCGGTCGCGCTCACCGATGCGGTGCTGCCGTCGCGGAAGTCCACGTCGAGCCCTCCCGTGATCAGGCGGGTCTCCATCAGATCCTGCGGATTCACGTAGACATGGGACTCGACGTAGGGGTTCAGCTCGAGGATCCCGGGCCAGTCGGGACGCGGGCGCACGCCGATCGTCGCATAGCCGTGGTCGATACCGGTGCGGCGCACGAAGCCGATTCCGGGATCGAACGCGTCGTCGAAGTGGCGGTACAGCGCGAAGATCTCCCAGAAGGGGTCGCGCCATCCCGCCGAGAGGCGTCCGGCCCACTGCCGCGAGATGGGCGTGCCCGCGGAGTCCGCCCCTTCGGTGGCGGCGAGATAGGACTGCACGAGCAGGTAGCCGTTGAGCGCCTGGAAGTCGGCGTCGACCCCGTAGCTGCGGTTCTTCGCGGAACTGCCGTCGGTCGTGACCCGATTCCCGAAGAGCCCCCCGAGGGTGAGCCCCGTGACGGGCTCGGTGCGCACGCGGGCCACCGTGAAGTTCTCCGGGTCGAAGTCGCCCTCGCGAAGGGTCTGCATGTTCAGGACACCGAGGGACACGGGGCCCGCCGTGCCGCTCACACGGCCCCCGCCGAGGATCGGGAGCGGAGAGCCGTCGGGGGCGAGTCCGATGCGTCGTGAGTGGAAGAGCGTGAAGTCCCGGTTCGTGGCCCCGGTGCGCGTCGAGTACGTCCCCTGATCTCCGAACTGGAAGACACCCGCGTTCTCCAGGAAGAACTCGCGTTTCTCCGGCAGGAAGAGAGAGAAGCGCGTGAGATTGACCTGCTCCTGGTCGACCTCGACCTGACTGAAGTCGGTGTTCACGGTGAGGTCGAGCGTCATCCCCGGCGTGATGCCGTACTTCAGATCCCCGCCCACCTCGAAGTTCGTCTCGGCGTCGACCTGCAGCACGCCCGAGGGCTCGGAGGCCAGGGCGAAGGGCTTGATCGAGAGGTTGCGGCCCGTCTCCAGGCCGTCGAGACCGTGCAGCGTGCCTCCGCGTGAGCTCACGTAGATCTGCCACTGCCGATCCATCGGCGCCCACGTGGCGTCCTCGTTCTTCCTGCGGACGCGCCGAAGGATATTCATCCCCCAGACCTGCTCGTCACGGGTCGGGTCGAAGCGGAGCTGTGACCAGGGGATCGCCAGCTCGAGCGTCCAGCCGCTGTCGTGCACTCGGGTGCGCAGGTCGAAGGCCGCGTCCCAGGCAGCGTTGTTGATGCGTCCGTCGTCGGCCGACTGGATGTCGCGGACCGCACCGCCCGGGTTGAAGAAGAAGGAGAAGACCGTCTTCCCGTCCAGGAAGGGGTCGAACATGATGCCGAACGCGTCGCCGTCCCGCGTGTTCGGATCGCGCTGCAGCGTCGGGATGATCGGCCGATACCCCGGCTGGTCGTGGAGCTCCGCACCGATGTAGAGGTTCTGGTCGTCGTACAGGATGCGGACCTCGGTGAGCTCCGACGCCGGCTCGCCCGTGAAGGGCTTCTGCTGCCAGAATTCGTCGATGACGGGCGCTGCGCTCCACGTCTCGTCGTCCAGTACGCCGTCGATGCGGACGGGCCCGGTAGCGCGCGCGGCGCTCGCCGAGGGACGGGGAGCGAGGTCCGGGTCGATCGGTGCCGTCCGCCCGGAACCTGTGACCTGTGCCACCGCAGGAGCCGCGAGGGCTCCCAGGCCGGCAAGTACCGTGATCACGACCCGGACGGCGCCGGAAGTCTGTCGGCTCAAGCGCAGTCTCTGATGGGTGGGATCGAACGGGGCGGCACACGATACCGTCAGGACGCGCTTGGAGACATAGGGCCGCGGCGACGGCCCCGTAGCCCGGGCCCATCCCGACGGTTACCGTCCGGCGTCCCTCGAAACGTTCCGCAATTTCGTCTCCGAGCTCATGACCGTATCCGGATCCGGCGAGGGCGCGCGTGCAGACCGCAGGCGTGTCGTCATCCTCGGCGCGGGTGGCCGCGACTTCCACGTCTTCAACACCCGCTACCGCCACGACCACACTGTTGAAGTGGTGGCGTTCACCGCGGCACAGATCCCGCACATCGAGGATCGGCGTTACCCCGCGGTGCTGTCGGGCGCGCTCTATCCTCAGGGGATCGAGAT
>Ga0209536_100009579_pt1 | contig 14394 bp, 12 predicted proteins | sample DeeMarSeWOR28_12_FD_187461 | JGI IMG/M metagenome (GOLD analysis project Ga0209536, IMG submission 187461) | Marine sediment microbial communities from White Oak River estuary, North Carolina - WOR-2-8_12 (SPAdes) (version 2) | ecosystem: Environmental > Aquatic > Marine > Intertidal zone >...
CCCGCCGGCCGGCTCCCAGGCGGTCGGCTTCCAGGAGGCGACCCGCCGCTTCCAGCGGCAGCTGCTGGAGACGACCCTCGAGGAGAGCGACTGGAACGTCAGCGAGGCGGCGCGCCGGCTCGACCTGTCGCGTTCCCACCTCTACAACCTGGTGAACGCGTTCGGGCTGAAGCGGGGACGCATCGCGCCCAACACATGATCGTGTAACCAGAGCAGGAGTCTCGTGGGGCTCGGGCTGATACGAGGCGTCGTGGGTCGCGCCGAGTCGTGGACGGGCTCATGTCGAATGCGACTTTGCGCCCCTGCGACAGCGGCCTGGAGAGCCGGCTGGTAAGAGATGGGATCGAGGATCCGCGTGCGGCTTCGATCGTCAGCCAACCGTCAGACTTCTCGACCGGCTGCCATCCTAGTCTGGGCCCGTGCAACACCCGGGAGGCCCAGCGATGCGAGCGGCGCGTTGGATTTCGATCGTCCTGTCCCTGGCCCTGGCGGACTCCGCGGCGGGCATCCTCGTGATCGACGACTTCGAGGAAGGCGCCTTCGACCTGACGGCGAGCACCGGGGCGCCCGAGAGCCTGGTGCAGACGGGACTCCCCGCGGACCACGTCCTGGGAGGGGAACGCCGGATCGAGATCGATGCCGGCTTTCTGCCCGACCTGCGGGCGCGCCTCGAGCCGACGGGGGGGGACGACGGCCTCACGATCTCGTCATCGGGTCTCGAGTTCCCAAGCTACTTGTTCTCGTTCTCGTTCCTGCTCGAGTACCCCCTCGCCGGAGGGCTCGATCTCCGGTTGGACGGCGCCAACAGCCTCGAGGTCGTGGCCGGCCCCGGGAGCCAGGAGGAGTCGCTGATCGGGGTGCCCACGATCCAGATCGAGGACACCGCCGGCACCACCGCGTCGCTCCGCGCTCTCCTTCTGGCCGACGGGCGCGTGATCTATCCCTTCGGTCTCGCCAGCGACGCCGTCGATCTCGGGTCGATCTCCCGGATCTCCGCGAGCTTCTTCGCCAACCTGCTGGGGCCGGTCTTCGGAGTTCCACCCTTCGAAGAGGTGCCGGTCTCCGAGATCCGGACGAGCGTCGAGGACGTGTTCCTGTACGCCCCGGTGGCGGACTCCGGAAGCTTCGAGGATGCGGACGGAGACGGGGTGTTCGAGACGTCGCTTCCGAGCCGCGCACTGGAGGCATCGCTCGGGCCGGGTGGTTCGCAGGAGCGCCGCGGGGCGATCGAGTTCGATCTCTCGACGGTTCCCGATCCGATCCTGGGCGCATTTCTGATCGCCAACCTATCGTCGGGTGACTACCCCATCGCCCTGGAGCTGCACGGCTATGCGGGGGACGGCGCGATCGCTCCCGACGACGTCCTCGCCGACCACCTGCTGGCAGAGATCAGTCCCGAGCCCCTCGAGCTGTGGGCGGGAGAGGTCACCGCCTTCGTCCGCGCCCGCCAGACCGCAGGCGACGCATTCGTCGGATTCTCGCTCCGGCAGACGCTCGAGGACGGTGGCGCCGTGTGGTCCCCCCAGCTCTTCGTCATCGCCCCTGGTCCCGACAGCGATGGCGACGGCCTCTCCGACCCGTTCGAGCGCGGCTTCGGCGGCGATCCGGACGACGGGGTCCGCGTGGTGAACCGGGACGGCTCGCCGCCGGATCCGGTCGCCTCCTACACGGGCAGCGCCGCAGGCGGCTCGACGATCACCTCCGGCGAGTTCACGCTGGAGCTGCCCGAGGGAGCGCACGCCAGCACGCCGAGGACGACGGTCCTGATCGAGGTCGATCCCGACGACCCCCGGACCGGCGGCCCCACGGTCTCGGTGTCCGGGCTCGAGCTGGGCGGCGAGACCAAGGCGGTCGAGATGCCCCTCGGCGGCCGCGACGCCCTGTGCATCGACGACCGCGCCGACCTCGAACTCGAGGTGGGCGACTGCCGGAGCGGGCGCACCGGGCGCACCCCGGTGGGGGTGCCGTCCTCGGTCGGGACCACGAGCTCGGTCCCGGCCAACGGGGTTCCGACGACGTACGTCGTCACCCGCCTGGAAGGCGATCGCGTGCGCATCGAGGGGCTGCTCCACACCGCGCTCGTCGCCGTCCCGGATCGGGACGCCGATGGCCTTCCCGACGCAGAGGACCGCTGTCCCGACGCGGCGGGCCCCCCCGAGCACGACGGCTGCCCCGACACGGACGGCGACGGCCTGGTCGACATCGAGGACGTGTGCCCCCTCGACGCCGGCCCGAGTGCCAATCTCGGCTGCCCCGAGGTGGCCATCGACGTGAAGCCCGGGAGCGCGCTCAACCCGATCCGCATCGCCCACGGGAGGCTGGTTCCGGTCGCGATCCTGAGCGAGCCCGGCTTCGACGCACGGACGGTGGATGCCGGCAGCGTCTGCTTCGGCGCCGCCCCGCCCGATCCCGCCGAGAGCGACTGCAGCGAGGCCCACGGCCGGGGGCACCGGCGCGACGTGGACCTCGACGGGGACGTCGACATGCTGCTCCACTACGACGTGGCGGAGACCGGGATCGAGGGCGGGGACGTCGAGGCGTGCCTCGTGGGCTCTACCACGGGGGGGACGGCGTTCCGAGGCTGTGACGTCGTGCGCACGAAGTCGTCGGAGCCCCCGCGGAGGCTCCTGCGGACTCGCCGCTGAGCCAGCCGCGGTGATCTCGCGACTCGCAGAAAGGATCCCGGCGGGCCAGGAGGCTGACCCAGGACTCGCTCCTGGGTCAGCCGACGCAGCAAGCGCATCCTCGCCGGCTGGCTCGAGGGCTCGCGCAAAGGCGTCGTGATCCGGTGGCTCGAGGGAGCCGTGTCGCGACGAGATGCCCAGACTACATGGCGGAGAGGGAGGGATTCGAACCCCCGGACCCTTTCGGGTCAGCGGTTTTCAAGACCGCCGCCTTCGACCGCTCGGCCACCTCTCCACACTCGGGATCGCTCGAGAGCGTGATGCAAGCAGAATCCCGACTCGCTCGCACCTGTACCCCGGAAGTGCGGGTGCAGGCACAAGACTCGACGGCCTAGGGCACGTACCAGATGGGCGAGGTCCAGGCCCGCTCCTGGATCGTGCGGGGCACTTCGGGATCGCAGCAGGCCTCCAGGCCGTCCGGCACCCGGCCGGCCGCGCAGTCCACGCCACCGGCGTTGCAGACCCACTGGTTCCAACGGCAGCTCGGGTTCTCCAGCACGCGCGCGTAGTAGTAGGCCGGCGCGTCGGGGTCGAAGTCCGGATCGGTCCACGCCGCGCAGAGCTGATCGAAGCCCGCGCCGCGGGGCACGCAGGTGGCCAGGTCGACGTCGGCGCCGTTCGCCGCGTCACCCGCGACCTCGTGGACGCGTTCGTGGCCGGTACCGCCCGCGTCGACCCAGCCCTTCACGATCTGGATTCGCTGCAGCGGTGCGCTGGGCGCGCCCCGATCGCCGGGATCGCGCAGCGCCCAGACCGCCAGCCGCAGCGCGCCGCTCCCGTTGCGCGGGGGCAGCTCGCCGCCCATCGGGACGCCTCCGGCGTAGCCCCGCGCCGCGAAGTCCGGCGCCTCGCAGAGGTCTTCGGGCTGGTCCCAGCCGCCGAAGAAGCGCACCGTCAGGCGGGGACCGCTGGTGCCGTAGGTCTCCCGGCGCCGCATCGCGGCGAAGAGCGCGTCGCGCGAGTTCTCCTCGGCCCAGACCACGCCGAGCCCGCCCGGGTTGAACTGCGGCAGGTCCGGGTAGGGCGGCACGCCGAAGCGTGAGCTCACGGGACCGGCCGCGTGGCCTCGGAACTGGTCCTCGTCCACCATCCCGGGAGCCGCGAGATGGGTATCGGTGGCACCGATCAATCCGAACTGGAACGGGTTGGCGCCGCCCAGCCGCCGCGCCTGCACGAGCCCCTCGGTCAGCACCTCGCGCGCGAAGATGCGAGGTGCCAGATCTTCGGGTGCCCGCCCGCTGCTGGTGGCCAGGTCCATCATCCGCGGCACGAGCAGGGTCTCGTAGCCGCAGAGCTCGTCCTCGGCGCCAGGCCGGCACTCGCTGTCGCCCTTGTGCTGGGTCACCTCCACGAGGGTCTCCAGGCGTGCGCGGGTGCGGGCCTGGCTGGCGTCGATCGGAGTGCCATCGGCGCCCGCGATCGTGAACAGCAGGCCATTGCTCACGTTGGAGTTGTGGGGAATCGCGATGGCGTCGCAGCCCGTGCCGGCGTCGAGGCACTCGCGCTCGAGCGCCGCCCAGAGTCCCTCCTGGCTGGGTGTCTCGATGTAGGTGGTGGGGTAGTCCTGGACGACGGCGTTCCGGAACACCACGTTGCGGTGCACGTTGTTGCCGCCGGGCATTCCGGTCCACTCGTAGCCCACGAAGGTGGTGAAACGGCAGGCGGAGCTGCGGTCGTAGTACGCCTCGGCGGCGGCCTGGATCTCGCGCCAGGGCCCGCGCCCGGCCTCGATGCAGCGCCCGCCGTCGATCCCGCAGAAGCCGTAGCGGGTGGGCTCCTCGCTCGAGTAGACGTGTCCGTTCACGAGCATGTAGCCGAGCATCGGGAAGCCCCGCACCACGCGACACACGATCGAGTCGTGTCCGGGAAGATCCGGGTTCTCGCAGATCTGCACCTCCCCCAGCAGATCGCTGTGATCGGTGACGACGGCGTAGTCGAGTGGGCGCCGCAGCTGGATGCGGCCACCGGGCCGGCCCCGGGTGTCGTAGGGCTGCATGCCGATGGCCTCGCCGCGTGCGAAGCGATAGGCCTCGCGTGGCCCGGCCAGCGTGCCCTGCCCCCAGGCGTCGAAGGACAAGCGCGTGTGCACGTGGGTGTCCCCGAAGAAGGGTCGGCGCAGGGGATCGTGCTGGGCACAAGGCTCGCGCGACTCGCTGCGGGCGAAGGGCTCTGCGGCCGTCGCCGCGGCTGCGAGTACCGCGACCGGTACCACCCACGCAGCCGCCCTCAACGCAGCAGTCCCAGCAGGTTCGCGACGGGCGCGCGGCCGAAGCCGGTCTCGTAGATCGGTAGGCACGCGGCCAGCGCCAGGCCGGCGCACACCGCGCCCAGCACCAGAACGCCCCGAAGCGCGGGCGAGCGCAGCGCCCCCAGCGCACGCGAGATCGCCCAGGCCGCGACCCAGGCCGCGGCGAGCGACAGCACGAGGTTCAGCGCCAGCAGCCCCAGGATCCACGGCACCGGGCCCGCCGCTCCCTCGGCCAGCGCCACCGCCGCGGCGGCAGCGAGCAGGATCGCGTAGCGCACCGGCGGCACGAGCACCTCGAAGGGGCCCAGCATCGGGAAGGGCAGCGCGAGCACCAGGAAGCCGAAGAGCAGCCAGCGGATCGCGCGCGCGCTCATCCGGGACCGCCGCCGGGCGTCACGCGTCGTCCACGCGCAGGGAGCGGTGCGGCACGGCCCCGGGCGATCGCGCCCGAGCGCGTGCGCGCGAACTCCACCAGCTCGGCCGCGCTCACGTTCTCGCCTCCGCGGATGATGATGTCCCTCGGGCGGCCTGGCCGCGCGGCCCTTCGGAGTGCGCCAGCATACCCGCGTCACACCCGGCCGGCGAACTCGTTCGCGTCGAGGCCACCAAGCAACACTCGGCGTGATCCGACTGGCGGACTCGCGTCCCTCCGCCGGGTCGGGCGCGGTTATCATACGCTGTCGCGATGCCGGATCGGGAGGCCTGGCCGTTTCGTCCAGCGGCTCGAACACCTGCCGCTCGCCGAGGTGGCGTCATCCGTCGGGTCCCTCGCGATCGAGCCCGCGCGGATCGGTAGAGGCCGGGCGGCGCGAACGCGGCGAAGGTCCGACGGCGAGCACTGACGAGGAAGAGACCCGATGAAGCAGATCATCGTCCACGGTCCGAACGACTGGCGCCTGGACGACATCCCCGATCCCGCGCCGGGGCCGCGCGATGCGCTGGTCCGCATCGCGGCGTGCGGCATCTGCGGTACCGACCTGTCCTTCGTCCACATGGGCGGCATCACCGGCAAGCCCATGGCTCTCGGCCACGAGATGGCGGGCGTCGTCGAGTGGATCGGCGCCGACGTGACCGACGCGGGCGTCGGCGATCGCGTCATCGTCTGTCCATCGGGCGGCGAAGGCGGCCCGCTCGGGAGCGGAGCCGCCGAGGGCGGCCTGACGCCTCTTCTCCTCGTGAGAGGCGCAGCCAGTGGCCGACGCCTGTTCCGCGTGCCCGAGGGCATGTCGCTGCGAACCGCTGCGCTGACCGAACCGCTGGCCGTGGGCATGCAGGCGGTGAACCAGGCCGACGTGCAGGTGGGCGACAAGGTGGCGGTGTTCGGCTGCGGACCGATCGGGCTGATGTCCATCGCCACGCTGACCGACCGCGGGATCGATGACGTCGTCGCGATCGATCTCAGCCGTACCCGTCTCGAGCTCGCGAAGCAGGTCGGTGCCGCGCACGCTCTCGATCCGTCCGAGCTCGACGTGTGGGCGGAGCTGAAGCGTCTGCACGGCGAGGCACCGTTCATGTTCGGCCCCACGGCAGCCACCGACGTGTTCATCGAGGCATCCGGTGCCGATCGCGTGATCGGCGACATCCTCCAGCATGGGCGCTTCGGTGGTCGCATGTCGATCGTGGCGCTCCACTACCGACCGGTGCCCACGAACTTCGTCAACCTGCTGATGAAGCAGTTCACGATCCGCGGCTCGTTCGAGTACCCGGAGCGGTTCGAGGACGCGATCGAGCTGCTCGCGCGCCGGGACCTGTCGGCGCTGATCACCCACACCCTGCCGCTCGAGGAGTTCGGCGCGGGGCTGGCCGTGCTGGATGGCTCGAAGGATTGCGGGAAGGTCATGATCACGATGGGGGACGCCGGGTGACGAACCGCCTGAGCTTCGACTTCGGCGGGACGTCCGTGCTCGTGACGGGCGGAACGAGCGGCATCGGCCACGCGATCGCGACGGCGTTCGCGGCGGCCGGCGCGTCGGTCACGGTGACGGGAACGAAGGCGTCCGCGGCCGACTACGAAGCCGACCTGTCGGCGTTGACGTTCCGAACCCTCGAGATGCGCGACGCCGCCGCGGTCGACGCCCTCGCCGCCGGGCTCGCCACGCTCGACGTGCTCGTGAACAATGCGGGCGCGAACTTTCCCGACGGGCGCAACGAATGGGAGCCGGAGGCGTTCTCGGCTGCGCTCGACCTGAACGTCGAGGGCGCGATGCGCCTCACGATGCGCTCGCACGCGGCGCTCGCCACCAGCTCGATGGCGGGTGGCGCGAGCGTGGTGAACGTGGTCTCGATGACCGCGTTCCGCTCCACGACGATCGTGCCGGGCTACTCCGCAGCCAAGGCCGCGCTGATGGCCCTGACCCGGAACCTCGCCGTGCACTGGGTGGGGGACGGGATCCGGGTCAATGCCGTGGCCCCCGGGCTCATCGATACGCCGATGACCGCCCCGATGAAGCGGTTCCCCGACATGCTCTCGGCCGAGATCGGCCGCGGGGCGATGGCGCGGATGGGAAGACCGGACGAGGTCGCCGCCGCGGTGCTGTTCCTGTCCAGCGAGGCCTCGGCGTTCACCACGGGCTCCGTGATCGCCGTCGATGGTGGCTTCCTCGCTCGCTGATGGGATGCCTGAGGTGACACGCGAGATCCGAGTCGACGACCTGGCCGCTCCGGTGCTGAACGACGTACAGCGCATGGCGATCCGGTATGGCGAGTCGACGCACACCGTTCTCAGCGTCGATGCGGTGTGCGAGGCGGCGATCGCTCGCACGGGCCTCGACGACTTCGGCCCCGAGGACTTCCGCGAGCGGCTCGCGCTGCAGCTCGCCGAGATGGACGCCGACCCGGAGCGCACGGGCATCGGGCGGTTTCTGATGTGGGGCGATTGCGTGCGGAGCGCCGCCAATCGGCTGCTGATCCGGGACCTGCTCAGGCGACACCCGGAGATCCTCGAGATCCCGATCGAGCAGCCGCTGATCGTGGTCGGTCTCCCGCGCTCGGGCACCACCCACCTGGTCAACCTGCTGGCCGCCGATACGCGCTTCCGGTCGCTGCCGCTGTGGGAGGCCTACGAGCCCGTCCCGAATCCGCAGGAGCCCGCAGAGGTCGCTGGCGTCGACCCCCGCTGGGCCCGCTGCAACCAAGCCTGGCAGGCGATGCAGACGGCCGCTCCCTTCGTCGCGGCCATGCACCCCATGGAGCCCGACCACGTGCACGAGGAGATCGAGCTCATGATGCCGGACTTCTCGAGCTACAACCTCGAGTGGGTCGCGCGCGCACCGCAGTGGCGTGACTACTATCTCTCGCACGACCAGACCCCCTGCTACGCCTACATGAAGACCGTCCTGCAGATCCTGCAGTGGCGTCGGCCGCGGGAGCGCTGGGTGCTCAAGTCGCCCCAGCACCTCGAGCAGCTCGGTCCGCTCCTCGCCACCTTCCCCGACGCCACGATCGTGGTCACGCATCGCGACCCGGTCGCGGTCGTCCAGTCGACGATCACGATGCTCTGCTACGGGGCCCGCACCGCCTACCGGTCGACGAGGCCCGAGTGGTACCGGGACTACTGGACCGACCGCATCCGCCGGCTGCTCGACGCATCGGTCCGCGATCGGCGCCTGCTGCCCGCGGACCGCACCGTCGACGTGCTCTTCCACGAGTACATGGCCGACGAGATGGGGACGTTGGAGCGGGTCTACGGGTGCGCAGGCATCGAGCTCACGGACCGCGCCCGCGCCGAGATCGAGGCCTACCGAGCGGCCCACCCGCGCGGGAAGGAGGGACGCGTGGTCTACGACCTGCGACGCGACTTTGGAGTCGGCCCGGAAGAGGTGCGAGCCCCGTTCGGCTTCTACCTCGAGCGATTTCCCGTGCGAATCGAGGTGTCATGAACATCCAAGAGCAGGTGGACCGGCTGATCGACACCCGGCCCGGCAAGCAGCTCCTCACTCCGGTCTACGACGACCCCGCCCGACCCGTCGTCGACGAGCTCGTGTATCGCTCCAGCGGCACCACCGCCGCCTACATGCTGCTGACCGACGGCGGGCGCGTGATCGTCAACACCGGGATGGGGTACGAGGCACCGCATCACAAGCGCGTCTTCGATGCGATCCGGCCAGGACCGACCCACCACATCATCACCACCCAGGCGCACGTCGACCACGTCGGCGGCGTCGACCTGTTCCGCGAGCCGGGAACGACCTACGTCGCCCAGGCCAACAACCCCGCATGCCAGGCCGACGACGTACGCATCCGGGGTCTGCGGATGCGCACGGCCGGGATCTGGTTCGACATGCTCGGCACCGACGCCCGCCGCATCGCCCAGCAGAACCCGGGCGTATCGATGCGTCAGTCGGCGCCGACGCCCGACATCACCTTCGACGAGCGTCTGGCGCTGACGGTCGACGGCCTGCGGATCGAGCTGCGGGCCGGGGTCGGAGAGACCATCGACTGCGCCGTCGTGTGGCTGCCCGAGCATCGCGTCGCCCTCGTGAGCAACCTCTTCGGTCCGCTCTTCCCCCACTTCCCGAACCTCAACACCATCCGCGGCGACAGATACCGCCTCGTCGAGCCCTACCTCGCCACCAATCGCATGGTCCGCGAGCTCCGGCCCGAGGTGCTGGTGACGGGCCGCCACGAGCCGATCGTCGGAGCGGAGCTGATCGAGGCCTCGCTGGAACGCCTGCACGGCGCGGTCGACCACGTGCACCGGCGTGCGCTGGAGGGCTTCAACGCCGGCACCGATCCGTGGACGCTGATGCGGGAGATCCAGCTGCCGCCGGAGCTACGCGTGGGCCAGGGCTACGGCAAGGTCTCGTGGGCCGTGCGCACGCTGTGGGAGACCTACGTCGGCTGGTTCAAGCTGCGTTCGACCAGCGAGCTCTACCCGGATTCGTCCGACGCGGCGCTCGCCGAGCTGATCGCCGTCACCGGCACCGACGAGGCGCTCGAGCGGGCCGAGGCGGCGCTCGGCCGCGGCGACGCCGTGCTGGCGATCCGGATCGGCGAGGCCGTCGCCGGCATCGCGCCCGAGGCTCCGAGGCTCCGAGGCCTGATGGCCGACGCCCACCGATACCTGCTCGAGCACGGCGGCGACGTCAGCTTCTGGGAGAACGGCTGGCTCCGCAGCGAGCTCGCCCGCTGGCAGGACTGACCCATCCGCTTGCGCGACGTTCGCGGCCAGCATATCGTGAACGACCTTCACAAACCTGGGGGCCGCCCTGGACCGCGAGAAGCTGCGCCGACTCTTCGACCTGACCGGCCGGGTGGCGATCGTCACCGGCGGCACCCGCGGCATCGGGCGGGCGCTCGCCGAAGGCTACGTGGCCGCGGGCGCGCGGGTGGTCGTCGCGAGTCGCAAGGCCGACGCCTGCCAGGAGACCGAGCGGCATCTGCGGGCGATGGGCGGCGAGGCGATCGGGGTGCCGACCCACCTGGGAGACCTGGGCGCGCTGCGCGAGCTGGTGCAGCGGACGACCGACGCGTTCGGCGGCATCGACGTGGTCGTGAACAACGCCGCCAACGCGCTCGCCCTGCCTCACGGCGAGTACACACCGGAGGCCTGGGCCAAGTCGCTCGACGTCAACCTGCGCGGTCCGGTCTTCCTGGTGCAGGAGGCACTGCCGGCGCTGAAGCAGAGCGCGCACGCCGCGGTGCTGAACGTGGTCTCCGGGGCCGCCTTCCTGTTCTCGTCGACGGTCTCCCTCTATGCGATCGGAAAGGCGGGGCTGATGGCGGCCACGCGCTCGATGGCCGCCGAGTTCGCGCCCCACGGCATCCGCGTGAACGCGCTCTCCCCCGGCACGATCGACACCGACATGGTGCGAAAGAACCCGCCGGAGGCGCAGGCGGAGATGACGAAGATCCAGCTCCTGCCGCGCATCGCGCACCCGGACGAGATGGTCGGCCCGGCGCTGCTGCTGACCTCGGACGCGGGCAGCTTCATCACGGGTCACGTGGTCTTCGCAGACGGCGGCATGGTGCCGCGATGAGGGGGACGGGCATGTCGCCCCGGCAACGCGAGGAGATCTCGCGGAGGCTGCGCCCGATTCGCCCGCCGCGCGTCGTGCACGACGTGCTCGAGCCGGAGCAGCTCGACACCGTGCTCGACCTGATCCGGCGCCATGGGCCCTGGGACCTGATCCTGAAGCATCACTTCAGCTCGCTCGAGGAGCTCGTCGCCACCACGTCCGGCGGCCGGCCCGTCGACCCGAACGTCTCGCTCGATGCCTTCCTCACGCCGACCTTCCGGGGCTTCCTCGCGAATGGCGGCGTGTGCCTGTATCCCGAGGCGGAGCCGATCTTCTACGAGCGGCGCTTCATCGCCTGGGCCCGCGAGTTCTGGAGCGCGCAGTACTGCCAACCGGGCAAGCTGCTGTTCAACGTGAACGGCCCCGCCTGGAACCGCGACCCGGGCCACCTGGACTCACCGCGCTTCCGCGGCATGGGTCTCGTGAACACCCCCACCTGGCTGCTCAGCCTGATGGGGAAGTCCGGGCTCTTCCATGCGTGGTCGATCAAGCTGGCCGAGGTCATCTGCTGGTTCCAGCGCGACGCCGAGGACGGCGGCTTCAGCTACTGGCCCGACGGTCCGCTGGCCGCGCCGAAGCGGCTCGCGCCACCGCTCTGGAACCGTGGCGTCGTCACGCACAACACCGCGATGTACCACCGCGGCGAGTCGAACGGACCTGCCCACCAGCGCGACAATCCCCGTGGACTCGGCTTCGACTCCACGTTCTCGGGAGACCCCGACGACCCGGACCGCTGGCGGGTCCGGACCGGCGAGGACGTGATCGCCCGCTACGCGACGGACGAGCTGCGGCTGCTCGTCCACTGGGACGCCGAGCTCTACACGGACCTCGCCGACCTGAAGAAGCACGTGGATCACCTGGACGACCTGACGCCGGACCGCGCATTCGACGTCTTCATCGCAGACATGCGCGCGAAGGGGGTGGACTTCGAGATGCCTTCGGACCCGATGCACGACGTCGGCTTCATCATGCGGCTCGCAACGACCTACGACGTCGGACCGAGCCGGTACCCCGCCGAAGCGCCGGTGGCGGTCCATGCCGCCTGAGGCGAGCTTCGGCTTCACGAAGCTGGTCGTCGACGATCTGGAGCGGATGGCCGCCTTCTACCAGCAGGTGTACGGCCTGCATGCGGTGAACCGCGTCCGCGGCGAGCGGATCGGAGACGAGGAGATCGACGAGATCATGTTGTCGCCGGACCCGGAAGCGGCCTACGGATCGCTCGTGCTGCTCGAGTACCCGAACCGTGGGCCGTCTCCGAACGGCGAGCTGATCCTGGGATTCACCACGAGCGACCTGCCCGCACTGCTCGAGCGCGTGCGCGAGGCGGGCGGCGGCGTGCATGCACCGATCAAGGAGATGCCCGAGCTGAGGCTGCGGGTCGCGTTCGCGACGGACCCCGAAGGCCACCTGGCCGAGCTGGTCCAGCTGCTGGTGTAGCGGCGATCCCGATGAAGCCGCGAGCCGCGACGAAGAGACGACCGGGCCGCCCGCCGCGGCTCTCCCGGGAGAGGATCGTCGAGGCCAGCCTCGCGCTGCTCGAGCGCGAGCCGGAGGCGCCGCTGACGGTGGCGCACGTCGCCGAGGAGGTCGGAGCCGTGCCCGCCGCGCTCTACCGCCACTTCGAAAGCCTCGACGAGCTGCTCGACGCCGTGCTCGGTCGCATCCTCGGCGGAGTCGAGCTCGCGATCCGCAGCCGCGCCACCTGGCCGCAGCAGATCCGCGACTGGATGGCGTCGCTGCGCGGCCAGCTGCTGCGCTATCCCGCCGCGCTGCGCATCATCGGCCGGCGGGGCCGCACCTCGCCCTCCTGGCTCGACGCGGTCTCCTCCCAGATCGAGATCCTCGAGCGGGCGGGCCTCTCCGGGGCGGAGCTGGCGCGCACGCACCTCTGGATCACCGAGACGACGATGGGGCTGGTGATGCAGGAGGCGTCGCTCACCCTGCCCGACCAGATCGAAGCGGCGCGCGCCTCGCTCGCCGAGATGTCTGCGGAAGGCCGGGCCCGGCTCGAGCCCTTGATGCCGCATCTCGCCAGGCTGCGGGCAGACGCATTCTTCGGCTTCGCGGCCGACCGCACGATCGCGGCGGTCGTCGAGCTGGTGGAGGGCAGGGAGGGCTGATGGAGCTGACGATCGTCGATGTGTTCGCAGAAGAGCCGCTCGCTGGCAATCAGCTCGCGGTGGTACGGGGTGCGGATGGGGTCACCAGCGAGCAGATGCAGCGCATCGCCCGGGAGATGAACTTCTCGGAAACCACATTCGTCACTCGTGAAGCGGACGACCGCGCGAGCGTGCGCATCTTCACGCCGTCCTCCGAGCTGCCCTTCGCCGGCCATCCGACCGTCGGGACGGCCTGGTTGCTGTCGGGTGGAACGGGCACCTACACGCTGGAGCTGGCGGCTGGCGCCGTGCCGGTTTCGTTCACGCAGGGCATCGGGTGGATGACGCCACCGCCGGTGGCGCTGGGGGGCACGCTCGATGCGCAACGGGCCGCCCGCCTGATCGATCTCGCGCCGGAGCAGCTCGCCGCAGACTATCCGGTTCGCTTCGCCGAGATCGGCCCGAAGTTCATTCTCATCGGCGTCGACTCTCTGGCGGCACTGAAGGCGGCAACGCTGAACGAGGAGCTGCGTCAGGCCTATCTGGCGCAGGGATTCCCGGTGCACAACGTGTTCGTCTTCACCGATGATGCGTACGCGCCCGATGCCGATTTCGCGAGCCGCATGTTCTTCCACGCCGGCAGCGTGCGCGAAGACCCGGCCACCGGCAGTGCCAACAGCGCCTTCGCCGCCTATCTGAAGGAGCTTCGCGGTGGTGAGTTCGAGCTGGTGATGGACCAGGGTGTCGAGATGAAGCGCCCCTCGCGTCTGTATCTGAGGGTCGGCGACGTGCTGCAGGTGGGTGGTCGAACCCAGCTGGTTGCCAGGGGCGAGTTCGCGGCCGGGATCCTCCAGACCGGGCCGTGAATCGTCGCCGGGGCCGGCGTCGCGGGCGGACCCGAGCGCCGCGCCAGAGCCCGGCTCGAGCGGCCTATCCGCCCTCGCCCGCGTGCTGCGAAGGCTCCGGGCTACCCAGCGTGCGGTCGAGCCAGTCGATCAGCTCGGCGGCGGCGTGCAGCACGCTCTCCCGGGCCCAGTAGTGGTGTCCCTCGTCGGGCAGCTCGACGTAGCGCACGCGCACGCCCTCGCCGATCAGCGCGTGCGCGAAGCGCCGCGCCTGCAGAGGCGGCGTGCCGGCGTTCTCGTCCGCGCCGCCGTGGACGAGCAGCAGCGGCACTTCGATCTGGTCGGCGTGGAAGAACGGCGAGATCTTCGTGTAGAGCTCGGTCACCTGCCAGAACGACCGCTTCTCGTGCTGGAAGCCGAAGGGCGTGAACGTCCGGTTGTAGGCGCCGCTCATCGCGATCGCGGTCGCGAAGCGCCGCGAGTGCACGAGCAGATTCGCCG
>Ga0209536_100009580_pt1 | contig 14392 bp, 12 predicted proteins | sample DeeMarSeWOR28_12_FD_187461 | JGI IMG/M metagenome (GOLD analysis project Ga0209536, IMG submission 187461) | Marine sediment microbial communities from White Oak River estuary, North Carolina - WOR-2-8_12 (SPAdes) (version 2) | ecosystem: Environmental > Aquatic > Marine > Intertidal zone >...
GTACATCCGGGAAGTGACGGATCGCGGCGGCGCGTTCCGCAAGATTGGCACTGCGTTCGACGGCGGTGTGAGCGTGGGTTTCTGGTCCGACGACAGCCGCACCATCTACTTCAACACTGGGGTCAAGGTCACCACGCAACTGCACGCTCTCGACGTCCGCAGCGGCGAGGTCCGCCAGGTGACCAACGAGAGGGCCGCTCTCTCCGTTGGCCGCGATGACGATACTGGCGTCCTGCTCATCGGCTACTCTGATCCTAAGACGCCACCGACCTACTTCACGGTCAGCTCAATTGATCGGATCACCAACCGGTCGAGCTGGATCCAGCTCATGGATGTGAACCCGCAAGTGCGCGAACTGGCTCTAGGTGAGGAGGTCGAGGTCAACTGGACCTCAAGCGACGGCAAGACCGTCGGCGGGATCCTGGTCAAGCCGGTAGGTTACCAGGAGGGCCAGCGTTACCCTCTCATAGTCGCCATTCATGGAGGACCTGCCTCGGCAGACGTGCTCCGTTTCAACGGCGGTTATGACTCGCAGGTGTTCGCGGGCGCCGGATACGCTGTTCTCAAACCGAACTACCGCGGCTCCCGGAATTACGGTAACGCTCACCAGACCGACATTGTCGGTGACTACTTCACGCTGGGCTTCGACGACATCATGACGGGTGTTGATTACCTGATCGAACAGGGGATCGTCGATGGCAATCGCATGGGCGCGTTGGGTTGGAGCGCCGGCGGCCACTGGTCCAACTGGATCCTAACCCATACGGACCGCTTCAAGGCCATTAGCTCCGGCGCCGGCACGATGAACTGGATCTCCATGTACGCCCAGAGCGACGTGCAGCGGAACCGGCAGTTCTACATCGGTGACGACTTCCTGTACGACAACTTCGAGCCATACTGGGACCAGTCACCGCTCAAGTACATCAAGAACGCCAAGACCCCAACCATGATCCATGTCGTGGAAGGCGACCCGCGAGTGCCGAGCCCGCAGTCGGTGGAACTGCACATGGCCTTGAAGAAACTGGGAGTCGATACGGAGCTCTTCATGTATCCGGGCCGCAGCCACGGCATCCCCGACCCCCGCAACCGGCTGGTGAAAGCGGTGGCCGAGTTGGCATGGATGGACTACTACGTGCGCGGCAAGGGACAGAAGTTCGCCTGGCGAGATGTATTGCAGACGCTGGAGTCTGATAAGTCAGGGGAACAGGGCCACTAGGTACGGCAATCTGCGTGGGGCACGAGAGTAGCGAGTCTCGTCACCCACAATCTGTCGGAGATGATCGAGCCCCGGGCGCCGCTGGCGTTCGGGGCTTCTGGTGTCACCCACCCGCTGCGAGCCGCGCGATACGCAACCGGCTCGACTGCGACACGGATCACCGCCTTGGGACCGGCGGTCGTGGCGAATTCTACGGTGGCGCAGCAGTGAGCATTAGGCGAACAGGACTGAGAGCAGCACGGCGACTAAGGCAACAAGAACCGCCCACAGGGACCAACGGTTGGCACTGCGAGACGCAGTGTTTGCGAGCAGCGCAAGCTTCGAAGCTTCAGCCGCCAAGCGGTACGCACCGCAAGCGATCTCCACTGGATCGGTCTGCCAGTCCCCTGCTGCCGACGACGGGTGCGGGTCATCCCCCGAGTCACCAGCATAGGTCGGCCCTCTTTGTTGGGGAGCACCCCAAGCCCGCCTGTGGGATTTGTTCCCGGACTGCTCCAAGGAGACCTTGTGTTGGAGTTTCTTGATCTCGTCCGGGTCGCGCTGTGACAAGAGAACCTCTGCTGGCTCGCTATGCATGTGACTCACTTGGTGCACCTGCAAAGGGAGCCCCAAGAACGATCCTTCCCAATAGGCGTCGTCGATCAGGCGCTCGTGTTCAAGGCGCACGGGTCCTAGCACACACATTTAGCAAGTACCAGGCCATACACTGTCTGCTGCAATGCGCGCGGACCAGGCGTGGAGAGAGGTACTGACGGAAGGTGTTGCTCACCGCAGTGGGCCGCTTGTACCCGGTGTGTGCTAAGGGGCTTCCCAGCGCCGTTGCAGCTCGCGTAGTGACTCCGCGTCAATGGCGTACTCGATCCCTGCAGCATCCAGCGAATCCTGCGCCGCGATGGCTACCGAGTGAGCCGGCCAAAAACGCGACTTGGGCCACAGGCGACGCTTGTGGCGCGAGGATGTCCAGGTTAGCTCTGGTCCCGACTGGTGTTTCAGCTGCACTAACCACCCCCTGCCAATCGGCGCGTCGATCCACCCCATGTCTGCCGCGAATTGGACACAGACCTCGACGAGCTGAGTCGGGGTCAGACTAATTCGTTCGCTGGTGGGGCTATCGGGTGGCATCGGTGTTCTCCCGCTGGAGTTGACGTGCCCAACATCGTCGTTTGTCGGCCTCAACCCACTTTGTTCTGCAAGACTGATGCTCGCGAGAACCCCGAACGCGGTGAGACGTTCGCGGTCAGTTGCTAGAGAAGCCGTTAGACACTGGCTGGAACCGCAGCACCCTGGCTTACCGACGCGCGGCGATCGTGGCTGGGAAGCGGACTGCTCGATAGTCTCGTGACACGATTACGATCAGTTCGCCAGTCGGCTTCGTCCCGTCGCATTTGACCAAGCCGATGGTGTAGGCTGCGGGTCTCGCACAGATTCAACAGTCTCGCCGCAAGCGCTGCATACTCCCGTGGCAGCAACACTACGGTGTCGTATCTTCGCCACTCTTGCCGACACTGAAATTGAACAACATCATAGTATGTACGGGATTCAGCGGATTTCACACGGCGTCCAACAGCCCTCGATCCCAAGCTGATCCGACACCTGCGTGACCCGCTGAGCCAGCGAACCGAGTTTCGTCATGACCAAGAGATCGAGACAAGCGCTCTATGTCTTCGCGGCCTGCTACTTCGTTGCTCTAGCAGGAGCGACAGCGGTGTGGTCGCTGCGCCACGATGTCGCGCGGTTCCTCACACTGGGATGGTTTGGCGATCTGGCAGCCCATTTGTGGTCTCTCGTGAGCGCCGATCTAATGAGCGCCGTGATCGCAGTTGAATTGGTTGGTCTGGTGGTCTTGGGCTATCTGTGGTGGCTGGGGGACATGCGGCAGCGCACGTGGCCGCCAATCATCCGAAAGGTCGCGCGCCTGCGCCGATTCTTGGCAGCGTTGGCTTTCCTCGTCTACGTATTGATAAGTCCCGTAGCCTTCCTTGTTGCGTACCTCGGACTGCGCGAGAACATGACTGTCCGGGGAGCCGACCGCCGCAAGGGCCAGGATCCGGCATACACTGGCCCCGAGCGGCGGTTGGGCAGTGCCCGTCGTACAATCGAGCGGCATGCTTTCGCTGGACATGCTCGCTTTCACGCCGCCTGAAAGCTGATCCCCGAACTCGCTTCCAGTCACATCGCGGTGCACTGCGGGAGCGACATTGCCGCTCCCGCGGCGAAGCTCGGTTGCCCGCAGACCCCCGCTGACTTCACTCCCGCGGCGACCGGCCTGGGCCGGCACGGTGGGCGCTAGCGATAGAGTCCCAGAGTCAAGATGGCCAAGAGACAACCATTCTGAGGTGGGGGAAGGGGCGGCTCCGGCGTTGGTATCTCGTCACTGACCGTCACTCCCACCACTTCCCAACCGTTCCTCACCGCTGTCTGTTCCGGACTGTCAGCACCGTAGAGGTCGCCGGCGACCGCGACCGTGCGGTCGGCCGCGACCTGGAAACCGGCCTGCGTACCCAGCTGACCGTCCGTCAGCGTCCGGTACCAGACCAGGCCGGCTTTTTCCCAGGCGTGCCCCCCCAACTCGGTAGCCACGACGTAGAATGCGCGGTTGGGAATCCCTGAATTGATGTGGACACCACCATTGTCCTGGGAGGTGCTGACGTAGTCATCCATGTGCCCGGGCTGCGGATCCTTGCCGAGCACCGGGTCGTCATACGCAGTCCCGGGCGCTTTCATAGACCGAATTCCGGCCCCGTTCACATTCGCCGTCAGCAGATCGGCGCCAATCAGCCAATCCGCCTGGTCTGCCGTCTGACCCAACTTCCACTGCCGCACCAGCGACCCGAACACGTCCGAGAAATGTTCGTTGAGCGCTCCCGCCTGGTCCTGATACTCCAAGTTGGCTGTGTACTGGGTCACGCCGTGCGTCAGCTCGTGCCCGATGACATCCAACGACTTGGTGAACCGATTGAACAGACGCTCGTCCACAGGCAGATCCTCGTCCCCGTCGCCGTAGATCATCTGTTGTCCGTTCCAGAAAGCGTTGTCGTAGCCCCGGCGGTAGTGTACCGTCGAGTCCAGGCGCATGTTGTTGCCGTCGATGGAACTTCTGCCGTACACCTGCTGGTACAGATCGTAGGTGTCGCCTGACCCGTCGTACGCCTCATCCACGGCTGCGTCGCCGCTGGGGGGATCACCCTCTCCTCGCACCCTTTGGCCCGGCAGACCGGTGCCGAAATTGGCAGTGTAGACTACCCGCTCCTTCGCTCCGGGCTGGGCTGCCGGCATCGCCCGCCGCAGCACTATCTGGCGCTCTTGCCTGATCTCGTCAGACGCGGCGATGCTGGCCCTCGCAATCTCCTGCTGGCGAGTCGTGCCGCGTTGAGCAATCGACTCGAGGATGTGCGGCGGAACGATGCACTGACAGGGATGACGGTGCCGCATGGGGACTCCTTTCTCAGTGACCTTGGTGGAGCAACGTCCGGCAGCCAGAAGCCTGATTCACAATGTGGGCACCAGCGTCAGCCGCCAGGTCCACGAATCAGGTTCTCCTGCGGGCGGCCCGAGCTAACCATTCCAGCAACGGTCGCAGCGGTGGTGGAATGGCTCCCTCAGTCGCCTCCACGGTGTGGCTCCGCCCGGCGATCTCAACTGTCACCTTGTAGCCAAATTGATCGACGGCTGCAGCGGTATCGTGCAGCACCGCTGGAAGGTCGAAGAACCCGGCCTCATCGATGAGCTGACGCAAGTGCTGCTCGTCCTGCTCGGACAAAGTGTCCGACTCGACGGTGGCTGTCAGCGCCAGCCCTGCGAAACCACCCGTTCGCTCGAAGTAGATGCGCATGGTGTCTCTCACTAACATACTCGCGCCCGCCTGGTCCCGCGCAACGGGATGCTCGGCGTTGGGCCTACACCCGTGCAACGACGTGAAAACACCAAGCCACAAGAGTACCGCGACCGCGCGGTGTGGCGGAGCACATTTCGCAGCCAAGCTGGCAACGGCGACAGCAGATGGCACCGAGTGCATCCTCTTTCCTTCCGGCGGGTGGCCCGCAGCACATAGCACAGGGGCTGAGCCATGGCTCAGAATTCAACGTATGTCGATGTAGCCAGGTACGGCAAGCAGGAGCTGGGGACTTTCGCCGAATTGGTGGACATGGCGCGGCCCTCAGGACCACCGGCGGATCTCCCAATCCCCCGCGCCCCCTCAAAACGGTAGCGTTGATCCGAACCCCCGTGTGCTATCACGTCCTATCTGGGAAATCGCGCAGTTGCGCACTCGTGAATGATCTGGCCGCCGCACCACAATGACCGTAAGTTGGGGTGCCACATCGCGAACGCGGCAAGGGGTGCATAAGCGTGTGGGAGAGCAACAGTCTGAGGTCGGCTGCCAGGGTATCGAGGAGGTAAGCAGATGCTGTGTGAGATGAAAGACGACCGGCAAAGAACGGTGTTGAAAGGTGAGTTCAGCACGGTTTTCATCGAGGTGGCCCAGGGCGGGCACGGAGTGGAGGGAGACCCTTACCAGCGCCTGACAAACCTGATTATCACGCCCGTGAAACGCCAGCTTGACGGGGGCGGCTGGGAGAAGGCTGGCAGCGTCTTCGTAAGACTCGACGAGAATGCGGTAGAGTTCCTGGCCCAAGCGCTAAAGAGGGTATCATCCGGCCAGGAGTTGGGAGTGGTTCGGCCGATCCAGGCCGAGCTCGATGTGGGTCGGCGGGCCAGCACACCGAAGAAGGACTCCGCTGCTTCTTCCAGGTGGGGCGCCGCGCGCCGTTAGTTACTGCGGGCTCGGTGTGATGGGCTGCAGGACCAGCTCACCGCAACAATGATGTAGTCGGTCACGAGAAAACCACCCGGGGGGGGTGCGTTTTCTTGCCAGCCCAGCAGTCGTCGTCAGCCGTTGCCCCCAAACCGTTCAGTCCACATCGTGCAGTGTTGTCAGATTGGTGATCCGCAGCCGGCGCGTCGCAAACGGCAGTTTGACGGTCACAACTGCTTTCTTCTTCTTGTCCAGCAGCGCTCGGCCGAGTGGTGACGAAACCGAGATCTGTCCGTCACTCAAGTCCACGGCGTCTGGAATCACTACCTCAAAAACCTCCTCCTCCTTGGTGTCGACGTCCCGCACCGTGACCCGTGAGCCCAACCCCACTCGGTCCATCGGGACCTTGGAGAGATCGACGTCCGACAGCTTGTGTAGCCGAGACCGCAAGTGCTCGAGGCGTGCGGCAATCACTGCCTGCCGCTCGATAGCAGCTTGGAAGTCCGCGTTTTCGCGCAGGTCACCGTGCTCGAGCGCCTTGTTGAGGGTCTCCGGCAAAACCCGGTGCAGTTCGTGGTTGAGGGCCTCGACCTCCTCGAGGAGCTTGCCGCGGATCTCTTCGATCATAACATCTTCGCTTGCTGAGGTTGAGCTTCAGCCACTCACATTCATCGCGCTCGGCATCCCCTGTAGGACATCACAGCTCAGAACGGCCTTGGGGTGAGGGTGTCCGTTGAACCGTCATGAGCAAGGAAGGTCGGGTGAAGTGGAATCAGGAGTAGGCCGACGTTGAAAGCTAAGATACGGAATCGCGCTCGATAGCGCCACCAGATGGAGTCTGCGTTGGGCCAGGGATCTGGACGGACCAGCGGATTGGCACGGGCGCCGGGGCAGCCGGGTCCGCCAGGGCTACCGACCCAACCGCAGCGCGTGAGCGGCGCCGCGGCCGTGAGTCTCCGGCCTCCGCCGTCCTGTCTGCCGATTTGGCTGCGATAGTCTTCGGACAGGAGGACTCTGCGGCTCGCTCTGGCCCCGGAGGAGCTACTGAGGTCGCGTTCTCGGACATGGGGGAGGCGTTCCCGAACAAGGAGGAAGCGTTCCCGACGATGGAGGAATCTTTCCGATGATGGAAAAGGCGTTCCCGATGACGGAGAAAGCGTTCCCGGCCGTGGAGAACGCGAGGCGGGTCATTCAGGAGGCGAGCTGGATGAGGGAGGAGCCGTTCCGACCAGTCCGGCAACTCTGGGCTCGCACCGCGTAACTGCCTATAAAATAAGGATATAGCGCCTCGCCGCTGGGCCAGGCGGCGCGGTTTGAGGGTGTGGCCCAAGCCCGCCGCGCAAGGCGAGGCAGCACGGTTCTGCCATCGTGGCAGCTGGTTGTCCGACCGACTCTCAGATCATGAGTGTGCCAGCTTGCTCCTTCCTGTGGTCAGTCCACTAACCACCTCAAAGAGGACGGGCATGGCCACCATGCGGATCAGAATGGCTCCGACGAAGCCTCCTATGTACACCATGGCAAGCGGTCGGTGCAGTTCAGATCCAGTGCCAACATGGAAAGCGAGGGGAATTGATCCGACAATCATTACCAGGTTGGTCATGAAGATGGCCCGGAACTTCTTGAGAGCTCCCGCCACGACGGCTTCTCGTAGGTCGTGACCTCCCTTTATGAAGTCGTTGATCTTCGCTATGAGAATCACATCATTCTGAACACACACCCCCATCAGGGCGATTAGCCCGATCATAGAGGAGACGTTGATCGTCTGGCCCGCAAGCAGCAGGCCGACAATAGCTCCTACCAAAGACAATGGAATGCTGATGATGATCAGCGAAGCCTGGAGCAGAGACCCGAATGACGAGAACAGTATCACGAAGATGATCAGGACAACAACCAACAAAAGGACTGCGAGGTCGCGCATGGCCCTCTGCTGATTCTCGAAGGAGCCCCCAAACTCAATGAAGTATCCGGCGGGAAGGACAACTTCGGCTGCAATCTTCCGTTGGGCTTCTGCCACCAGACTCGCTACATCCCGACCCACCACACTGCAGAGGATGAGTTTCCGGCGCATCATGTTCTCCCGCAGAATCTCCTGGGGGCCCTGACCGTGCCGGATGTCAGCAAGCTGCGAGAGAGGGATGCGTTCTCCGTTCGGGGCGTCGACGAGCAGGTTCTTGACCCGCTCCTCGTCATGCCGGTACTCCTCGCTGAGCCGCAGGAGGATGGAGGTGATCCGGTCCTCTTCGTAGACATCGGTGACCTCAATACCGTTCAGCGCCGTCTCCACCAGGTCGGCAACGTCGCCAACTGGGATTCCGAATCGCGCCATTTCACTGCGGTTGAGATCCACCACCAACTGAGGGATGCCGGAAGTCTGCTCTATCTGAAGGTCGGCCACTCCTGCCACCCCCTCCATGATGTGCCGAATCTCCTCGATCGCCTGATTCAGAATGTCCCAGTCATTGCCGAACACCTTCACCGAGAGCTCGCCCCCCGTCCCTGTGAGCATCTCTGCCATTTGGTTCCCGATGGGTTGTTCGAAGAGGTATGCGACACCGGGAATGCGACCTAGCTCCTCTCGCATGGCCTCAGTCAACTCCTCGTACCCGCGATCTCTCTCCTCCCGGGGGAAAAGGCGGATGTTGTAGTGGCTGTGATTGACCGGGTGGACGTGCTCGCTTCCCTCAGCCGCACCGGTGGTTCGGGCCACCGACACCACCTCGGGGAAAGACATGAATATGTCCTCGATGTATCCACCCACCCGGGCCGCTTCTTCCAGTGATGTCTCAGGCAGCAGCACCGTGGACGCTAGAATGGAGCCTTCGTCGAGGGGTGGGACAAACTCCTTCCCGAGGAACCGATACACTCCGGCACCAGCCAGAGTAAGCAACACACATCCAAGCAGAATGGCCCTGCTGTGCTCCAGAGCTGACCTCAGAGCAACCTCGTATTTCTGAGACAGGAACTCGACGAGGGGGTTCCGTGCCCCCGCCAGGTGCGCGGGTGACAGGAAGACCGCGCAGAGCACCGGTTGCAGGGTCAGGTTGAGGATCAATGCTCCGAAGAGCGCTGCGGCCACGGCGATGGCCGTGGGTTTGAACATGGCTCCCTCGATGCCCTGGAGGCTGAGGAGCGGCAAGAACACGAGGATGATTATGAGCGACGCGGCGAACAGGTGGTTCCCCACATCTTTCGCCGCTTCGTAGGTCAGCTCGAGCTTTGACACCTTGCCTTTCTGCTCGCTGAGCACTCTGACGATGTTCTCGACCATGATGATGGTGCCGCTGGCCACCTTACCCACGCCAATGGCGAGCCCTCCCATGGACATCACTGTCAACTTCACGTCGAACAGGGCAAGGATGATGAAGGCGATGCAGATGGAAAGCGGAATGGTGAGACCCGCAATCAATGAACTCCTCAGGTCCCAAAGGAAGATCACCATGATCAGAATGATCAGGATTGCTCCCTCGATGATGGACCGATTCACATGACCAATTGACTTCGCTATGAGGAGAGACTGGTCGTAGAACTGCTCTATGCCGATCCCTGGCGGCAGATCCTCGGATATCTGCCCGAGGGCATTCTTCACCCTCTGGATGGCCGCCAGTGTGTTGCCACCGTACTGCTTTTGAACGGTGACGTCGACGGAGGTCCGGCCATTGTAACTGGCATCATCCCTGCGGAACTTCCCTCCTACCCGGACGTCGGCGACGTCCCTCACGTAGACGGGAATATTGTTGCGGGAAGCGATGACCGTGCCCGCGATGTCGTCGATGTCGGAAATGCGGCCCAGCCCCTTGATGAGCTCTTCCTGCGATCCCTGAGTCAGAATGCCACCTGAGAAGTTCCGATTGCTCCTCTCGATAGCATCTCTGACATCGTTGATGGTGATGTCATAGTGCTTGAGCATCTCGGGCTTGAGAAAGACCTGAAACTGCTTGACGAAGCCGCCGAAGTTGATGACGAAAGAGACCCCGGGGACGCCCTGCAGCCGGTAGCGGATGGTCCAATCCGCGATCGATCTGAGTTCCAGGGGATCTGCGGTCTCTCCCACGACGGCGAACTCGAAGACCTCCCCCATCCTCGACGAAACGGGGCCCAGATGGGGACCTACGGTTCCCTGGGGTAGACTCCCCGACACGATCTCCAGCTTGCTGGAAACGATCTGTCGGGCCAGGTAGATATCAGTGCCCCAGGAGAACTCCACCGTTACGACAGAGCTTCCAGTGGCAGATTCGGAACGAACCCGGGTGACGTGGGGAGCTCCGTTCAGGAGGCTCTCCAGGGGAAAGGAAATGAGTCGTTCCACGTCCTCCGCAGCCATCCCCGCGTTGTCGGTGATGATAGTGACGATGGGGGAACTGAGATCCGGATAGATGTCCTTCGGCATTCTGACGGAGGCGAGGATGCCGACAATGGACGCCAGAATGACGAGGAAGACCGTCAAAAGCCGGTGCTGTAGGGAGTACTGGATAATCCCGTTGATCATTTGCCTGTCTCCGGCGACGATTAGTGGATGTGGCCCGCCGCGAGGATGGCCTCGTACAGTTTCGATTTCAGCTGGAAGTTGCCGATGGTGACCACTTCCTCTCCGACCTCGATCCCATTGGCGATCTCCACGAAACCGCCTTCCCGGGTGCCGGTAGTCACGTGTCGCGGTTCAAACTGACGGGTCCCGGTGCGAACGAAGACCAGCCGCTCCCCCTGATCGTCCAGGACGGCTTCGACTGGTACGGCGACGGCTGCCCCGTTTGTGGTGAGCTCGATGGTCACGTTGGCGAACATGCCAGGCTTCAGCCTGTTGTCGGTATTGGGGACCTCAGTTCGAACCGTAATCGTTCGGGTGTCTGCGTTGAGCACGTCACTGATGTAGGTGATGCTACCGTGAAAGGTGTCGGTTGGATAAGCTGGAACGGAGATCGCCACGTCCTGGCCAGTCCGAACCCTGGCGATGTCCTTTTCGTATATCTCGGCGTCCACCCAGAGCAGAGTAGGGTCCATTATGGTCAGAATCTCAGTGGATTCGTCGACCATCTCTCCCAAAACCACATTATTGCTGACGACCTTTCCGGCGATCGGGGAAAACAGGGCAATGATAGGATTGACCTGATGTGACTCGCTGATGACCCTGATCTCCTCCTCTGAAAAACCGAGGACGTGGAGCTTCTTCTCTGCGGCATTCAGATTGGCCTCAGCCACCCTCAGGGCCGCTTCCGAGGCCAGCGAGTTCTTTCTCGCACCCACTCCGCTCTCAAAGAGTTGCGTTTCTCTCTCATGATCGAGCTGGGCCAAAGTGTAGTCGGCATTCGCTCTGTAGAACGATGAAGTCGCCTCTCCGACCTCCTCGCTCTGCAGCACGACCAGTTTTTGCCCTGCCCTGACCCAGTCGCCAACCCGCGCATCGATCTGGGCAACACGGGCCGTGAAGGGGTAGCTGACGATGGCCGTGCGATGCTGGTTCTCGAGGACCCGCCCCATCGCCGAGAGCTGCGAGGTGAGAGAGCGCAGACTCGCCGTGGCTGTTTCTATTCGAACGACTTCGAGCTCTGAATCGGTGAGGAAGATGTCGTCTAACTCCTCTCCCAGGGCCCCGAGAGCCGAGAGACTCTGCAGTGAATCCTGAGATGCGGCAGCGGTATCTTGTGCTGGTGGTCCTCCGCAGGATGACAGAAAGGCAACAAGCACCGCCGCCGCCACGGGGGGCAATACGGTTGATGTCATGGCCATGTCAGTTCTCCTCTAATGTGCGACCGATCGACTTCTCCAAAGCGGCGATCGCCACATCATAGTCGTAGAGTGAGTTCGCGTAGGCTTCTCTGGCCTCACTCAAGGTTCGTTGCGCCTCGATCAGTTCGATGCCGCCGATCTCACCCTGTTGGTAACTGAACAGGTACATCTCGTATACCTCCTCAGCCTGTGAGAGTATTTCATCCTCCATCAATTCGATCTGGGCGACGGCAGTCGTGTACCCCCGGTGGGCTTCCTCAACTTCAAGTGAGATCAGATTGCTGAGGTGAGATGCTTCCTGCTCCAACGCCTGCGAATTTGAGTTTGCCTCTCTGATCTCGCCGATTGCAGGCTGCCAGAAGAAGAGCGGCAGCTCGACGGAGAGGGTCACCTGCCAGGCGTCCTCCGCGCCTGATTGCCGGTGCCGTGCTGCACCGAGTTCGAAGTCGGGCAGGTAGGACATGTATCCCAGCCGTTTGGTGAGGGATGCTCGCTGCAGGGAAGATTCGATTCGCTCGATTTCCGGACGGGCCGACAGCGCCAAGGTCGTTAGTTGCTCCAGTCCATATGTGACTGGAGGGGCTTTGAGCTGACCGCTGATCTCCAGAGCCGCCGATCCCGGCCGAGCCAAGAGAAAGTTCATTCGAGCCCGGGTGAGGCTCTCTTCGTTCTCTGCCCTGCGGAGCCTGGTAGCTGCCCTCGCAGCCTCGACCCGCGCCCTTATCACCTCCACTCTGGGTACGTCGCCGGCCCCGAACTTCAATTCCGTCTTCTCAACGAAATCTCGGGACAGCTCGAGGTTCTGCCGCGCGTAGGTCACCAACTCCCCAGCGAGCAGGAGGCCGTAAAAGGTCGCCTTGACCTGATACGCTATCTCGAGTTCCGCGATCGCAACGTCTGTCAGCGCTTCACTCGACTCCTTCCCAGCGATTCGGCCCCTGAGATAGGTCTTGACCGGGAAGGGGATCGATCCGCTGACACCGAGATAACTCTCTTGCGAACCGCCGAAATCGCCCAGTCTAGGCTGCAGATCGGAATCGAGGTCAAGCGAGGGCTGAGGAAAGGCCCAGGCTTGGCTCACCCTGGCCAGCGACGCCTGATAGCGCTCTCGGGCAGACAGGATCAATGGGTTCTGGTCCAGCGCGACGGACACACATTGCTGGAGAGTGAGGCCGCCCTCTTGACCTCGCAGCGGCTCGGTCCAGAGGCTGCTGGCAACGGCGATCAAGCTGCACGGACCAAGCAAGCACCTGCCGGTCAGTGTGCGATGGGTCATTGGTCCTCCTGGTGGCCCAATGGAATCCGTGGTTAGCCACAAGCGTTCAGAGAATGCGGCAGTCGCAATCCTCCCGTGGGATTGCGGTCCAACTGCGATTCAAGTGACTGCGCTAGGAGGACGTTGGGGGTGCTCGGGCCGGGTTTGCTGGAGTATCAGTATGTAGTGTCGGGCGATGCACTGCGGTGTTGAACGGCAACCGCCAGGGCACTCCACCCTCGAGAATCAAGCGCTGATCTACAGCGGCAGAGAAGCCGGGACCGGCTGCACATATGAAGCAGAAGGTCTCGACGCCCGGGGCCTGCCCGTGGTTCTCCGCCTGATGGGTGAGCCCGTTGGCTGCTACTGGGGGTGGAGCGTCGGGATGGATGAGCGGGTGCACGACAGGCACCCAGGTGACGGCGGCAAGTTGAAGCATTGCCATCGCCCCGGCTACCACGCTGTGGTGGCGGCGACGCCGGTCGATGAAACCCAACATACTTAGCCCAATTTAGCATTTGGGTCGCGGTGCGAAAGGCATGCTGGGTCAGAATACCTCTCGGTCGGCGTGCTACGGTGGCCGAACGTCAATCGTCAATCGTCAATCGTCAATCGTCACTCCCTGGGAACAATGACCGCCGGCACCCCTCGCTCCCTCAGCATCTCACTGAATCGGGCCACATCTTCGTCCATCACCCTCTGCAGTGCCGCTTGGTGCGTTGCCAGCTCCCCTTCCAGTTCCTCCAGCCGCTGGTAGGCGGCGGCGGTCGGTCTCCCGTAGGCGCTCACGACATAGCGGTAGAGATACCCGAACTGGTTGTCCAGCATCGGGGGGAAGTTGATCGGGTCCTGCCCTGATTCACTCTTGGTATTGATCAGTAGGTTTTCGATCTCCGTGAGTCTGTCGGCGAGCGAGTCGGCCAACTCCACAAGGGCCTCTCCGTAGTCCGCCTCTTGGGCGCGCTCAGCGATCGTCTTCACCTGCTCGCGCACCGAACGCAACTGCTCAATCGCCTCGTAGACTTCACCGAGCCGGGATCTGATGCGGACACTCAGGTCGTATTGCTCTTGTAGGTCCGCCACCGTCACGCCAGGAAGCCGGGGGTCTCCCAGCAACTCGAAATTCCGGGTCTGACTCCACTCACCTACCGTGAGTCTCACCTGATACTCGCCGGGTACCGCCGTGGCACCCCCGGCATAGCCGAGGTAGACCATCGCACCCTCCGGCAGCTCGAGACCCTCGTGGCGTAGATCCCACACGAACTGGTTCATGCCAGCATCGACTGGGAGGGTCGGTTCGTCTTCACTCTCGCTCGAATCACTCGAGAATGAGCGAATCACATTCCCCGCAGCATCTAGCACCTCAAGCGTGGCCTCATCCTCTGGTTCCTCGGCCCAGTAATACCGGAACACTGCCCCGCTCGGCGGTGACGCGGCACTCCGC
>Ga0209536_100009581_pt1 | contig 14391 bp, 15 predicted proteins | sample DeeMarSeWOR28_12_FD_187461 | JGI IMG/M metagenome (GOLD analysis project Ga0209536, IMG submission 187461) | Marine sediment microbial communities from White Oak River estuary, North Carolina - WOR-2-8_12 (SPAdes) (version 2) | ecosystem: Environmental > Aquatic > Marine > Intertidal zone >...
CGAAAACACCTTCTTACAGAGGTCGCTTGGGGTGGGTCAATTTTCGGTTGCCACAAACCCTATAAGTGGGTCAATTTTGCATTACCACAACCATCCAATTTTTGCAAAATAGGGGAATGCCTTTTTCATTCCCCTATTTTTAATTTAAAGCTCCTCCACAACATATTGGGTTGCCCAGGATGTTCGAATCAGACTAATCACAGGTTTTTGCAGGGCAGGATAATTTTGCTTTCTTGCTGGCTATCTCATAAATCTCCTAGAGGAGGTCCTTGGTACAATGTTTAATCAAATCATAGCTCATCTCACCTGCCAAAACCCCGGTAAAAATAAATTGTTACCGAAATGGGAATAATACTTGACATTCCCAAAATGGGAATATATAGTATTTCGTATGAGGATAATAGCGACCAAGACAATCAATGCTTACCGAGAATGTTACCCCGAAGCAGATGATGCATTGAGGTCGTGGGTACACCTCATAAAAGGAAATGAGTTTGAACATTTTCCAGATCTGCAAAAGATGTTTCCCGGTGCGGACTTTGTCCCCCCGGATCGAATAATATTTAACATCAAGGGTAATCATTTTAGGTTAATAGCCGCTTTTGATTTTGAGCGCCAGATTGCCTTTGTCAAATGGTTTGGCTGGCATAAAGACTACAACAAAATAGATCCTTCGGAGGTGCAACATGAATATCCGCCCTGTTAACACAGAGCAGGCATACGATGAGGCTATCGAGCGTATTGAAGCGCTTTGGGGTGCCGAGTCAGGCACGCCCGAAGGGGATGAACTCGATGTTCTGCTCACACTGGTTGAGGTGTACGAAAAAGAGAACCATCCTGTCCCTCCTCCAACTCCTATTGAAGCAATTAGCTTTGTTATGGAGCAAAGGGGTATGAAGCAGGCCGATCTGGTGCCTTATATTGGCAGTCGTTCAAAGGTCTCTGAGGTTTTGAGGGGAAAAAGGACTCTTTCTTTATCAATGATTCGATCATTACATACTCATTTAAGTATCCCTGCAGAAATATTGATTATGGATGGAATGGATTTCCCTCTTGACGGGGAAGGTGTCAAATGGGACAGCTTCCCCGTTACAGAAATAGTTAATCGTGGTTGGGTAACGGGGCTTGATCCTAAAACTCAATCTGAAGAGATTATGCGAGAGCTTGCATCTCAAGCTTGTTCTGATTCTTATTTTACGGATCAGAATCGTGCATGTTTGCGCCAGGGCTCCAGACGTAACGAAAAGGACGATCCCTATTCAATAGATGCATGGATATTAGGTGTTTTAGCGCAGGCAGAAAAAATTGAGACTGGAGTAAGATTCAATCAGAATATCCTGGATGAAAACTTTATCCTCAAGGTGGTTTATTTAAGTGGATTAAAGAATGGGCCGCTAAGAGCTAAGGAATTTCTCCAGAACAAAGGCATAAAGTTGGTCGTTGTTCCCCATTTCAAGCGAACATATTTAGATGGAGCGGCCTTGTTAAATAAAAAAGGCGAGCCAATCATAGCGCTGAGCCTGAGATATGACAGGCTAGATAATTTTTGGTTTACGCTTGCGCATGAATTAGCTCATTTAGCATTGGGCCATGTATACAGTGCAGAAGGTCAATGTATTATAGATGACCTCGATTTAATAGAGCCTCAAAATGAAATAGAGAATGAAGCGGATGAGTTGGCCAGGAAATCCCTGATACCAAGCCAATTATGGAAAAGTCATCCGGCCCGCAAAACAGGTAAACTAAAAGATATTGTAGATTTAGCCTCAAAAGCAGACATTCACAAATCTATTGTTGCGGGTCGAATCCGTTACGAGAGAAATAATTATCGCATTCTTTGGCCCCATGTTGGGAGCGACATGGTTAGAAAATTATTTTTTGCCTGATGTCATAATCACTGTAATTTGTAATGACAAAGAAATCTCATTCAGGTGCGGAGCAGGACATTTTCCCCCACCTCGCCAAACGTAAACCAGCAATTATTGCCTATACAGCCACACGATGGCGCGGTCTGCTTAAGCGTCCAAAAGATTGGAGCGGTCCTGTCATGACCGCATCTGATTGTTATCGCTTCGGGATCGAGGAAAAAAACCGCTCGATGGCTTCACGATTGATCCGGGACGCGGCCCGAAACCCACGCCATTGTGCCATATGATCCTACCGCGGCGCCCAAGCTGATGAAATATGTTCCCTGGTGGGCCGCACCGGAACAAGGTTATGGCTGATAATGATTCGCTTACGTACTCAAGCAGAAAGGGTCAAGAGGTTACTTGACGGGTACTTGACTGGGACAGGAATTTCGGCACCTACTTTAAAAATATTGTATAGAATTGATTTTTTATTAAACTTAGGGTGTGAAAATGATCACCAAGCTTCAACCTCATATTAAACTTGAAACTGTGGATGAAATCTGTTTTTTAAGTGGAAATCCTGATCGAGTTCCCCTTATAGCTAGTTTTTTGGAGAACCCTCAAAAAATTGCTGAATATCGGGGATTAATAAGTTATAGGGGAGTATCTCCAAGATCTAAAACTCTAATTACAATTTTAACAACAGGTATGGGATGTCCAAGTACTGCAATTGTATTAGAAGAAGCTTTTAACGCAGGAGCAAAAATTTTCATTAGAATTGGTTCTACTGGATCTTTAAAGAGTGGAAAGGATATGGGTATTGGAACTATCTTCATTCCTCACGCTGCTATCCGCGATGAAGGTACGTCTGCCCGATTTGTACCCCTTTCATATCCTGCTGCAGCTAATCCTCTAATATATCAGATTCTTCTTGAAGCTGCCAGGGTTCTCCAACTATCTCCCAAAAAAGGAGTCGTTTGGTCAACAGATATTTATTACTCTAAAGATCCACTTGAATTTCAAAAATGGGCTAACTTTGGAGCTATCTGTGTAGAAATGGAATCCTCAACTCTCTTTACTTTTCCTGCAACAAAATCAGGTGACATTCTAACTGGATCGATCCTAACTTCTGATGGAAATCTTCCTGACAATACAAACATCTATTCTGGGGATATAAACGCTAATATCAAAAAATTTAATGAGGGTCTCCACTCTGCAATTAAATGTGCCATTGAAGCTGTTGATCTTATGAAAGAGACGAAAATTCTCTAAATTTTTCCATTAATCAGTCATTTTCTCTAAGGAAAAGCCTGTTTTTCTGATTCCATTATGAATAAAGGCAAACCATGGATATTTCCTCATCATTCTGATCATTCTATGACGTATAATGTAAAGACTAAAAAAACCAAGCGAATCCTTGAATGGGATTGGTTTTCGACTAAGGTAGGATAATAGATGATCAGTTCTGCGCCATACCGTTTTTCTAAGATTTATTCTCAATAATTGAGTATATTTTCTTACATTAATCTGTCCATTATTGTTTAAACTTTCAGCAAGTACCCATCCTGACATCCAAGCAGGTTCTATCCCTGCTCCTGAAATTGCATGAGCCAATCCTAAGGTATCCCCGACTCCAATGAATTCAATTCCGTCTTTGTTTTGACTCACTGGATATTTCAGCTTATCAACCAACATTGGTAAAATCCAGCATTTTGGCTTAACCTGTGGTGCATTGATATTGTAACCGTATTTTTCTTTAATCACATCAAAGAATTCGTAGTATTTTTTCCAAACGTACTCACGAGGAGCCAGAGCACCCACACCAATATTCACATGGTTGTCTTTGCCAATAAAAACCCACCCATAACCCATTTTTTGAGAATCTAGAATGATTAGGTTCGTATTCGGAAACTTTCCTTCGCTTATAATTCCATCATAACGTATTGTAAAGGCATACTCAGAAGGAAGCCATTCTCGTCTTAATACTTTTTTCGAAAACCTGCTATATCCTGTTGCCACTATCGTTTGTGGCGTAAATAAATGAGTGTCCTTGACAGATACATATCGAAAATTTATTGTCACGCTATCTTCTTTCTGTATCCGTTTAATCAATTTTTCTTGGAGGTCGTGACGCGTAATTATTCTAAAAATCCCTTCGTCCTCCATACATCGCCCATTCATCAAACCAACCTTAAACCGATCAGTATAATGATCCGATTCCTCCAAAAAAACATTTAAAACTTTTTGGAGATAATAATCAAACTCCAGACTTATAGCTCCTCCACATGGCTTATTCCATATTTTCGACTCATAAACAGTGACATCAAATCCTTTTTTTGAAAGAAAATATGCGGAGGCTAATCCTGCAACATTTCCCCCTATTATTGCAATCTTTTGAGGCAAGAATCATCACGTTAAAGAGGAGAAAAAAAGAGTTAATTCCATTCAATATATATATTTGGATATTCTTATTAAAGGGTTCTTAAGTTAGCCAAATTCAGTTAAAAATCCATTTAAGACATTTGGAGAACCTTTATTATGGTTAATGGGCAAAATAATGATTTTGTGGTTACACCTTGGGAAGTCCATGGAAAGATTGACTATAATCGTCTTATGGAGAAGTTTGGTACAAGCCCTATCTCTGAAGGACTTCTAGAACGAATCCGTCACCATGCTGGTGATTTACACTTTATGCTTCGTCGTGGGATTTTTTTTACTCACCGTGACATGGATTGGATTCTTGATGAATTTGAAAAGGGAAATAAATTTCATCTATATACAGGACGAGGACCATCGGATCATACTCATTTAGGCCACCTAGTTCCTTGGGTTTTTACAAAATGGCTTCAAGATAAATTTGATGTCAAATTAATATTCCAATTGACTGATGATGAGAAGTTTTTGTTTAAAGAGGATTTAGAACTTTCTGATACTTATTCCTATGCACTTGATAATGCTCTTGATGTTATTGCTCTGGGTTTCGATCCTAGAAAAACAGAAATCTATATTGATACTGATAATGCAAAAACATTCTATAAACTTGCCTTACCTATTGCTAAAAAAATCACTTTTTCAACTGTAAAAGCTTCATTCGGCTTTGATAATTCCATGAATATTGGAAGTATTTTTTATACAAGTATACAGGCAGTTCCTGCTATTTTAGAAAGTGTAAAACAAGGTAAAAATGTCCCATGTCTTATTCCTCATGCCATAGATCAAGATCCTCATTTTCGTGTTGCTAGAGATGTTTTACCAAAACTTGGATTTTATAAACCAGGTAATATTCAATGTCAATTTATTCCTGGTCTAAGTGGTCCAGAGAGCAAGATGTCAGCTAGCGACCCGACAGAAACAATTTTTGTTACCGATACACCTAAATCAGTTAAGAATAAAATAATAAAATATGCTTTTTCAGGTGGCCAAGCAACTATAAAAGAACACCGAGAACTTGGAGGAAATCCTGACATCGATGTCAGCTTTCAATGGTTAAAACTACTTTTTGAACCAGATGATAAGAAATTAAAGAAAATTGAAGAAGATTATCGAACGGGAGAATTATTAACAGGAGATTTAAAGAATATTCTTATAGAAAATGCTAATCAATTCTTAATACATCACCGTAAAGAACGGGAAAAGGCAAAAGACAAGTTAGATAGATTTCTTGTTAAAGATTGACTTAATTATTTTAATTTAGGTCTAAAATGTCTCTAATATCATCTGATTAATATGTGAAATCGAATTTATTCTATCTTAACTCATCTATAGCTCACAGTTTGTAGTTGCAAAATCTATTGCATCAATATAATCATAATAATTTGGACTATAAGTAAATTCTTTTTGATAAGATTGAAATAATAATATCTCAAGTCTTTTTCATGTAATTCTGCGAGATCTTGATAATTTGCTTCTCTATGTCCACAAATCTTCATTTTAATAACTTATGAGATCATATTTAAATTCTTAGACTGTTTCTGTAAATTTCGTCAGCTTTACATCTTGAATTCTAGATATTAAACAAATCAATGATATTTTTAAATCCGAGAATATACTATATTTATTGTGGATAAATATGATCTATCTTGGATGTGCCGGGTGGAGTTACCAACATTGGCGGGGCACATTCTATCCTAAAGGCACCAGAAACGAACTCGAATATTATGCTAAATATTCTCAATTTAATGAAATTAACACTTCATATTATCGTATTCCCAAAGACACCCAATCACGATTGTGGTATTGGCAAACTCCTAAAGATTTTATTTTCTCTGCAAAGCTAGTTAAGGATATTACCCATCCTTATTCTCCTAGATTTCAAAAAGTCGAAAATATAATTGAGAAATTCTTTCTTAATATGGAACAGCTTGAAGAAAAACTCCAAATAATTATTGCGCAATTTCCTAAATTTTTTCGTTACTCTGAGTCGAATTTTGATTTTTTTCGTCAAGTGATGGGAAAGTGTAGATCTCTATTTACAAACAAAATGGCTGTTGAGTTTCGCAATACATCATGGATAAAAGAGGATGTTTTAAAATACTTACAAAATAAATCAATACAAATAGTTGACACTCCTTATATAAATCTTCAATCTGATGCCTTCATTGATGACTCATTCTATTATATTCGTCTTTTAGGGGATAGAACTTTGATGCCTGATGAAATATTAGGAAAAAAATTTCTAGATAAATCAATAGAGTTACAAGAATGGTCAAAAAAAATCAGCGAGTTAGCAACGCATTATGATACTATTTTTGTTGTTATTAATAATCGTTTTTCTGGTTATGCGATAAATGATGCGATAATACTGTACAATCGGTTTAGAAAAGAAAATCTTACTGTGACGGGGTTTCAAGATAAAACCAAATATTTAAACCCGAAGCCTTTTCAGACTCAATTGTCCCTGAATGATTTTTTCTAAACTTTTCATAATAAATTTTTGGGAGCTTTAAAGGTTTCTATCGATAACCTTTATGATTTTTAAATTGGAATGGAGAGATATGACACTCTTAATTACGGGGACAACAGGTCTTGTTGGTAAAGCATTGATTAAATACTTAATTAATGAAACAGAATACCAAAAAAAACCTAAAACTGTTCGTATCTTAGTACGAAAGAAAAAAAATTCTCCTGATCGCGAGGCTTTTATTGAATGGTGTATTCAAATTGGGATAGATATTTTTTATGGCGATTTAACTTGCGAAGAGTCTGTTTATGCTTTTACATGTGTTAATGATCCTGAAGATACTACTTTGATTCATTCAGGAGCAATTTTTAATTTCTGGCAACCATACAAACTGCTTTATGATGTCAATGTGCTTGGAACTGAACGAATATTAAATGGATTCCACCAAAATAATCTTTAAAAGCTAATTTTTATTTCCTCTGCAGCAGTTTATGGTAATTTATCTAGTTCAAGCAACCATGGCATTACAGAAAATCAACCCTTAGATCTAAGCATGAAACCTAACTATGAACTGACCAAAGCTCTTGCGGAAGACCGTATTTGGCAGTATTCTTACGCATATCCGAATCGAAAAGTCACGGTACTTCGTCCTTCAGGCATTATTGGAGGCTCAGGGACTACTATAGATTTATTCGCCCGAATGATATCTAGATCTTATATACATCTTCCCCGAGGGGGTAAAGACAAATTAAGTTTAGTAGATGCAACAGATGTTGCTCATGCGATTTTTTTCTGTATTAACAATGATAAATCAAATGGAGAAATTTTTAATTTAGATAGTTTCACCCCAACAGTTCATGATTTTGTAATCGAATTATCTAAGACGTTGAATCAGAAAATACATATTATAACAATACCATTATTATTCTTTAAACCAATGTTTTATATCACTTGTATCATTAGAAAGTTTCTACATGCTAAAGAACAATCAATTCTTCTTCCTGTACTTTTTGATAAGCTTGGTCAGGATATTTGGATAGATGATCACAAGGTAAAAATGATAGGATTTAAGTCTAAAATGAATTTAAAAGAATTAATGCGACAGCTAGGAGGATTTCTGAATAAAAATCCATGGTACTCAAAACTTAAATTTAAAGCTACTATTTAACTTCTAGACACTTCATTTTTTGATTCTTTAATTTATCAAAGCAGTGAACACAAGTATAAATTAGATATCGATTAGAAATAAACCCTTTTCGAAGTCCATTGTTTATATTACAAAAAAAGCATATTGGATAATTTATATATCGTGAGGATAAAATTCCTCTTTCAGAGGCTATCGGACATTTTGGAATACTATCATAATTTGTAAGTACGCCTATTCCTTGACACTCATAACGTTCCTCATTATTAAAAACAAGTAAATAACATTGTTCATTTGTAATCGGGCATTTCCCTTTCAATTTAGTACTCATATAGAATTGAGTTGATTAGATATTATAATATCCTATTTTTTTCTAGGATTTTCTTTTATTTTTAAGCAATTCATTTTGCGTTTAAAACCTCGGAGATTATATAGTTATTACTATAACAAAAATGAAGAAGATGTTCTCCCTGATTCGTGCTTTTCATCAGATTTGGAACCGATTTTATCTGATTAAGTCGGAAAAATTACATAATGACTGGTATGATGAGTTAATTTCGTTATATCTAGTTCGTACGATAGATGGGATTTGTTTATATTCACACCATTTCCAAATTGGCCCGATTTCTCAGATTGAGACTCAGCTTGTCGGGATGGGGTTTACTGCTTTAACGAGAATGATGAGAGAAATTGTGGATTCAACTGCACGAATTAATACTATAGATTTAAAAGAGAAAATGGTTTTAATCGAGGATCATGAGAACCTCCTATCTGTATTAATTGTAAATAAAGAAATTCCAATATTTAGAAAAAAATTAATTGAATTAACTACCTCATTTGAAAGAATGTTTGAAATTCAACTGCAAATTAATGAAAGTAACTTCGTCTGTCCAGATGATTTTGCTTTAACATCTAATCTTGTATCAATGATATTTTCAAGTGAAAATTCAAGAGTACTTGAACTAGTTCCTATTATCTTTGATTCTATTCGTAAAAATCATATTACAGATCATCTATCATCTTCTGAGAGATGGAAAAAACGCAATCTCGAAATAAATGAAGCCTGTTTTGATCAAACTGATTCTTTGACATTTCTTCCCACAATGAAAAAGAAATCCTCATAATTGAAACTTTTCGGAGTAGTGCTTATTATCATTCTTAACATTTTACTTGGAGTATTTAAAACAGTTTTATTGTTGAATACGGTAGAAGATTTTTAATCGGTTTAATACAATCTCTCTTATTTATTCCTGGAATTATTCTGTTTTTAATTCTAGTGATGTTTTTACGATCAAATCATGGAGTTCTTGGGGCAAATGACAATCTTAGCGCCGTTACTGCAGTTTTAGAAATTGGAAAATATCTTGTAAACAATTTACCTGAAGAAGTTGAGATTTGTCTTATTAGTTTTGCAGGTGAGGAACATATGCGAGGATCTAAAAGATTTATTTCTTGTCACAAGAAAGAATTAATAGAACGTAACTCATTTCTATTTAATCTAGAATGTTTAAGTGCAGAAACCTTTTTACTTGCAACTGGAGAAACGATGTTCCTAGTAAAGCTCTCATTACCTTTAATTCAGATAATTGAAAAAGCTGCTAAAAAGCTAGAGCTACCTGTGACAAAAAAACCATTATCATTCGCAGGTTCAGATGCTGCCAACTTTTCACGAAAAGGAATACATGCTACAACTCTATTTGGTCTTTCAACGAAAGGTGTTCCTGTAGATTGGCATACACTCCAAGATATCCCAGAAAGATTAAATGGGGATAGTATTGCTCGTGCTGCAGAATTAGCACTTCAAGTAACTTATGATATAGATGAATTAGCTAAATAATTAGAACTATCTAATTTTATTTTCCTTTTCAGGATTTAACCTTTTCTAAGATCATAACGCTTGGAATATTAGCCTTTTCAATGATAGCTCCGACAGGACACGACTTTATGACCATATTCTTTATTTTTTCTAATTCTTCTTGAGTTTCGATGGATTTTACGCGTATAAATGTCTTTAAACTTAAGATAGTCCCCATGGAATCTGGTTTCTCTGCTTCTACGATTACTTCTAAATCATGTATAGATATTCGTTTTTTATCAGCAATCATTTTGAATAAAGTGACTGTACAGCTAGAATAAGCCATCACAACAAGCTCCAGAGGAGAAGTTCCTTGATTCTCTCCACCTTGATCAGGAGGTAGATCAGTTCTTACCTCATGGGTTCTCCCATCATCAGTCAGAGTTGATAGTCCATTAATAAGTCTACTTTTTGACCTTAACATATCAAATCAACATTATTTTATGCTTAAAAATAACATTTGAGCCATTTTCAAAGACATTTTCCTATGATAATCGTTAGATTCTACAAAAACAGATACTGTAATAAAGGAAATTAACTCTCAGCTTGTAAATACTAATGTTAATAATACAGCAGAATGATCTCCATTCAATTAGTCACATTTATTATACTGTGGGGAAAATTTTCAAGCTTTTAACCCTAACATTTATTGGGAACCTATAATGATAATAAAAAATCTCTGGATAATTGCGAAGGTTGGACTCTGCTATTATCATTATATTGCTCCATATTCCGATTATCAAATCGATGAAAATCTTTTTTCAGGGTTCGTAGCTGGATTATCACACTTTGCTGACTCTTTAAGTGCAGAACATAAGTCTCTTGAGTATTTAAAAATGGGAGAAGACGAATTATATTTTGAAACTATAGGTGAAATTATTGTTGCAGCAATAGTTATGCCAAGAGAAGAGAAACTTCAATCATTCTCAATTAAAGTAATGTTACAATTTGTAGGAACGAAATTTCTTGAGCTTTATATGAACGAAGTTGAAGATTTATCATTCGATTGGATTGAGATTAATGAATCATTTACTAATGAAATCAAGACCTTTCTTCAAGATAAGGATCTTTTAGAAGAAATTAAAAGAGAGCAATTACAAAATCTTTTCAACGATGTAATCACGGGTAAAATCCCTCTAGATATTTTCCATTGGCGTTCTGTTCAACTTTTTGCTGATTCTGATCCGTTAGCTCTCAAAGAATCTATTGATCTCCTAGAGAATCTACTAGAAGTTGCATCAAATTTAATAACTGATGAGATTCTCCAAGCTAAAATTTCTGAAATTATTTATCGATTAATAAGGGATCTAGGAGAATCTATTTTAAAACTTGATCCAAAAATTCTTTTTATTACTTGTGAGAATACAAATCTGTTTAATATAGTAGCTAATATTTTCTTAGCTAAAGGGATAAAAGCTATCCATATCCCTGGATTAGACTATTTAAATGAAAAGATTGAGAAATGGAACAATTCTACACCATTTGACATCTTAGTTATTGAAAATTCCGTTACGCCTCGGATGATAAAGACACTCCATAATCTCAATATGGACCCGAACGTAAAAGTAATAATGGTGGTCAATAAAATCCCACGACCTCCTCGTGGAAGAATAAATCAGAGACGGGCAATATCATTTATTGTACAGGAAGATATTTCATCAATCGATCGAAAAAGTCCATTAATAGATTATATTTTGACATATCTTATTCAGGATTAGAGCATCAAGAGGAATTTAACTTCCCTCTATTACAATTTTTTTCATCTAATAGATTATGGGAGGCTTAACTCTAGAAAAAGGAAATTAACTATAGTTATATTACGAAAAAAATCATAGAATTCTTTTTTAAGGAGAAATACCTTTGTCAATACTGGATGATGACATACAGACATATATTATCAAAAATAATCTCAATTATGTTAAGTGGACTTCTATGTCTCTCTTTAATGGTTTTTACATCATCCTCGGGAATAGATGAGATTCCAATCACTTCGAATGAAGATTTTTTTGTTGTTTCGGTGGACTATTTTGATATTGAATCTGAAACCTACACTCTACAGGTAAAAGGAGCAGTAAAGAGCAATCTTAACTTAACTTTAGATGAAATTAAAAATATGCCAATTACATCGGAAATTGTAAGATTGACATGTATTTCATATAGAAATGGAGCAACTAGTTTAACTGGAGTAGCTAATTGGACTGGTGTAAAACTAAGTTACATCCTTGATCTAGCTGAAATTGATAAGACTAAGGCTAACGATGTCTCATTTCATACACCTGATCTTTCAACTGGTGGTTATTCCACTTCTTTAAATCTTGAGGAAGCATATTGGGATGATGTGATACTAGCTTATGAAATGAATGGTGAACCTCTTCCCATAGAACATGGTTTTCCTCTAAGGTTAGTCTGTCCTCGATTTTATGGAATGAAATGGATTAAATGGGTTACATTAATCAATTTGACCACAATTGACTATAAAGGATTTTGGGAAAGGTTAGGATATGATGATTCACCTTACGTTGATATTTCATTACCAATATACTATCCGTTGGAGAATGGAACAACCATTCCTTCTAATTATAAGGGGAATCCTCAATTAGTAATTCTATTGTTAACTGGAATTGCAAGCGGGATCGTATTTATTGTCTATCGAAAATTTTTCCGAAATTAATTATCATAATATTGAAAAAGAGTTTCATTATTAATTTTAAAGTCTCAAAGCGTTTTTTTAAACCTTAAAATTAAAAATATAATATCTTTGTTCTATTAGGAACATTTTTACTCATAAACTGCAAAGTGATCATTTAAGAATTATCAACATCACTCATGCTTTATGTACCAATATCTTCAACAAAATCTATAACTTTTATGACTTTTAACAATTAAAATCAAATTATTACAATTTAGGGATCAATGGAACTTTTCGAGCATACTGAGAAATATGATAAAAACGGGTTATTTTTTTAACTATCTCCTCAGAAACCGACACTTCCTCCATAATCCTTGAAATCTCGTTATTCTCTTCTAATCTAATTAAAATCCGATCAATTTCTTCAACTGTAATGTTGAAAATTCCTTGAAAATTAGATGATCCTAGAGTTGGAGTCGAATTTATATAATCAAGATAACCAAGATACTCAGCTAGTTGAACAACTTGAGTACGATATAGATCAGCTAATGGGAGAAAATCAGCTGCTTGAAAAGTCCCAAATTTAGTAAATAATCCTAATAACCATTCAGATTTATTCACGATTCCCATAACAGAATAATTCTCTGACTCTGCTAAATTAAAGGCTAATAATGCACCTAGTCTGATCTGACTCTTATAAGCGGCAATAGTTTTCTGAATAAACTTTTCTCGCCCAGATTTAGGTCTTTTTTCAGGTGAGGCATAAGTTTTTTCTTCCATATTCCCTTGAGCCATACTTTTTAAAAGAAAATATCCAAGATTATAATTCAATCCAGGCAATGAATCAGCAAAGTAAAATCCAGACCTCAATTCCTGAGGCTCAGAGATCGCGTGGTTTATTTCTTGTAAAATCTGTCCTTTATTAACAATAATAATATTCTCAATTGGAAGATCAATATATGAGTTTATAGCTTCAATTGTCATTGTTTCACGTGGTTGCTTACTAATAAAACGTCCTTTGGTAACGAGTAATTTAACATTTTCTTTTCCTACAACTTTACTTGCAATATGTACGCTAATGAGAGTTTCTAAACTATATTTATATGAAATCACAAACCCATCAATTTCACGGGGTTTAATGGTTTTTTGAATAAAATCTAATATTGATTTTTCTACTTTACTAGGATTAATTTTTAATTTCTCATCAATTTCCATTAAATAAACTCCTAAGCAATCAAGATTATAACGAATTTTAATAATAATATTCTACTTAGTAGATGATGTCTATTGTTAATAGTAGAAAAAGGAGTGAGTTAAATATTTTTTAGCTAATTGTGAAAACATCGAAAAATTGAATTAAGTTCAAAAAATACATTGAAATTACTATCAAGTTGATTCTAATTGATCCTTCAAGGATTTAATCCAACTTAATTAAAATTAAATTCTTTATAATCATGTAACAATGCCTCTTACTAATATCGAATGACTAAAAAATGCATTTATGGTAAATAGCAGGGTAAAAGAGTGTTCAAAGAATACAAACAGAAATTCAAAGAGAAATATTTCCAAAATAGAGAAAAATACATGAAAAATTCACTGATTGTGATATTTTTATGTATTACTTTACTGTTTCTTATTTTAATCTTTTCTGCAGATCGTAGATTAGGTATTATATTTTTATTTGGGTTAATTTTTGTAGGAACCTTTATTTTAGTTGCTAAATTCCATCATCTTCAAATAACTATAATTTTTGTTGCATGTTCGATCTCTCTACTTCTTTCGGAATTACTAATCGAAAATTTTAACTGGTCTAGAATCATTCTCCCTACAGAAGATCATGGGTTCATGGAATGGGGAGTATTAGCTGTTGTTTTTGGAATGTCGATTTTGATAGCAGCTACATCTCATACTGGTCTTTTTGACTGGATTATAATTCGAATGTTAAAAGTAAGTAAAGGAAAGGTATTCCCTCTATTCGGTCTAACCTTTATTCTTACTTTTGCTTTAAGTACA
>Ga0209536_100009582_pt1 | contig 14391 bp, 12 predicted proteins | sample DeeMarSeWOR28_12_FD_187461 | JGI IMG/M metagenome (GOLD analysis project Ga0209536, IMG submission 187461) | Marine sediment microbial communities from White Oak River estuary, North Carolina - WOR-2-8_12 (SPAdes) (version 2) | ecosystem: Environmental > Aquatic > Marine > Intertidal zone >...
CATGCCAAGATCAACGGTGTAGAAAAAGGACGTGATCAACTGGAATTACTGCTCCTGGAGCGGGTAATTGTAGATGGTAAACCCTTCATGGGAATTTGCCGGGGACTGCAGCTGATCAATGTAGGCCTGGGCGGCAGCCTGTACGCGGATATCGCTGAAGAGGCACCCGCTTCCAATAAACATGATTATTACCCGGATTGGGAGCGGGATTACCTGTCCCACCCGGTGGAAGTTGAAGAAGATTCGCACCTAGCCACCATCCTGGGGAAGGCCAGCGTGGAAGTCAACAGCCTCCACCACCAGGCGGTCCACAGGCTGGCTCCAGACCTGATTGCCACTGCCCATGCACCGGATGGGATCATTGAAGCGGTAGAACTTCCGGGACATCCTTATGGGCTGGCGGTGCAATGGCACCCGGAATGGCTGACGGCTCACCGCGAGATGCGAAACCTGTTTGCATCCTTTGCAGAAGCGGCCAGCAAGAATTCCTCATGACCAGTGGAATGCCAAATCCAGGGGCAATCGGGATCTTTGACTCCGGGGTTGGGGGACTTTCGGTGCTGCTGTCTGTGCAAGTGCTGCTGCCAAAGGAAGACCTGATTTACCTGGCGGACCAGGCTCACGTGCCGTACGGCTCACGTACCCTGGAAGAGGTGCGCAAATTCTCCGAGGACATCACGCGATACATGCTTGAACAAGGCGTGAAGCTGATCGTGGTTGCCTGCAACACGGCTTCCGCTGCTGCACTTCACCATTTGCGGGCGATGTTTCCAAAAACGCCTTTCGTGGGTATGGAGCCAGCGATTAAACCCGCTGCGGAAGTCACACGCAGCGGTGTCGTGGGCGTGCTGGCCACCCCGGCCACGTTCCAGGGAGAATTGTATGCCTCGGTGATTGAACGCTTTGCCAGTGGAGTGCGTGTAATGCAGGATACCTGCCCAGGCCTGGTGATGGAGATAGACCGGGGCAACCTTGCCACCCCAAGCGTATATTCCATATTGGAGAAAGCCTTGAAGCCCATGCTGGAGGAGGGGATTGATACGGTTGTGCTGGGCTGTACCCATTTCCCTTTCGTGATCCCCGCCATAAAGGATATCGTGGGACCCGCTGTACGGGTGATCGATCCTTCCCCGGCTATTGCGCGCCAGGTTGAGCGGTTGCTGGATACCCATACGCTGCGCAGCAAGAACCTTGACCCGTCCCGGGTCCTTTATCTAACAACGGGTGACCCGGTTCGCCTGGAAGGGCTGCTGCCGCGTTTATCCGGCAAAGCAGGCAGCGTGGGAAAGCTGGACTGGATTGATACTGGTTTGGGTAATTTTTCTGCGTGACCAGCGAGATCCAAAAGAATCGATGTACCTCACCCCTCCTGCATAATTAAGCCGAGCATTAGGTCAACGCCAGGTGCTGGTGTTGTATTCTAGCTCGGTTATCTCCAGGTCGACGTAATCCAGATCTCCTTCGGGTAAATTCCAGACCGCTTTGCCTCTGATCGGCAGGTTCAAACCCGCACGTACCCCGTATTCTTCAACCGGTGTTGACCAGGGATCGAGGGAAAAATCACCATTGACCTCACGGTAGCGATGGGCGGTGAAGTTTGTGAATTTCCCGGCTTCGTCAACATAAATCAACCCGGAGACGCTTCTGCCTTGATCGATGAGCGTGACCTGGGCAGAATTTTCATCCACTTCTTCCCAGGTGATATTTTCCCCAAGGAAGGCTGCGGGAAACCAGATCATTTCACTGAGGTATCTCAGCATGGCACCCTGATCCATCTTCTCCCCGCGTTGATCGAAAACAGTGATCATGCCGGCGAGTTTACCGTACATGTGCCCTGACCCGGATTGGTATTTGTCTTCAGCACGCAGAAGGGGTAGCCCGGCGAGCTTGAAGCGAGCTTTCCAAAGGAAACCCGGGGGGTTGGTCGTGTACCACTGCTCGGCAGACATCGGCATCCAGGGACGGTCAAATCCCTGGCGAAACTTTCCTGTTTGCCTGAGGTAGACCGTTTCGACCCAGGGCTTACCAACCACGCCGGTGTATTCCAGATAGCGTTGGACCGGTTCTGGAAGCCTGGCAAGCATGTCTTGGGTTACCAGGCGCTGCTGACCTGTTTCATGTTTATTTGCCATTCCCTGTCCTTTACTTTTTCATGAGTATTATGTGATCGGTCAGAATAGGTGTGCTTGCTGTTCGGGTCATGCTGGAATCTTTCTCTATATGGAGATTGCTTTAGTCGCTGCGCTCCTTCGTAATGATATGAAGTGTTTAGTAGAAGTTGATTTCAATTGCTGGGCTCATTGGTAATGGCATGAAAGGACCTGTTGGGGATTGCTTCAGTCGCTTCGCTCCTTCGCAATGACATTAAGGGTAAAAAGGAGATTGTTTTAATTGGTGCGCTCCTTCGTAATGATATTAAGTGTTTAGTAGAAGTTGATTTCAATTGCTGGGCTCATTGGTAATGACATGGAAGGACCTGTTGGGGATTGCTTCAGTCGCTTCGCTCCTTCGCAATGACATTAAGGGTAAAAAGTAGATTGTTTCAACTGGTGAGCTACTTCGCAATGACATTAAGGGTTATGGGAGGTTGATTCGACTGGCATGTTTCTTCGCAATGGCATCAACGAGGTTGCTGCAGGTCAATCAAACCATTCATCACCCAGCGCAGGCCACTCGTCTCCCTGGTCTGCCTGTTCGTGCCAGTGGTCTTTACCGCTCCACTTTTCGATGGTGATGGCGTAGACCGAGGTGCGGTTGATCTCCGCATCCGTGATCGGCCGGTAGTGTTCACCTGGTTCCATGCCGGGAAAATATTTTTCAATCAAGCCGTAGAGAAATTTCTCCTTGTCGGCTTTCTCCTCGACAACCCGCACTTTACCGAAAGCTATCACCGATTGGTACTGCAGGCTGAATTCCAGGGCCAAGTTAGATGGCAGCAGCTTACCGACGTGGCTGGCTTCGAAGCACACTTCGGGAAATCGTTCAGCGTTTGTACGCACCTGGCCCTTAATGTTGGAGTGGAAATAAATCTCATGCTCTTCGGGTGAATACCAGAACAAGGTGGGAGTGATGTAGGGCTGGCTTTCATCCCGAGTGGCGATATGACCTACCTGGGCTTCATTCAGGAATTTGATAATCCATGCTTCATCGCGAGCATACTCAGGGTGTCGCATCTTATTAAGTTGGGGTTCATGTTTGGGCATAAGATTCTCATTTGTCAGCGGGAGCTACTCCCAGGTCCTCAGCAGTGATCTGCAGGTCGGCGAAATTGGCGAAGGAAAGATCTCGGAAAGGTAATCCAAGCTTCTCCCGCAAGTGATCGAAGAGGGATGTGTAGCTTTCCAGGATGCGTGCCTCCCACCTGAGGTTCAATATTCCTGCAGCATTACGAATAGCTCTGGTATCTGAACCTTCGATCTCGGTGAAATTCCCATACGGCATTTCATCGAGGGTGATCTGCAAGTCGTCTAGTGTGTACGTTGTGCGGTATTTCTCGTACATCAGGCTGACTTGGTAACCAAGGGCTTCCAGCAGGTCCTGCGCAGATTGGAAATCATTGACGGTAAATTCGATTTCACGCCGCACATGGACACCGGTGATCGTCTCACCGGGACCCTTGTAGGTCATACGGGCAGCATTGTCCTGGCGCAGGCGCAGTACCTGGGCTGCCCTGGTCAACTCCCCACCAGGCAGATCGAAGCGCAAATTAATCTCATGCAGGCGGGTTTCGGAAAGCTGGCCACCGGCGGATTCAATTTTTTGGTTGAAAGCTGGCAGATCAGCGAGGTAAAGTTTTATCTCCAATTCCTGCTGGTTGCTTCCCATCGCGCCTCCTTTAAATGACACTCAGCAGGGTATCCCTCTGCTCGACGCTGTCACCGGGTTTTATCTGCACTCGGCTGACTTTGCCTGGACGGGGAGACTTGAGCTGGTTCTGCATTTTCATTGATTCGAGCACTACCAACACATCGCCCTTTTCTACCATCTGTCCCTCGCTGACAGGAACGGTGACGATCAATCCTGGCATGGGTGCGCGCAGGTGGAAATCTACATTTTCTGGAGGACCACCACCGAGGGAAGCTCGCAGCCTTCGCTCGCGCTCGTCTTCCACCTGCAGCACGTACTGAGAGCCATGCAGGAGCACCTGCCAGCCTTCTTCACTTTCATAAACGAGTGCTTCGTAAGAATAATTATTTGCCAGTAGCGAGTAAACGGTCTGTTCACTGATTGATTCAAAATCGATCTCATAGTCCACACCATCGACGGTGATGTGGTTTTCATCCAGGATTTCGATCAGGATCTCGCGGTCCTCGCTAATCGCTACGTATTTCATCGCTGCATCCTTTCCCAGCGCCCAACCCACTTCCAGTTGCTGGTATCGCGCTCGTTGCGCTGGATGATGTGGGCGGCACGCTGGGTGCGTTGGTGAGCAACCAGGGTAGCCAGGATGGCTGCCACTTCCGTCATATCACCCTTTATATCCTGCGAGGTATCCATGGAGAAACGCTCCTCCACAAAGCGGGTGTCGTACTGCCCGGCCATGAAACTGGTGGAATACATCATGCGTTGATGGAAAGGGATGTTGGTGCGAATGCCGATGATCTTGAATTCTTCCAGGGCGCGGCGCATGCGGAGCAAAGATTCACCGCGCGATTCCCCGCTCACAACCAGCTTGGCGATCAACGAATCATAGTAGGGTGAGATGCTGAACCCTGGATACACGCCGGTATCCAGCCTGACCCCTGGACCGGTAGGAAGGATCATGTGGGTGATGCGACCGGTGGAAGGCAGGTAATTATTGTAAGGATCTTCAGCGTTGATGCGGCATTCAAGCGCCCATCCAGTCTGGGTGATATCTGCCTGGGTATGCCGCAGTTGGCGCCCGCGGGCGACTCGAATCTGTTCCTTGACAATATCGAATCCGGTGACCAGCTCCGTAATTGGATGCTCTACCTGCAGGCGGGTATTCATTTCCAGGAAGTAGAAATTCTTGTCCTTGTCAACCAGGAACTCGATGGTGCCGGCATTGACATAATCGACTGCCTGGGCAGCTCTGACTGCTACAGAACCCATCTTCTGCCGCAAATCTTCATCATCACCAACGAAGGGGGAAGGCGATTCTTCCAACAGCTTCTGGTGCCTGCGCTGGAGAGAGCATTCACGCTCGCCGAGGTGGATCACATTGCCAAGCGTATCAGCCATGATTTGAATCTCAATATGCCGTGCCCCTTCAACAAGCTTTTCCAGGTAAACATTCCCGTCTCCAAAAGAGGCTTCAGCCTCCTGGCGAGCAGCCTGGAGTAAACCGGGCATCTCCTCAATGGACTGGACCTCGCGCATGCCTTTGCCACCGCCACCAGCCGTGGCTTTGATCAATAATGGAAAGCCGAACTCCTGGGCTAACGCCAGCAGCTCGTCATCGCGGAGGGACCCTTCCCCTTCCGTGCCAGGCACAACCGGCACACCGCTGGCGATGACCTTGCTCCTGGCAACGCCCTTGTCCCCCATGGCAGCGATGGAAGATGGTTTGGGGCCAATGAATGCCAGCTGCTCGTCCAAGCAGGCTTGGGCAAAATCTGCCCTTTCAGCAAGGAAGCCATAACCGGGGTGGATGGCTCCAGACTCGCTTTTCTTGGCGATGGCAATGATCTTGTCGGCGCGCAGATATGAGTCCCTGGCAGGGGAAGGGCCGAGATAATAGGCTTCATCGGCCTGGCGGACATGGAGGGCGTCCCGGTCTGCATCTGAAAAAACTGCAACCGTGGATAGTCCCAATTCGCGGCAGGCACGGATAATACGAACGGCGATCTCTCCCCGGTTGGCAATCAAGACTTTATTGAACATGGTTTCTTCCTGCCAAGATTGGATTCATTAAAAATTCTTTCCCGGATTGCTGGGTGTACTCCTGCAAAGTCTTTCCCCTCTGGCCTAAAGAGGGATATTGCCATGTTTCTTGGCGGGATTGGCATCACGCTTATTTACCACCATCTCGAGGGCGTTAACCAGGCGGGGGCGAGTCTCGCGCGGCTCGATTACATCATCAATAAAACCTCGTGATGCGGCGATATATGGGTTGGCAAATTTTTCCCTATAATCCGCAACCAATTCTGACCTGCGTCTCTCAACATCTTCAGATTCAGCCAGCTCCTTGCGGAAGATGATATTAACCGCCCCTTCTGGCCCCATGACGGCAATCTCGGCGGTTGGCCAGGCCAGGTTGACGTCACCACGAATATGCTTGCTGCTCATCACGTCGTAAGCACCGCCGTAAGCTTTGCGGGTAACCACAGTCAGCTTGGGAACCGTGGCCTCACAGTAGGCGAAAAGCAGTTTTGCCCCGTGGCGGATGATGCCGCCATGTTCCTGCGCCGTGCCAGGCAGGAATCCTGGTACATCCACGAAGGTGAGAATGGGAATGTTAAATGAATCGCAGAAACGCACGAAACGGGCAGCTTTGTCTGATGAATCGATATCCAAGACACCGGCAAGCACGGCGGGTTGGTTGGCGATGATCCCGATGCTGTGACCACCAAGCCGGGCGAATCCCACCACGATATTCTGGGCAAAGTTTTCATGCATTTCGAAGAAATAGCCATCGTCCACAATGAGGTGGATGGCATCTTTGATATCATAAGGCTCACTGGGGTCTTCGGGGATGAGAGTATCCAGGGCTTCTGACATGCGCAGGGGATCATCCGTGGTAGGAATAAAGGGAGGATCTTCCATATTATTCTGTGGAAGGAAAGTCAACAATTTGCGAATCAGGTAGAGCGCATCTGCCTCGGTGTCTGTAGCGACGTGGCAGACGCCGGAAGTCTCGGAATGGACAGCAGCACCACCGAGATCCTCGAAGGAAACCTCTTCGTGGGTGACAGTTTTGACCACCTCGGGCCCGGTAACGAACATATACGATGAGTTGCGCACCATGAAGATGAAATCGGTCAGTGCAGGGGAATAGACCGCACCCCCAGCACAGGGGCCCATAATCACGCTGAGCTGGGGAATCACGCCAGAGGCCAGGGTATTTCTCAGGAAAATATCTGCATAGCCTCCCAGGGAAACAACGCCTTCCTGGATGCGTGCGCCACCGGAGTCGTTGAGACCGATCACGGGTGCGCCGTTCTTGAGGGCCATATCCAGCAGTTTGCATACTTTCTCGGCGTGAACCTCACCAAGGCTACCACCAAAAACTGTAAAATCCTGCGAGAAGATGTAAACCAGACGTCCTTCAACCGTGCCCCAGCCAGTGACCACGCTGTCACCTAAGAATTTCTGACTGTCGAGACCAAAATCATTTGTGCGATGGACTGTAAAAGCATCTATCTCACGAAATGAGCCCTTGTCGAGTAGTAAATCTATGCGTTCCCTGGCTGTGAGGCGACCGCGCTTGTGCTGGGCAGCAATGCGCTGTTCCCCACCTCCCTGGCGGCTCCTTGCTTTGAGGCTACGCAGGTCTTCGATTTTCTTTTGATGGCTCATGCAAGTCTCCAAAAAAAGTTTTTGCCTTTGAAGTGGACAGAGTCCAGTATGTGAATATTATCACGATCAGGCTGATTAATGCCATAAATGGCCAGTTTTCAAACGTGCTGCCATTCATGACAGAATAGATTTGTTCAATCCACTGGTAACCAAGATAAACCGGAACCAAGATGCGGGCAGCGAGGGGGGTTCGAGAATTTCCAATCCACAATCCCCAAAACAGGGCTGCTCCTATGAGGAGACCCAAAAAACCTGTCACTGCGAACAGGAGAGGTGGGCTACCAGGTAAAGTAGTCAAAAATCGCCACCAGGTGATGGCATAAATAAATCGCACCAGGTGGACGATCGTTATGATTAACACCAAACAAGCCACCAACGTTACGCTGAAGGGACGTCTCATAACTCGAAGAAACGGTCTGAAATGCGAGTCTCTCCCTGGGGTCGATTACGTGATTTCAAGGGTGATCTTACCCATCTGTTCCCCACGCTCTAAACGAGCCTGTGCGGCAGGCGCCTCGCAAAGAGGGAAGGTTTTGTCGATGATGGATTGCAGCCGGCCTTTGAAAATCAAATCCATCACCCGTTGGAAATCATTGTGCGTGCCCATGGTGGAACCGATCAAAGAAAGGTGCTTGGCAAATATGTAGCGGTTATCGATCTCAACGCGGGGATGCCCGGTATTGCCAACCGTGAGTATGCGAGCACCTCTCCCAGCGGCGCGAAAAGAATCTGGAAATGTGGTGCCAACGTTATCGACCACGACATCAGCACCGCGCTTGTTCGTGAGATTGTAAACCCTCTCGGACCAGTCTTCATATACGCTGCGATCGATAAGTTGATCAGCCCCTAGCGATTCCGCCAAGACTAGCTTGTCCGCTCGAGATCCAACCACGATAACCCGGGCACCACTCAGTTTGGCGATCTGCAGGCTGGCGAGATTGACACCACCCGTGGCGCCCACGATGAGCACTGTCTCTCCTGCTTTCAGCTGGCCGCGGCGGATCAGGGAATGCCAGGCAGTAAGAAAAACCAGAGCCGCTGCAGCGGCCTGGTGAAATCCAAACCCTTCAGGTATCGCCAGCAAGTTGCGGGAAGGTATGGATATATATTCCGCATAGGTTCCGCGGGTAGTTTCACCCAATAAACCCCATTCATCGCAGCGATTATCCATCCCAGCCAGGCAGGATTCGCAATTTCCGCAGCTGAGATTGGGGTTGATCACCACTCTCTCCCCGACCTTCCAACCAGTGACACCCTCCCCAAGGGCAGCTATTTCTCCGGCACCATCTGCACCTGGGATATGCGGGTACTTTAACTTCAAGCCAGGCCAACCCCTGCGAACCCAAAGATCAAGATGGTTCAGGGCGGCTGCCTTCAAGCGCACCAGCACATCGCCGGGCTGCGTTTGAGGTCTCGGGTAGTCACCGTATTCCAGGACTTCGATATCTCCGTGGTGGTGAAGAAGGATAGCTTTCACGACATTACCTTGTTAACAGGCTGATCTCCCACATGTGCACATGACCAGGTTCTACCTGGCGTAAATCACGAATCTCGAGGCGCAACACACGGGTTTGGATGGCTTGATCAAAATCGAAAAAGACCTCCGGTTGCTCAACACTGCCCTGAAAAGTTTGTTTAAATTCATGAAGTTCGGCACCCGGCTCGGGCGATAACAAAGCCCTGATTTCCACTTCAGTGCTGCCGATTATAACCGAGAGACCTTCGATCGTATTTGGTGTGGGGAATTCCATCTCGATAATGGCTGGATTAGCCTCATATGTACGACCAAGCGTGTACGGGTCCCCATCGAATACGTGCCCAATCTCACCCATATCCAGCAGAGAGTATTTAACGGGAATGAGCTCCCCGTTGATGGAGACTTCCCCAGAAAGAAGCCGCATGCGAGCCAGTCTTTCTTGCTCCATGATCTCTTCGATGTTATCGACGTAAGCCATGCGGGTAAAGTAGAAACCATCTTCTCCATCCGGATAGGGGATGATCTCCTGGATGTGAATATACTCAAATTTCCCACTTTCCTGAGCCAATTTGTACTCCTCAGGCATCATGACAAACAGGGTTTTGCGACCGAGCGGTTTGAGATGCGATATATGACCATCCACGCTACCGATTTGAAGCGGCAAAGGCTCACCGAGGAAGAAGCGTGCAACCACATCGGTACCATTTGCCCAGTTGGGGGAGATAATGATCTCGGTCTCGGGTGCAGCCTGCAAATATCCTGCTGCCCAAGGAAAAACCTGCAGTGCACCGTACTGCATGCCTCCCAGGCCATAATCCCTATACCAGGTAGATGCGTATACCAGAACATCCCTGAGCATGAATAGATTGGAAAGAGTTAACACCGTAAGTAGGCTGAGAGCCATTGCCTTGCGCGGCAGGTTTTTGGTCTCTAACCAGGTCAGGGAAAAATTAATGCCCAGAGCGATCAAGATAGTGGCGGGGACGAGGAAAGCCAGGACCCTGGTTATACCAACTTCAACAATGGCACCCCCTACCGGCACAGTGATTAGACAAATCAACAACACCCGGTATGCCGAAGTTTTTATCCCCCGAACGGCAAGGATGAGACCCAGGATGGCGAAGGGAAGGAATAGAATAAAGATATGTCCATAGCCTTTCATCAGATGGCGGGGAAGATCTCTTTCGTTTGGGACGAACCAATATCCTGGACTCAATCCATACAGGAACTCTGATCCAAACCGGGATATTTTCTCATCTAGAGTTAAGGGGTTCAGCCAGTAGGAACCGAGGGTGCGCAGCTGATCAATCGGAGCAGCAGGATGATCGATCCTGAAACGGAGGTATGGCAGCGCGAGTACTACCAGGAGGGCGAACCCCTTTAACAGGTAGTTCCTGTTCTGCCAGTGATAACCTGCGTCTGATGCAAGCAGCAGGATGCCAGTAAGGATAATTATCACCTGACCAGGGCTGTAGGTGTAAAATGTCAAGGCACCCAACAGGATTGAATAGTACAGGTAGTGTGGCGACCGTGAGCGGTAGAGGAGATAGGCATAAATAAAAAGGGCATAGAACGAGACGAAGAGCACGGTTTCGAACGCGGTACGCGAATGTAAAAACCAGGCCGGGGCAATGGAGAGCAGCAGGATTCCCGCCCACCAGTAGGGAATTTTGAAGATGTCTCGCAGAATCAGGCTTATAGAAACAGCGGCCAGCAGGCTGAATAAGACGGACGTCCCCCGGGTGGTGTAAACCGATTTACCGAAGAGCAGGTAAGGCAGCACCTGGGCATAAACACTGGTGCTCAGGTTGTAATACGTACCGTTTTTAAAATAAGTCGGCAGGAGGGTCCCCTCTTCGTCGCGCAAGTTATCCCGCACAAGATTTGCAGCAGCAACAGTTTGGATCGCTTCATCGGTGAAAAAGTAAATCGGGAAGCGGGCTAATCCAATAAAATGTGTCAAGAGGTAAACGGCAATTGATAACCAGAACAACGTTCTCTCTGGTGACATAAAGAGGCGCGGAAAAACCTGCCTTACTCGAGGGGATAATTTCTCAACGATGCCGTAGGAGGGAGTGCCGGGACTTAGATTTTCATCCTGCTGCTGGCGATCTTCAATCCGAGGAGTATCCGGGTCCATTGCAGTTCCGCTGGTGATAACGTGCTGAAGCGCTCCAATTCGTGAATTAGGCGGGATATCCCGGAGAAATCAATCTTTGAGACCGTCCGAATGCTGGTTACCTCAAGCCTGTCTCCATGCGGGCAATAACCAGACGTTGAATCTCGCTGGTCCCTTCGTAAATCTCAGTGATCTTGGCATCCCGAAAGTACCGTTCTACAGGCAGTTCGCGGGAGTACCCGCTGCCCCCATGGATCTGGATTGCGGCATGTGAGATGAACATGGATGTCTCGGAAGAGAACAGCTTGGCAATGGATGCTTCGAGTGAAAACCGTTCACCGGTGGTCTTCGAGCGCTCCTTCGCCAGCGCGGCATTGTAAACCAGCAACCGGGATGCTTCCAAGCGGGTTTTCATATCAGCGAGCTTGAAGGATATTCCCTGGAATTCACCAATCTTGCGGTTGAATGCCTCGCGTTCCCGGGCATAGTTCAGGCTGGCCCGGTAGGCTGCACTGGATATTCCCAGGGCCTGGGTGGCGACACCGATGCGACCAACATCCAGGACGCTCATGGCGATCTTGAAACCCTGGCCTTCTTCACCCAGGCGGTTCTCTACCGGAACATGGCAGTCCTCGAACAGAATTTCACTGGTGGCGGAAGCCCGAATGCCCAGTTTTGGTTCTTTCTTACCGACGGTGAACCCCGGCAGGTCTTTGCTGATCAGGAAAGCTGTGATGCCTTTTTGCTTCTTTTCTGGTTCCGTCATAGTGAAAACGACGAAATAATCGGCGACTGGACCGCTGGTGACCCAGGATTTGCGCCCATTCAAGATGTAATGATCTCCATCCCTGACAGCCTGGCAGCGCAGCGAGCCTGCATCCGAACCAGCCATGGGCTCAGTCAGCGAGTAAGCGCCCACCGATTTGCCTGAGGCGACCGGGCGCAGAAATATTTGTTTCTGGTCTTCAGTCCCAAATTTCTGGATGCCATAACAATAGAGGGAATTATTAACGGACATGATAATGCCGTGCGAGGCATCCACCTTGGAGATCTCTTCCAGAGCCAGTACGTAGGAGAGCGTATCCATACCTACCCCGCCATATTGTTCGGAAACCTCGATTCCCATGAACCCCATTTCACCCATCTTCATGATGGTGTCATATGGAAACTCACCACTCTCATCAAATTCCGCAGCAATTGGGGCGATTTCGTTTTCAGCAAATTCACGCGCCGTCTGGCGGATCATTTCGTGTTCTTCCGAAAAGGGAAAAAGAAAGTTGCTGCTCATACCATCCTCCGCGATCAAATCTGTGGTTGGCGCGATTATAGCACGGCTGAGTTCTTATCCATACCCGCTTGCTTGACACTCCCAAAAAGTGGGATATACTGGCGAGAGACTAGGAGAGACCCATGAGCCCAAACCATCCTGAACAAGCCATACCACAAGAAATCTTTGATCACCTGGTCGATCTCGCATCCCTCGAGCTATCCCCTGAGGAAGCAGAATACCTGCTCCAGGAATTGAACAACCAGCTCAGGGCGATAGACGAATTAGAAGCCATCCCCCTGGAAGATGGGGCAACAATCACCACCCATGGCGTGCATTATACAAAGCAGATCACGCCGGATGCACGCGACGATCGGTGGGAAGCCTGTCCCAATCCGGAGGAAATCCTCGCCCAGGCACCCGAAGTACGAGACAGGTATATTGTTGTTCCGGACATCCCCCATACGGACCTAGAATAAGCATACTATGCAACTCACAGACCTGCCCGCACACACCATCGCATATCTTGTCCGCCGCCGGGAAATCTCTGCCATGAACGTACTTGAAGCTGCCCTGGAAAGAGTTTCCACGGTTGATGGTAGATCTGGGAGCCTTGATTGGAATGGCGGCCTGCCAGATGACGCAGAAAAAATTCATGCCTTTATCACCCTGACTGCCGAGAGAGCACGTACCCAAGCAGAAGAAGTCGACCGAAAAATCGCGCAGGGTGAAGACCCAGGCCCACTGGCAGGAGTTCCTTTTACCGTGAAGGATATATTCTGTGTACAGGGAACGCCATCAACAGCCGGTTCCCGCATCCTGGGGAACTATATTGCTCCGTATACTGCTACTCCAGTTGCGAGGATGGAGGCTGCCGGAGGCTTGATGCTGGGCAAGGTTAACTTGGACGAGTTTACATTTGGATCTTCCAATGAATCTTCTGCGTTCAAGCCCACTCCTCGCAATCCGTGGAACCTGGAGAGGGTTCCGGGAGGTTCGTCAGGTGGAAGTACAGCTGCCGTAGCAGCCGGGGAAGGGGTGCTCTCGTTGGGAACGGATACTGCCGGTTCGATCCGCCAACCGGCTGCGTTCTGCGGTGTGGTGGGAATGAAGCCGACTTATGGCCGTGTATCTCGCTATGGCCTGATCGCCTTTGGCTCCTCCCTGGATTGCCCTGGGCCCGTGGCAGCGAACGTGACTGATACGGCCTTGATGCTGAATACGATTGCGGGACCCGATGACCATGATGGCACGGCTGCCAATCTGGCGGTACCGGATTACACAAAGGATTTGAAGAAGGATATCCGCGGTATGCGCATCGGCCTTTCCCCGGATTATTTCAGAATTACATATATCGATCCACAGACTGGGGAGATGGACCAGCAGCCAATACCTGCAGAAATTGAGTCCGCTGTATTGAGTGCAGCTGGCTACCTGGCCCAGATGGGTGCAGATATCGTTGAGGATGTCCCGATGCGGCACACACGCTATGGGGTTCCAGCATTCTTCGTGATTTCACGCGTGGAGGCTGCTTCCAACCTGCACCGCTATGATGGGGTTAAGTATGGTTTTCGCACGCATGACAAGGTCGCGGATTTAATGGAGCTATACCGGAAATCACGAGCACAAGGTTTTGGTACTCAACCCAAGCTGCGCATTTTGATGGGGATGTATGTCAGTGCGGCCCAGTACAGTGAACAATATTACCAGCGCGCGCTGAAGGTGCGTTCCCTGATCCGGGGCGACTTCGACCTGCAAGCGACCCTCGAGGCCCTGCGCGAGCGCTCCAACTCGCCGTCCCTGATCGGTCCCTCCGTGTCAGTGACGATGAACCCCTCTGGTAGGAGAGCCTGGTCTCCACCCTTTCTGATCAGCCGGTCGCCGATCGGCTTTGCAGCGTAACCAAAGATCCGAACCAGAAAACGGAGAATAGCCGAATCGGTGTCTTCTATAGAGAACCGGGTGTCAAAGGCCGCAACCCGAACACCCTGCAGGCTCTTGGGCGGCAGCCCATTCAGCCACTGTTTGATCGCCGGCGTAGGGCTGAAC
>Ga0209536_100009583_pt1 | contig 14390 bp, 14 predicted proteins | sample DeeMarSeWOR28_12_FD_187461 | JGI IMG/M metagenome (GOLD analysis project Ga0209536, IMG submission 187461) | Marine sediment microbial communities from White Oak River estuary, North Carolina - WOR-2-8_12 (SPAdes) (version 2) | ecosystem: Environmental > Aquatic > Marine > Intertidal zone >...
CCCGCCAGCGCGGCGGGGTCGCTCCAAACATCGCCTACACCATGGCGTTGCTGGGTACGCGCCCTCGCGTGATGGCGACCGTAGGGGAAGACTTCGAAGAATATCGAACCTGGCTTGATTCGAAAGGCGTGGATACTTCCTCCAAATAACACGATTTGAGCCCGAAAACCACGCGCTTCTGACCCTCAGGGCATTCAAAAAGCTTAATACGAATAAGAAACTGGTACTGGTTGGGGGAAATCCATATCCCAATGAATACACACACGCTATTGAACGGGAGGCCGATGAAAGGGTGCTGCTACCCGGATTTATATATGATAGGGAGACACTAAAAGAGTTGTGGTGTAATTGCTTCGCTTACGTTCATGGTAACTCCGTAGGAGGCACTAACCCGGCATTGCTACAGGCCATGGCTTCGGGCTGCTTTACGCTTTCGATTGACGTACTCTTCAACAGGGATGTCATGGCTGACTGCGGCATATATTATCACAATGATGAGGTATCATTATCTGAAAAGATGTTCTGGTCTCTGAAGAATGAACAGGCCTTACGTTCCTACCGGAAGAAAGCTCAAGAGCGAATTAGAAAGCACTATACCTGGGAGAGGATCGCGGATCAGTACGAACAACTGTTTCTGGACCTATATGAAGGTAAGTATCCGTGGAGGTGGTCCAACTTTGTTGCCCTCGCAGGAGCATGCCGTAGATTATAAACTACGCAAGGCCTTGAACGGGGACTGCACCTTTTCGATGTAAGCAAGACTCCAACGACAATAGCCAGGCATGAAGGATCTGGGGCGAGAGCTTCTGGCACCCGGGAGTTCCAGGCACGTAGCAGCTCTCTGGATGGGTGTCGGTGGTTCAGGCCTCCCCTGTTGCTGTTCGACATTCTCGCCAACAGGAAGGGCTGCCTGCTTGAATGTCTCTGTTTCCGTTGTGGCGAACCAACAGATCTGAGGAAAAAGTGGGAATGCTTATTGAAAGAGAGGCGTCACGAGCTGGACAAAGAGTGATTCTTCAAGAGATGAAGCAAAATGCAGATTGGAGAGAATTGCTGACCAAAACATTGAAGTCTATCAAAAGGTCATAAGGTGAGCTCTAATCGGAAAAATTCCTCCATAACTTTATAGAAGAAATCCCAGTGTAAACCTCTTGCCTGTAGCCCAACGGCAAAAAAATGTACCGCCAACAATTCTTCGTAATCGCCAATATCCTCATGCTGGTAGACGGCTTGATTCTTATAGCCACGGGCTATCCGGCGTATATTCTTAGCCTGGACATAAAAAACGGCGGCCTGGTCATGGCCTGGTTTGACTTCCTTGCCTCGGTGCTTTTCCTCATTGTGGCCAATAACTATATCATGGGCAAGATGGGGTTCTATTCAGAAAAACGTTTTCCCACTTATTGGGCCATGATTGCCTCCCTTCTAAAGGGAGTCTCGCTGGATTTTATTGCCCTTTCCGTGGTTGCCTTTCTTCTGGGCATTCGACCTTTCCCTCGAGTTTTTGTCGTCGCTTACTTCGTCATGGCACTGGTCTCGTTAGCAGTCACACGAATCATACTTTACTATTATCTTGATCGTCGAACTCGCACAGCCTTTAACAGCCGCCAGATTCTCCTTATCGGAACGGAAAAAAGAATTTTATCACTGGCGAATGCACTAGAAACACAAAGGAGTTGGGGACATCAGATAGCTGGATTTCTCTCGGTAGATGGGCAACGTACCTCTTTAGATCTCAAAATCAACCGGTTGGGAGATCTAAATGACTTTGACCACGTATTACAGAATAATCATATCGACGAGGTAATCTTCGCTCTACCCAAAGATTTTCCAATAGACTTAGAGACCTACATGCATAAGTGTGAAGGGATAGGAGTGAACTTCAGAATTGTCCCGGGCCTGTTCGACACTGACCAACCGCGGCTCAAGGTTGAAACCCTCCAGGGAATCCCCACCCTTGCCAGCTATTCCTGGAGTGCCACCGCCTCTGGGCTTCTCTACAAGAGGATACTGGACCTGATTGCAGGGTTTGTGGGATATTTGATGGTCGTTTACGGCTTTTCACGGGTAACCCTTGTGCTGGGCCTTGTTTTAGGAACTATCGCCGAAAGAAGCTTTCACCAGAGCCTCATGATTTCAGATGTGGGCGGTCTGATATTTCTAACGCGCCCGATTGCCTTTGCTTTTGTATTGGTTTTAATCAACGTTCCAGTTCTTCCAGTTGCAATTGGTATATATCTACCATTTACTCTGGGAACTCCAATATTTTTTGGTGGGATTATTCGTTATATTACAAATAGAAAAATTGATAAAAAATTTGAATCAACCAAGGGGGAGGAAACAAGTGAATGGGAGCTTGCTATTAAGCAGACAGAAATAAAACCAAAAGACCGCATTTTACGAACAGGGTTACTATTTAGTGCAGGTCTTATTGCCGGAGAAGCATTAACAGGGGTAATTGTAGCATTTATTATAATTACTGGTTTAAAAATAACAGTATTTGAAACTCCACCTACTATTCCAGGTCTTTTGATATGGTTATTTATTGCTCTTCTTGTGTTTTATATTCCACTTAGAGAAATATATAATAAAGATTCATAATGAAATTGACAATTTTTTTTATAATATACTCTATAAAACTATATTTTAGATTTTACTTTTTATTAATAATTTGATTTGCAGCAAAAATTCCTGTAATATATGACTCTTCTAAACCAGCTACATTGTAATCTCCAATTAAAAAAAGATTCTTACCTCTATTGCTTTCAATTAGATTATGGCCGTCAATTGTACCAGCAGGATTCCAAAAATGATGCGCTATAATTTCAGGATCTTTAAAAAATACATTAAGATTTGGGCGTTCGTTTTTATAATAAAGAAGATAGGTTTCGTCATTTAAATTAGCTATTGCTTGCACGTTACTTGGTGGAGTAAAAAGATGATATAATTTACTTGAATAATTGACTGTAGGAACACCCTTTACATGTAGCATGTTGGTGCTAACTGGTTTATTAACTTTTTTTATTTTGATAAAATTTTTTGACCAATTAATCTCAGTTGCTAAAACAATGTTTTTTGCATGCATAATATTTTCATCAAATTTTATTTCATATATCTTGTTTTTATATTTTACATCCTTAACAAAATTATTTACAATTTTATTCTTAAATGGTTCTATCATTTTTTCCTTTTCAAATTTAAAGGTATAAATTGGAGTAATTAGTGGTAGTAGAAACTCTAAAAAACTAAATGCATTCATATCTTTAATTTTAGAAAACGTTGTTGAATAAAGAGCTTGTGAGAGATACTTTTTTGTTCCTTTTTCCATTTTCTGTTCTTTTACAAAATCAGATGCATTTTGCATATATAATTTATATAAAAAAGGATCATTTTCTATTGAGCTTTTTTGAGATACATTTTCACTTATTTTTCGAAAATGACGAAGGCGTTTTCTAAACGTATAAAGCAGCTTTAACGTTTTAATAAATTGATAAGAATATAGTATTAAAGTTGGTGAAAACAAAACATAACTTGTGTTGTTATGGAAACAAAAATCGCTTAACTTTATTCTTGTTTTTATTGTTACATGTTGTAAAACATTGGTATAATCTGAACACACGAAAAAGGCACCATAATTTGCTAAACCATCTTTTGAGGTAAGAATTCGTCCGCCAATATTTTCACTGATAATTAAAAAATCTCTATCGTTTTCCTGAAGTTTCTTTGCACATGCAAGCCCAGAAATTCCGGCTCCGATTATGACTGTATCAATAATTTGAGTAGACATGTAGTTCATTAACGAATATATTATATTGATTTTTAATTATATTCAACTAAATTCTAGTATTAAAAATCAACTCAATGTTATAACTTTTTAAGATAGATATTTTAGAAAAATGAGTTAAATTAAAAGTATTTTAAAATTGACTTTCTTCAGTTTAAACTATCCATATATTTATATGTTATTATTTTATTTAAATTATGAAGTTAGTTTGTAAAAGGGAGGAATATATATATGAATAAGAAAATAGTTGGAATTTTAGTATGTGCGCTGTTTATAGCATTACCTGTTGTGTCAATAGCAGGTAATATAAAAATAGAGAAAATAAATAACTATAAAAATAATTTTGAACCACTTTCTCAGCCACCAATACAATGGGAAAAAACCTACGGTTATCCAAATACAGGTTTTGGTCATTTTGTACAACAAACCAGTGATGGTGGTTATATTGCTACTGGTGTGATTTATATTAGTGGTGTAGATGCAGAGGTCTTTTTAGTAAAAACTGATGCAAATGGAAATACCGTATGGTCACAAACCTATGGTGGGTCTTCTGTTTTTGATTGCGGGTATTGTGTTCAGCAAACTACAGATGGCGGATATATTATTGCAGGAAGTTATCATGGGTATGGTTTATGGTTAATAAAAACTGATTCAAACGGAAATCAACAATGGAATCAAATATTCAGCGGACCAACGCTAGATACTGCTTATTGTGTTCAGCAGACTACAGATGGTGGATATGTTATTGTTGGGGGGTACACCTATGCACCAGGTCCTCCAGATATGTGGATAATAAAGACAGACTCCAATGGTAATCAACAATGGGATACAAAAGTCGGTGGTCCTAGTGCAGAATATGGTCATTGTATTCGTCAAACTACGGATGGAGGTTATATCGTAGTTGGATATACAGATTCCTATGGTGCAGGTCTTGAAGATGCTGAATTAGTAAAGCTAGATAGCGCTGGAACTATTGTATGGATTCAGTATTATGGTGGAAATCTTAATGATAGAGGTAATTCAGTCCGCCAAACCAGTGATGGAGGTTATATCTTTACTGGATTTACAAATTCCTTTGGCGCTGGACAGGCTGATGTTTATTTAGTAAAAACTGATAGTCTTGGAAATGTTGTTTGGTCTCAAACATATGGAGGAGCAAATGATGACGAAGGTAATTCTGTTCGTCAAACCACAGATGGCGGATATATAATTGCAGGTAACACTCAATCATATGGTTCAGGAGGTGTTGATATTTATCTAATTAAAACAGACTCAACAGGTACCAAGTTATGGGATGATACATATGGAGGAACTGGTATAGAGGATGGTCAATGTGTTCAACAAACCAGTGACGGTTATTACATTATTGCTGGAACAAAATTTACTACATATAATGAGTTTTGGTTAATAAAACTCGGAGTTGCATCAAATCAACCACCTAATAAACCAGCTAAACCCAGCGGTCCTCCAAGAGGTAATGTAGGAACTACTTACATATATTCAACATCAACCACAGATCCAGATACAGACAATGTATATTACTGGTTCGACTGGGGTGATGGTAATAATAGTGGTTGGGTAGGACCATATGCTTCAGGTGCTCTAGGAAACGCAAGTTACACTTGGGCATCAAAAGGAACTTATAATATTAAAGTAAAAGCCAAAGATGACCCATATGGTCAAGAAAGTGCATTTTCAGATCCGTTAACTGTTACAATACCTAGAAATAAACATATAAATGGATTTCTATTTAGATTCCTACAAAACAATCCAAGTATACTTCCAATACTTAGATACATATTAAGTATATGATCAATTAATTGTTGTACATCCGACATATTAGCAAATTTAAAGAATATTTAATATTTCATAATATAAGAAATAATCAAATACTTAGAATCTATGACAGAATTTGGTAAAGATAATGAAGTTTAACACTGATAAGTTGATGTCAGCTGGAAATGGATATCTAATTTTAGGTGTATTATGGCTTATAACATGGTTAGGACCAGCATTTTTGTTGTTCCAGGAAGATCCTAGATGGGGACATAATTTTGCAATTCCTATCTTGTTTATTATTATCGGTTTAGCTTTTCATATTAATAAAAATTCATGTCAACTAACTGCAGCTTTTGCATCATATATAACTATACCAACATTTCTTGGTTTTTGGTCTTGGGATATAGCAACAATTATCACAAGTATATTTTTGATTATGTTTGTAGTTCTATACTTCGCTGAAAGAAATAGAAGTTCAGAGCTTATACAACCAAATCAAAAACTTAATTTTTGGATTAAAAAACATGCGATGACATTTGCTTATATTGGACTAATTCATATGTCACTAATATTCTTTTTTGTTAGATGGTATAATCCAGATCCATTTCTAATATATTTACCAATAGAGCATCATATTTCTACAAGTTTATTCAATGCTATGCTCTTTGTATTAACAGTTTTTGCAATTATGGAACGATCCATAAAAAAATTTAGAAAAATAAGTGTCCCTAAGCTAGGATTTATATGGTCAATTTTAATGATTATCTTGCCATTAATTGCTATTGGTATTTTAGGAGAATAGAAAAAAATTTCATGCAAATAGTTTTTTTTAATATACAAATTTTATTAAGAATAATAATAATTATATATTTTTTGAGGGTCTCTACCTACTTTATGCAATAACATGCATTTTATAATTTTCCATGTTTGGTGAAGTAAACCATTTTTAATAAAAGCATCTGCGCTGGTTACTACTGATTCTTTGAGAATAATTACTTTTCCATGTTTTCTCATCCAGTTTGATAGCTTTATATCTTCCATAATGGGAACATCTAAAATTTGTAAATATTTTTTAAATGGATGAAATCTTAAAAAAATCGCTCGATCACCAGATAAAACTTTTCTAAATTTAACAAGAATTGCTATTATCTTTAAAGACAAAGTAAGATAGGAATTATTTATATCAAATTGTAAAGAAAATCCCCCTCCGATTACTTTTTCATCTTCCATTGCATGAATAATAGAAATATCCCAGTTCTTTGGTAATTGTGTGTCAGAGTGTAAAAACAAAATTACATCTCCTTTTATATGGGTAATACCTTCTTTAAACATGTATCCTCGTCCAAGATTATGAACCCTTAGTATTTGTTCATTTGATGTTGTTGTCTGTATTATATCATTTCCTAGTTTATCATCAATAACATAAATAATTTCAATGGGTGTTTTTGCAAGATGAATTTGTTGTCGAACCTTTGAAAAATTTTTTTGAATTTTATGTACTGGAATAACAACAGAAATAAGATTGACTTTCATATTTTCTACCTTTCTGAAAGATTATCTTAAAACATATTATTTTTTGTTTGAAAAAATTTTCTTAAAATCATCATAGTATGAGATGTTTTAGACGGTTCTTTTTTATTTCTTAAATAAAATTCTTTTAAATCATCAAATGTATCAACATCTTGCCATTCAGGTAGAATAAAGTACTTAACACACTCATTCTTCAATAAATCCGTTGTTTTTTTAAACACATCTTTTGTACTCCATGGAATTCTAGAAAATATAGTTGAAGAAAAACTCTTGTTTGTAAAACCTAGTAAATAAAATCCTCCATCTTTACAGGGTCCTATCACAGATTCATATTTTTCAAGATTATGAAAAGCATCCATAAAAATAATATTTGGTAGATCTGGACTATCACTACCAATAACAATAAGTTTCTCAAATCCTTTATTAAAACCTTCAATAAAACAGTTTTTCATTCTCTCCCCTAAATCTTTACCATCTTGAGGTAGATATTGATATTCTTTTCCAATCCATCTCTTAAAATTCTCTTTTTTTTCCCTTGGATGATAGCAAATCAAAATATCATACTCTAATTCTTTTAATATTTTAAGAATATCTTCAACAAAACTTTTATACAGACTTAATACAAATTTTTTATCAATTTGGCTAGAAAGTCTACTTTTTACATATCCAATTTTTGGATATTTAACAAAGAAAAGAATTCCGTCTTTTTTAGATTTTTTTTGCAATTATCCTTCCACGTCCAACTTTTCCATCATCTGCTGCTTTAACCCATAAATTTAAACCATTTTCAGCGGCTTCAAACATTTCAACACCATAGTTTTGTATAATGTCATTTTTCAGATCATCTCTTAATTTTTTCTGATACATATGGCAATGCTTTGCAAAATCTGAGCTTTCATTTTCTTTAGATAGTATTTCAAATCCAATGTTATCTAAAAGTTGTACATAACCATCCATTGTTTCCATATAAGGAAAAGCCATGAAACTGTTTAAATTAGTCCACTCCTCATCGGTCATATTTCCTATCTGAATCCAATCAGTAAATGCAATTCTTCCACTGAGTTTCAATACTCTATATGCTTCATTAATTAATCTGTTCTTATCAGTAATGTAACACCATGCATCTTGACCCCAAACAACATCAAAATTTGCTTCTTTAAATGGTATATCTAAAGCATTACCTAATTTATAAGTAATTTTTTGAGAAAATGGCTCTATTTTTGTTCTTTTTATTGCTTCATCTATCATATGTTGAGTAGCATCTAAACCAATAATTGTACAACCATACTTTTTTACAAGTTGTCGAGCAGGACCACCAAGAGCACTACAGATATCCAATATAACATCGTCTTTCGTAATTTCTGCTTTTTTTGCAAGAATATCTGTTTCATTTTCTCCTCCAACATGTATTTGTTCCCCCATGAGCATTTCCCATAGTATCCCAACTGGGCCTGAATAAATTTCATTAACATCACCTATAGTAAAATCCAGCTTTTTCATTTTAGATAATTCTACCATGTCTTTTTTCTCCTTTTAATAATTTTATTTAGACTTATAATTCTTTTTTATAACAGTTTGGATCTGAATCATATATATTTCCAGAGTTTATGTATGCCATAGCTCTACAACCCCAACAAACTGAGTTATTTTCACAAACACTACAGTGAGCGGGTTGATTAATCTTTTTTCTAAGGGGAAGAAAGAGCAGTTCTTTTTTATTACGTTCAATTATTTTTTCCAAAGAAGAAGTATGAATATTACCAAATCCTTTTCGTATAACAGAACAGGGAGTAACATCTCCATTAACTGTCACACAAACCATTCCACCACAATAATATTTATTAACATCCATTGTTGCAAATGATACATTAGAATTTGGGTAATTTATCCAATCTCGAATGCTGCATGCTTTTTTTATATCATCAATTGTCGGGATTAAATATTGTTTTTCTTTTGCAAGACCTTCTGCACACATCTGAGTTAAACAGGTTCTCATTTGTTTTTTTTCAAAAAAATATCTAATAGTATTTTCTATATCATTTACTAATGGTTTTGTAAATGTAATACAATTAATCATTTGGTTAGGATCTTTACCTAGTTTTTGAACATTTTCAACTCCTTTTAAAATTGCTTCTATTTTTGTTTTAGGGTTTCCAATGTGTAATTGTTTGTATATTTTTTCATTAAGGGTGTCAAGATGAACTGATATAAAACCATCCTTGGTTAATTCGACTGCTTTACGTGCAACTTCAATTGAGCTCAAAGGAATTCCGCTAGTCCAAATATTATTTTTCAATCCTTTTTCATTTGCATATTTCATTAGTTCATACCAGTCTTTTCGTAAAAGTGGATCACCACCTAACCAATCTATTGCTCTTACATCAATTGATTTAGCAGAATCTATTATATTGATTACATCCTTTCTTGACATATTTTGTATTATAGCGTCTTCAGAAGAAGCATAACAATAAAGACAACCCTGATTACATGAGAGAGTAGCTTCGATTTGTATTGAATATATTTTTTCTTGATCAAAATACTTAATTTCCTCAGAATAATCTGGATGAATGCCTCCATACCTCTTTATTTCATCTTGTTTCATATTCTTTTTTTTAATTACCTAGATTAATGAAATACAACTTCATTTATTAAATATTATTAATAAACATTTAATAATATACAAAAATACTAAAGATAAATTTATAAATCTTGTTTATTTATAAATTATTTAAGGGGGAGTAAAAAATTAAAAAAATACTACCATTTCTGATAGTGAGTTTTTTTATAATCAGTGGATTACAAGGTATGGCAACTGTAAATATATTTGATAATAAGTTTAACCCTAATTTAAATGGTTCTAAAATATATATTGCACCAATATCAATTCCAAATACACAGGATTATCACATAAGAAATAATAATGAACTACAAACCAATGAAGAACTTAAATTTTATCAAGTTTTTTATAAACAACATTCAAAGGATATTAAGGATGACAATGAAATAAAAAAACAGCTTAAATCAAATGAAATGCAAAATAATATTATGAAATATGATTATATTATTATTACCATCGAAAACCTTTATAATGCTATCATTTCATCCAGTTTTATAGTTTGGAAAACTCTCATTGGTTATAATGTTAAAATCATAAATATCACAGATAATGAAATTGCTTCTCAGATAGGTCAGGATTTACCTGAAAAAATTAGAAACTTTCTAAGATCAAATTACCAAGATTGGGGAATAAAATATGTGTTGATTATTGGTAATCATGCAACAATACCTATGAGATATTGTTATCCAGATCCAACAAATCATAGATTTGATATTTTCGATTGGACCAGTGGAGAAGTCCCAACTGATTATTATTATGCAGATTTATCACATAGTGATGCGGATTCCTGGGATTTAGATGGTGACGGATATTATGGTGAATATGAGCAAGATATTCCAGATTTTTTCCCAGAAGTATATGTCGGAAGAATTCCAATAAATATCCAATCTCGAATTACTTATACTCTTGATAAAATTGTTACATTTGAACAAGACACAGGAGATTGGAAAGAAAATGCTTTAAATGCCGGGGCTTTTTTTTATTTTACCAATGAGGATCATAGTGGAAATCCTGCAATGGATGGTGCCGTGCTTTCACATTATATTGAAAATTATATTATGAGTAATTGGACAATCCGTCATTATAGTGAACAGCAGGGATTGGAAACTTCTGTTTATAATTGGTCTGCATTAACTGAGACTGATTTTATTAATGACTGGCGAAGTGGTCAATATTCTATTGTAAATTGGCAAGGTCACGGTTGGACAAATAGAGTTGCTAGAAAGGTTTGGTTATCAGATGATGGAGATAATGTTCCTGAAGGAAATGAAATATCTTGGCCTGATTTCATCAATATTAATTCATATCTTGATGATGATTACCCCTCAATAGTAACAGCAGAATCTTGTTATGTTGGTTGTCCAGAGCCATCACTTAGTGGAAATCTTGGTATTGATTTACTAACTGATCCATCTATGGGTGCTTCAATTGGTGTTATTGCTTCCGCACGTTCACCTTATGGATCTTTTGATTGGCCAAATAATCCAGGTGGTTCTGATTCAATCATTTATGAATTTAACCGTTTAATGATTAATGATTCAAAGACAGTAGGTGAGGCTCTATATGACTCAAAATACTTCTGTAATCTTAATTATGGCTGGGATCATTATGCTGAATATATTGATCTGTTTACATTCAATCTTTTTGGAGATCCATCTCTTAATATTCAAGGAATAGCTGTTGAAAATCTTCCACCAAACATACCCATAATTGATGGACCAAATTCGGGTAGCACTGGATCGGAATACAATTATTGTATTATTGTATCTGATCCTGATAATGACAATTTATATATCAAATGGAATTGGGGTGATGGAAATTCTAGTGATATACTTGGGCCGATTACTTCAGGATCTGAAGTATATGGTTCTCATATCTGGAATACAAAAGGTTCTTACAAAATATCTGTTAATATTGAAGATGAACATGGATTAAGTGTAAATGCCTATAAAGATGTGACAATACCAAGAAATAAAATCATGCAAAGATCTATACATCAGTTAATAATTGAATTCCTATCAAGAATTTCTAATTATTATCCAATATTAAAGCAAATTTTATTGTAACTCTCTTAAATTGGTTTTTTCATTTATATTTTTTCAATTATATTGGATTACATAGTTTAATCCATAATTACCTTGTTCACTTGGTGCAAAATCTCTAAAGTCTAGCCTAAGGAAATAATAAACAAAACTTATTGGGAATCCTGGTACAGCAGATGCTCTTGTATTTGTTAAAACATCATCTTTTTTCGGGTTTCCAATATCACTTTTTAGAATTTTCCATGTAATAATATTTTTATCTTGATCAATTAACCCTTGACATTCGGGCATTTGGATCCATTGCCAGTAAGTTGCTCTTTTCGGATCACCGCTTCTAAAAGTATATTCTCGGAATTTATGAGAATTAAATCCTGAAACATATTCTTTTCCATTATAACTCCATCTAATAGACAAAACTGTATTTGAATATGGATTTAATGAATTAACTTTTAATGCAGTAAAAAGGTATTCAGGTTCATCTACATTTTCATAAAACCATGCAGACTCAATATCTAAGAATAAAAGGTCTGTATCATTAGTTTCATCCACTATTTCAGGATTTTCTTCATCTCCTGCTAAAACAGAGCCTGTTATACATAGAACTGAGGTAATCAAAATCGTAAAAATTAAAATTGTAATTATTTTTTTCATGTTTTTACCCTCCTCATTAATATTGTATCACGTAATCTAGTCCGTAACCTGCCCAATCTTTAGCAGCTTCTCCACCAAGTGGAATTGTAGCAGGTTCAAAAATGAATCTCAGTCCTGTCCATGCATCTGTTTTTGTTAATATATCTCCAGGTCCTGGATTTCCAATTATGTTTTTCTGTATTTCAAATGTCACTATGCTATTTTCTATATCAAAAGATCCGTTGATATCATAAAATGGCCCCCATCGACGGAAGGTTTGACCGCCAAAAAAGCTTTGCATTTCACCATCGGTGTGTACATGTACACCTACTGCATAGGTTTTTTCATTAAATATCCAGTGCATTGCATAGATTGTTCTTTGATTTATAAAATCTAGATTTTTTAATTTAATAGCCAAATATAAAATATCAGGTTTTTCAGAATTTTCATAGAACCATGCAGATTTTATATCCATAAAATCAAAGTTTTCTATGTTAAAAATTTTTAATGTTTTGAAAAAATTAAATATATTTGGTTTTCTAATAAATGTACCAAAAAGATCGTCTGTTTCATCCTCTATTTCAGGGTTTTCTTCGTCACCTGCTAAAACAGAACTTGTACTTAATAGAACTGAGGTAATCAACAGCGTTAAAATTAATAATATAATTATTTTTTTCATCTTTCTTACCTCCTTCTACTAAAAAAACATATAATTAGTAGTATATAAATACTATGCTAATTATTGTCACTTAAATAGGAAATAATTTTTTACAAGTTCTAATAACTAAAACCTTTTTATTTTTTATATTGAAATATATCTTCAATTTTAACATAAAATATTTCTGCAATTTTAAATGCTAATTCTAAGGAAGGATCGTATTTTTCTTTTTCAATTGCTATAATAGTCTGTCTTGTTACTTGAATTTTATCTGCTAAAGATTCTTGTGTTAAATTATATTTAGCTCTGAAAACCTTTATTTGATTTTTCACTTTTATCACCCTAATTTTCTGCTAAAATATCCATAGAATATACCATAAATTATAAGTAAACCACAAGTGGAATAAGCCAATACAGATCCTATCAATTCGAAATTTTCATATTCTTCTCTTAATATAAGTATTAAAATACTGATTATTGCCATAAAAAAACCAAAAATTTGAACTGTTCTAAATGATGCTTTTTCTGCTATTCTAAAAATTCTTTCATCTTCTATTTTTTTATCAACTTTATTTTTTAGTATTATCATTACTACAATCCCAAATAATAATATAGAAAATGATGCAATCAAATTTTCAAATATTATTGATATCGCTACAGTCATTCCTATTATTAATATCATTATTTTTCTTATTGTTGAGTACGTCTTTTCGTTCATATTTACCATTCCTATGTAAAATATACATTACATTATGTTATATAAACTTTACTTTTTGTAAATTAAACATTACATAAAATTTTCATTATATTTTAATTAATTGTTCAAATTTCTTTTAAAATTTGATTATTTACCTTAAATATTTCATGAACCAATATTTAATAAATAGTATCGTTAATAATTAAATACAATGACCAATGGTCTAAGATATGTCGGTCCAATCTACCGCCCACCAAGTGAAACAAATAGTCTACTAGTACAAACAACAATTGGATGTCCATGGAACAAATGCACCTTCTGTATGGTTTATAAAAAAGGACCAAAATTTAAAATTAGATCTGTTAAAGAAATAAAAGAGGATCTTATATGGGTAAAACAGAATTATGATTTTCCAATAGAAACAGTTTTTTTTCCATCTGGAAACACAATAATTATGAAAACAGAAGATTTTGTAGAAATCTTAAAATTTACTAAAAAACTTTTTCCAAATGTTAAAAGAATAACAATTTATGGTTCAGCTCAATATATAGTAAAAAAAGGATTAAATGATCTTAAAAAAATAGCAGAGGCAGGGCTTTCACGAATACATGTTGGACTTGAGTCAGGAGATGATGTTATTCTTAACCTTGTAA
>Ga0209536_100009584_pt1 | contig 14388 bp, 28 predicted proteins | sample DeeMarSeWOR28_12_FD_187461 | JGI IMG/M metagenome (GOLD analysis project Ga0209536, IMG submission 187461) | Marine sediment microbial communities from White Oak River estuary, North Carolina - WOR-2-8_12 (SPAdes) (version 2) | ecosystem: Environmental > Aquatic > Marine > Intertidal zone >...
TACCTTCCATTTCTCTCAGATTGCCTACTCTTGCTATACCTGTTATTTGCAAGCCTTTTTTAGCTAGAAATATATAAGCATTAGTCATTTCAGTAGCATCAATATCTGGCATTCTAGAACACCCATCTGAGCCGCCATATAACTTGTACATGTCTACTACTATATGTTTTCCATTCTCCGCTAAAAGAAATAGATGTGGTCTTTCTGAGTAATTTTTGACGTACAATTCATATTCAAGCTCGAGTTGTTCTTTTATAGCTTCGGTCATAACAACTTTCTTGCGAACTTTACGTACCATTATTCCCTTGCGTGGATTGGTTTTTGGCTTTCTAGTTCTTTTTCGTGTAGAAGATGCGCGCTTTTTAGTTTTACTTGTTGTCTTTCTTGGCATTATTAGTCTCTTAGCATTAATGACAAGTCGTCTATTCGTGTCATATTAAATATGAGTTCCTTGGGCATGTGTTCATTCATAAGTAGTGTTTCAAATGCCTTTGCTATCAATCCAGATAACGTTAGAACATTATATATAATAGTACGTGCAGTGCATGGTAGCTTGTAGCTTTTATCATCAGAATGCAGAGTCTTGGAATAAAATCCCTGTGTTCTTTTAGACTTGTCCTTAATTGTATATAATTTAAACATCTTAGCTCCCATGCGAGCTTCGATTAAATACTTAGCTTGCTTTTGCTTGAGAAATTGTTCCCATACTAGTTTACGTGACTCCATATTATCAGTGACTACAATAGTATACTCTTCAAGCTTTTGATCTTTGTAGAAGTTATTATGTCCTTCAAATTTAGCATCTGTAAATTCCTGAAGTAGTTTCTCTGTAGCATCTGACTTGAATTGGTTGAGGTCGGCATTCTTGAAAAATTGTGATGGTAGATTATGTATTGATACTCCATCTTCATCATACCCTACTACCTTACCTACCCCCATCTTTCCAAGAGCAAGGGCAGTAAAACTACCAACAGAGCCAAGTCCTATAATAGACACTTTTGCTTTACGAAGCTTATTTACATCTATTAAATCTACTTGACGTAAATATTTCATACGATCTCTTTTTGTCATGATGGTCTAACCGCCCAACCCTTCTCTCGCTTGAATGGTCGAGTGTTTGGGTTTTTGCCATGTCTAACCATTTTACGTCTTTGATTTTTAGATAATACTCTGTCACCAGGTTCTACCACATCAATTTTAGGTCTTACTTTTGATATATGATCGTCTATAGTTATATCTGGATCAAAATCAAATTCTTCTTCTTGGCCTAAAGCATTTCGTAGAGGATGATAAACTGGATTATTGTATGTAACTTTATCCTTGATAATTTTATCAACTTCGTTTTGTACTTCACCAGTAATATCAGGAACTATAATCAATGGTATACGTTCCATCAAGCGTCTTCCACTATGATATACAGTAGCATCATAGTCTCCACGTTTATTGGTACATATTGCTACCAACATACTACCTCTTTGCCCATTCTTGGCTCGAGTAATATTTTTCATAGTTTCATCATCTTCGCCAGAAAACCCTGTAGGCATATCTACATGACTGTGCCACCAAAAATTCCATTGTGATGGATCTCCGCCATTTTGAGCTACACCAACATACATTTGAGTCATATCTTCAGACTTTAATGTAGTGTGGTATGTTTGACATTCTTGCTCAAAGACATCAAACTCTTCTACCTGAATATTACTTCCATAGTAATAATGATCTGAATCTTCTACAAGCTTTGTTCTACCAAACCCAGAGATTTCCCCTTCTGCAGTTTCAGTAAGAGCTCGTATTTTAGTAAAAATATTGATAGGCATTAAAATTCTATCATAATACGGTCTATAATTAAACCCTTTTGCTTTTTTCTTTTTTGACATTTGTCAGTTTCCTTATTATTAGAGTTGGAGCGACAGATGAGGTTTGAACTCACAACCCCTACCTTGGCAAGGTAGTGCTCTACCAGTTGAGCTACTATCGCTTAAAACCAACTAATTGCTCTATGCTGTTTATTGTAAAATTTGTGTTGTCCAACAAAAAGATGTGTTTCTATTTTTAATTCTTTCAAGTTATTGTAATTTCTCATACCATCTGGATCTTGACCAGATTTACCTATAAATATTTTCGCATCATTTATATGAGATCTTGCATGTTGATCTAGTGGTAATCCTTCTAGCTGTTCTTTTAGATTTTTTAAAGAAAAAATATTAAGCCAATATTCATCAGCAATTTTTCTTGAGTCACTTTTTTCTGCTATATGTGCTCGTATCTTTGCATATGTATAGGCTCTATGTAATTTACAATACAGACAATCACAACTCCAATATGATTTGCCATTACTAGACTGTGAGTATACAGATCTTTCATACTCAGCGGCATGGTTACGTTCAAACTCACGTTTTCTACGTATCTCCTCTAATATCGAGGGAGGATGAGATAGTTTGTGTAATACACCTTCTATCACTTCAAGTGTTTTAGAGTTGGCAAGCCTTTCGACTTGCCTCTCTATATGAAATCGCTTTCGCATTACTTTACTAAATTATTTAATTTAGAAAAATCTGGCTTATCTCCAAGTGCCAGGTTGATTGCTTCATCCAGGTCAGCTTTTTTCTTTTTAGCTTTTTTAAATTCTTCGGCCTTAGCTTTTGTAAATGTTGCTGTCAATAATTTACCATCTGCATCAAAAGATTCCTGATCAGGCTTAATTTTCTTTATTTCCTTGTCAGCTTCCTGAATCATTTCGAGAGCCTTGATGATTTTTTCCTGACGTTTTTCAACTTCAGCTTGAGTAAGTTTTGTAACTACTCCATTGATTACGTCTTCTCCGGAATTAGCAACGTTTTCTTTAAATTTGTCCAGTAAGTCTACATACTTGGCTTTTGTGTTTTCTTCAGACATGTGTTGTCTCCTTATATTAGAATACAAATACTACTACAAGCACCACAGCTAATATTCCAAATGCTAGTAGTAGAGTTTTTAAGTTTTCGTTCATTATGATGCCTTAAAATGATTAAAAAATACTGTTATATACATTTATAATATCGCTTTTTGGATATAAATCTTGTATTTTCCAAAATTCCCCTTCGTCATCAATTAAATTTCCTTTTTTAACTTCAACTATTTTTACTCTACCTAACAATTCAATATCATCTCGTTCAGTATTTAACTCAAATACTAAATTTAAAGGGAATTTTAATGGTGTAGGTTTTCGAATTGCTTTTATTTTTTTTGTCGCTTCTTGTGTTGTCATATATTTATCTCCTATTGCACAGGAGTAAGGATTCGAACCCTAACCACACGATCTGGAGTCGTGCTGACTGCCAATTATCAACTCCTGCATGTAGCAGTAAGTGGTTGAGCTCCCCACACACCTCGATAAAATTAGGGGCTCTTCTCCCTTCATCTCGTGTGCCTGCCTGTTGAATTGGGCTAAAACTGTCGGTTCACTTTTCAGTGCCGTCTTCTAGAGCATTACAGTTCTAGCCCATTAAATAGTTTAATTTTAATGTTTTTATCCCGTGGTATTACCACGTCAATCAAAATGTCAATGAACTTTGTGACCCCAGGGGGATTCGAACCCACCGTTTGCGCCGTGAAAGGGCGACGTCCTAGACCAGACTAGACGACAGGGCCAAAATTAATTCTTTACGTGTTTTTCATATTGTTCTTCGAGTCTTTTTAATTCTTCCTTTAGTTTTTTAATTTCTCCCTCTTTCGTTTCTATCCGGTGTTTCAGCATTTCAATTTTATGAGCAAGTAATGCATGTGGATGTACTCCCATTATTCATCATTCTCCAATTCATTTAAAAGTGTTATTATTTCTTGCCAATCTTTATATGGGTCAAATCCTGCTTTATCTTCAAGCAGAATGTTGAAATAATATTTATCTTCATAATAGCCAAAATCGCCTTTATTGGTTGAAACTTCTGGATTATTATTTACATAATCAAATTCTATACCATGTTCCAAAAAGAATTGCATATACTCACCAATTTCTTTTGGATGAGAACTTGTACTAAGTATAAGAACATTTCTAAAGCTATTAAATTTTTTTATTTTTTTCAGCGCCTGTAGTGCTAATGGATAACAATCTAAAGGCAGTTCGTCTTTATTCCAATTTGGAATTATTATTGTACCATGTACATCTACACACCAATATAAAGTGTCCCATTTTCTACTGTGTGCCATTTGTATAGCATTTGTTATTGCCCTAGTTATCATGGTATTTCCTTTTTTAATCTTTCAACAATTTCTCTTGCGTATATTTCTAACCCTTTGTTGCTATATACTGTTACTATACCAAAAGGGCCTTCTGAATTTCTTACTAATTTTTCTATATCTGCTAGCGGTAAATGATCTCTTCCTAATTCATATAGAAAAGCTGTTACCCTTTCTTCAAATTTTTTGTTTTTTTCCATGTTGTCTCCTTTTATTTGTCGGAATGAGTGGGCTCGAACCACCGGCCTCCTGGCCCCAAACCAGGCAGTCTACCAATCTGACCTACATTCCGATATTGTAGGACTTCACTTACTTGGCACGCTTGTGCTTCCGCAGTTACAATCCTCACGAGTTGTCTCGTCCTACAGTTTTCATTTGAGCACCAGGCCGGATTCGAACCGGCGAATACCTGCTTGGAAGGCAGGAGCCTTAGGCCGCTGGGCTACTGATGCTTAAATTAATTTTTTCAATTTTGTGGAAATTATTGACGTACCAAGGTCAAATTCCCAACTTTTATTTATTTTAGCTTTTGATACTTTAAATTTTAAATTAAATCCAAATTTTATTTCTGTTGTGAAAAACCATGACAATGGAGTCATTGTTCCACTTAAAGTAATATATGCGTTGCTTGCTGATGTTGTAGTCCCATATGTTGTAATTGTCTGAGTATCAACACTTCCTGTATCTACTCCATATGTATATAGAGTATGTGAATTATCCATTTCTCTTTTTGATTAAATGGCTCAGAGGGTAGGACTTGAACCTACAACCTTCACGTTAACAGCGTGTTGCTCTGCCATTGAGCTACCCCTGAATTAAAATTGGTAGCGGGACTGGGACTCGAACCCAGGACCTTAAGCTCATGAGGCTTACGAGCTGACCATCTGCTCCACCCCGCTATGTTGAAAAAGTTAGTTTAAAATTTACGAGCGCACGGTTTCGTGCTTATGTAGAATAATCGTATCAGGCCAATGGCCTGAATTAAATGTAGCAATTCCCTGTTCCGCTAGGGAACTGAGCAATTGTTGTTTCGGTATGAAATGTCTTAAAAACATCTTATTTTGGAATATAACGATTTTTTAAGTTAGTGTCAAGTTTTATTTAAAAAAGATGATCAATAAAATCTACAATGCTTAATTTTAAGCGATAATATAACCTTTGCCACCATTCACGAGTTGTGTATGGTTTGGTATCATTCATAAAATGTTCTATATATTCAAGGTGTTCTTCTCGAGTAACGGCATTAAATTTATACTTACCGTGTCCATCTCCAAGGTACAGCATCATCAGATTAATGCCAAGTTCGTCACACGTCTTACGTAGCTTATGATATTCATCTGGATGACAAAGCAGTTTATTTTGTCCATATACCCATATAAATGGCATACGTCCTTGCATCTTTTTATATATACGCTTTATCGAAGGACTTTGATTTCCAAGACCTATAGGAATAGCTCCTATAAAAGGCAGTTTCCAATTATCTGTATATGAAGAATATGTATAATACATTTCACGAATAGGTTGATAATCATTATTTTGAATTATCCGAATATCTCCGATAACAAATTTACTATTAGGTCTGTTCAGACGTACATAATATAATTTCTCTAAAAGCTGTTTTTCTGGATACTTATATAGATAAGGTTCATCTTGATAGTATATTTCTGAATCTACTTTATTTACAGTTTCTTTCCAATACGTGTCATCGCGAATATCGGTTATTAGTATTTTTATTCCACACGAACGCGCATAATCAGCTTTTTGTTTTTGTTCGTCTGGTCCGCCAGTTGATGGAATATATGCTGCTGTAAATCCTTTTTCTACAAAAAATGGCATGTCATTATAGAAATCAAATGCATGCCCTACCCAAATACCTTTATCCATATTTTTCTCCTATTAAATAAAAAGGAATGCTGAAGGATTTGAACCTTCCTATACACGAGTTAGGCGTATCTTTACAACCTAACACTGATCTACTTCTGTTAATTTGATTTATGCTGTCAAAGCATAAATTTACCAGCTATCTACAATCTTAAGTTTTTACCATGTGGGCATACAAGGCTTTTTGAGTGCCTAACTCAATATATACCAACATTCCTAATAATGATACTACTATAGCTAGCCTTTCATACGGTGCTAGTCAACCAGCCACTCTTGCATTTTAGTGGTTTTCTTTCCCCATCTAAGTATCCAGGCCTTACGGATCCTGAGGCAAGGGCAATTAGTCCCTCTTCGATTTTACGAATCATAACTAATTGATCTTTTTTTATAGGGAGTTAAGACTAAACTCCAGGTTTTGTGGAGGTGCCGGCGGCGAAGCCGGGTCCAGCAGAAGAAGTTTTATGTGTCATTCACACGCATAGTCTCGTTGTGTAACGCCCATTTGAGACAAGCGACCAGTTTATATCCTACACTAGTAAAAGGTGAGTTTTACTATTCGTTTGCACAAGTCCTCCGGCTTGTGTCAAATATATCCGCTGACGACCTCTATAAATTCCGCGGCTTAACTTATAGAGGGCTTACGACCGCTACTACGCAGCGTAAGCGTAATTATAACTAGCGTTTGCAGTTATTATTTCTCAGGATTGTTTTTCGTCGTACTCCCCGACGGTCGTGCACACATATTGTTCTAAGGCTGTCGAAACATTTCACCCCCATAGAGCACAGAGTCGGATTTGAACCGACGAATAAAGGTTTTGCAGACCTCTCCCTTGGGCCGCTCGGGCATCTGTGCTTAAATTATTTGCGTTTTCCAGTATTATTTCTGGTTTTATTTGTGTTTGTATTTTTATCAGTAGTATTCCGTTTTACAGGCGGTTTACGATCTATCGTAGTATTCCGTTTTACAGGTGGTTTACGATCTATCGTAGTATTCCGTTTTACAGGCGGTTTACGATCTATCGTAGTATTCCGTTTTACAGGTGGTTTACGATCTATCGTAGTATTCCGTTTTACAGGTGGTTTACGATCTATCGTTGTTTTTTGTTTAACCGGCTGTTTACGGTCATATATTTTTACTTTAGTACCATCACGTACTTCTGTATTATAATTTCTATTTCCAGAATTTCGAATTTTATAATCACTTCTTGTTCTATAGTTATACTCATACGAATAATTATTGTAGTATGGGTGTCTGTGGTGTGGGTACCAATAAGTATAATATGTCGGATACCAATAATATGGTACATACCAATAAGTATAATATGTTGGATACCAATAAGGATACCAGTATGGGTAATAAATTATAGATACTGGATACCAACCATCATACCAAAAATATCTGTAAGAATAAAAACCATAATATAAATCAATATTAACTGAAATCTGTGGTTCTTCTGTGTATGTATATTCAACTTCTTCTGTAGGTGTTTTAACAGTTTCTACTACTGTATAACAACTACATAAAACAAGTGCCATTAAACCAATTATAAAATATTTTAATTTTTTCATACTCTCTCCTAGACTTCTAAGGTATCTCCTATAGCTTTAAACTCTTTGTATATCTTTTTAGCTATTTTATACTTGCGTCTATTTCCAGTGGATACTATAACCCCTCCGAAGAGTTCAGTATAACCTCTTTCATTGCAGGGCTCTTCTTTTTCTCCCTTGTAAGTTGCTTTTCTAATTTTCTTTGCGGTTCTTCCATTCATATTTGAATAATGATTAAAATTGGCGCACCAATTAGATGCGCCCCCAAAAGTTACTCAGCTGTCACATTTAAAGCTGTAGGTCCTTTAGGGGATTCTCCAACTTCGAAAGACACTTTTTGTCCTTTTGATAATTCTTTATAACCTTCACCAGTTATATTTGTGAAATGTACAAAGATATTAGGTTTTTCATTTTCACGTGTGATAAACCCAAAACCACGCTTGGGATCGAAATGTTCTACAATCCCTGTTTCTCTAACTTCACTCATTTATATCTTACCTTTTTATATCTACGCAATATCGCGTATTGTGCATGGTGATGGATTCGAACCACCGAACCAGTTAAGGACCTGATCTACAGTCAGGCGCAATTGACCACTCTGCCACCCATGCATACATGCCCGGCCAATTTAAGCCGGGCCTAATTTTAATATAACAAAAATTTCGTTAAATTACAATGCTACAGTAAATTCTTCTAATCTCTTTATAAGATTGTCTAATTCTGCTTTTTTCTTCTCAATTTCTGCTATGTGATTGTCAATAACAGCAAAATTGCCTTCCACGTTCATTCGTTCCTGTTTTAACTCAGCCATTTTTTCATCTATTTTAGATATCTCTTGTTTCAAGGCCGGTTTTTGTGCTAAAAGACTTTCAGCTGTTTTGATGAGGGTTTCTTTTGCAGCCTTTACTTTTTCAATAGCTTTGCTAAATATGCTATTAGCAGTATCTACTGCAGATTGGATTTGAGCCCGTAGGCCGGTGAGTTTTTTTTCAACTTTTTTTACTTTACGGTTGTTGAATGTTTTAGACATCAGTTGTCTCCTTATTGATTAGTTGTCTATCAACAAAAACAAAACTTTCTGCGCCAGCATGCCATATAAGTTCATAAGGCTTATCATTAAGAGGCACCTTAGTTATAAAACAGATGCCTCTTGTAAGTGTGTCGCTGGCACGCTCCATTTCCTCAGATTTGCTGAGGATGCGAAACTTTTTTTTCATGTTAATTGATTATCCTTGTGTTATATATCTGGCATAGTAGTTGATACTGTGTGCTCCTGCCCAACCCTGATTATATACAGAATAGACTTGTGCCCAACTGTAATTTTTGTTACGCAAAAACCGCATGTATCGTATCCCAGATTCAATATTAAAACGAAGATCATAGCGTAGAAGATACGCCAGTTCCTCATCTGTCTTATACTCTAACATGATCGATTGGTCGATCTCATATTTCGTTCTATACTCATCTTGTGCTTTCTGCTCAGCCGCCCATCTGTCACTGTAAAGCTCGAATGGTAATAAATTATATTTTGCAACATAGTTATATTCCGGCCAAACTTCACGAGCTGCGATTACTCGCACTTGCAGAACGCTGTAGGCTTCCGCAGACGAAACTAGCCAGTCCTCATAGGGGGCATAGTCTGACTGGTGTTTCCCTTTATAATTACTTTCTAGCCTTGCACACTTGAGTATATATTTCAAGGGTATGTCATACTTTGGAGCAAATTCCTCGAAATATAGGTAGACTCTCTCATTTGGTGGCATCAAGAGATCTACTCTTAAAGGTTCTAGTTCATTTGTGGTATCTATGTTCTCCTTTCCACCGCTGATTAGAACGAAAAAAGAGACTAAAAGGCCTGCTAATAATGTTAGTATTGAGTTCACGGCTACTCTCCCGGAGGTATTCTGTCCTCTTGTGTGTAGGCCAGTCGCGCTCTATACTGGTAATAGATCGCATTTAATACTTCCTTGTCATATATTCTTACTCTACCAGTTTTACGATCCGTGAGCTGCAATTCCCATCTGTCACTTATAGCAGATGTTACATTATCTGGGTCATTAACAGATACAACTTTAAATTGTATATTATCATTAACCCAGTCATGTAAATAATAACCACTGGCAATTAAACCAATAGCTACTACAAGCATCAATGTTCCCTGCCACAGTTTTTTAGGGATGTTAATCATAAGATCCTCAGATTATTGATGATTCAACGAACTTTTTAAAGTTCTCTTCTCCTTCCCAGCCCATCCGCGTAGCTATTTTTGATTCCGGAGTTATAACAACAAATGTTGGTATAGCTTTAATAGCAAAATGCGCAGCTAGTTCTGGAGTTTTGTCTACGTTGATTTTATAAAAGTCAACATTAGGCATTTCTTCAGATAACTTTTCGACTGCCGGACTAGATACTTTGCATGGTCCGCACCAGTCAGCATAGAAGTCTATAACTATGCTTCGTCCCGTCAAGGATGTAAATCCTTCACCTTCAGTGTGTGATAACACACCATCAAATGTTTCAAGTTCTTTCATATTTTTGTAATTAGATTTCTTTGCACTGCATGCATGCGCAGTACATGTACCATAGGGTCAAGTTTTTTTTCGTCAACTTTACCTTTGGAATCTTGTGCTTGTGCTTCAAGATTTTTGATAGTTTTCATAAGATATTCATTTGACATATCTTTAATGGAGATTTTACTACCATCTTTCTTATGCCAATATATCCTGTCTTTTCTACTAGCAATAGACATGGTTATCCCTTGTAATTATAATTAAAATTAATTTTTATTTTTGAATGCTAAAGAGTTTTTTACTCGACTGGCAGTGCTTGATATAGACGAGGTTACTTTACTAATTCCACTAGGGGTGCCATATTTCTTAGCATCACTAATTCCAAAGTAGCCCATAAGTAATGGTAAGCCAATGGTGATTAAATAATCACTGACTTGGTGAGCCACTGAAGTAGGAGAAGTAAATTGCTTCACTCCTCCTAAAATCAATGCTAAAACTCCGTAGTATTCTTTCTTTTTATACCACGGTGTTTTTTCCTCAGGCATTAAATTATCCTTGAGGTTCTGCTGGTTTGATTACGCCAACTATTTTCAAAAAGTTAACTAATTCAAATATTGTTTTTAAACCTGATTCAACTGCAAGTTCATCATTTTCATATAGATCTAGATTAGCTTTTACAGCTGCAACAAGCTCGTCTTTTTCTATTGGATCAAGATCCAAGAGTTCTTTTGGAACTTCCTGAATTCCAGTAACTGCATTAATAAGAGGGAATATTAATTCCACAAATTTTGCAGCATCACCAATAGTAATTTTACCATCATCGTCAACCGCATCTTTTACTGTAGATGCAAATTTGGCTAAGAAAACCATAAGCTCTGTTAATTGTTCTGTGCCGTATACTGACATATTTACCTTCCTCAATTTGATTTTGCCACTTTTTAAGTCATTTTTTAACTTTTCAAGGGCAGATGTAACATTGCTCAAATCTATACCTCTAGGCTGAATTGAGTCAATAAGTTCATTTAACGTTTTATCTGGCATTTTGAATACCCTGATTATTTCTATACTTTGAATATAATGTATATTTCGTTAAATGTCAAATCGAGGAAATGGCTTATATGTGCAGTTTTAAGGCCAGGCCATCAATCATATCTTTGGCATCTTTTAGTCCCCATCCTGTGATCTCACGCACTTTTTTTATGGCAGCTATCTTTTGTCCATTTTTCAAATGATATATGACACTGTCAATTTGGTGGTTATCTATAACATCGTTTAATAACTTAGTAGTTTCTTCTGATATTATAGTATGTTTTTCATGCATTGCATCTACCAGGTCTTTTAGTAAACCCCTATTTAATTGAGAGTCTTCTAATTGACGTGCTTTAATAATATCCTGTGCCTTCATGTGAGTAATGTCTATGGTAAGCTGTTTTACTTTGTCCTCTAGCTCTTCTACTCGTTTTTCTAACTCTGTCATTATATTATCGGATGTAGATACAAGTCTCTAAGTATAAACTCATTAGGTCTTATATCTGGATTTAATTTATTAAACTCTTCTTCATTACTATCCATAAGCCAGTCCATTGCCCATAGAGCCACCGCTCCTGACACTGTATACCCACTTTTACATACTACAAGTAATCTCTTATCTTTATTGGTCTTGTAATTTCTAATCTTAAAAATAAAATCTTGTATGTTATCAGCAATTTCTTTAGTCACTCCGGTTTCATTATCTTTAGGCTCTATTCGTTGTATATCATCAAGAAAGGTGGCAAAAGTGTGGCTTACAGAAAATTCTGTTTCTGGAAACATACAAAATATAGTTGACTCTCCTGTAGGAACTAAATCTAAAATAAACACATGGTCTGGCTGTCTTTCAAAATATTCTGGAAGTTTTTCTTCCATTGTTTCTCTCTTTAAAGTCCTTATCTCCATAATTTTGATGTTTCTCCTAAAATTCTTTCAATTGCAGAGCTTGTAGTATCAAATCTATTATATCCTTCACTGTTTAAATACATTATGGTTGGTAAATTTACTGCCACAGAATGTATGTTATTTTTAACTGCCCAGCGTATAACAGAAGTTTCAATTCCAGTATTTCCTGTATTTAAAATTACTTTTATTTTATCTCGGTCTTCAGAGATATTTTGTACGTGTGTTAATAACTTAGATACATGTGCATCCAACTCTTCCTGAGTTTTTCCAGAGGTATATAAATTAGGTCCAGTTATATATACAGGAAACCCAAATACTCCTTCAAATCCGCCTTCCCAATTTTCATATTTTTCTGGATTTTCATAACCAGTAAATTCAAAATATGATTTGCCTAATCGAGCGGATGCATTGCGAAGGTTTACTTGTGCATCTAAACTGATTGTTTTATGTCCACCAAGCCACACTACAGTTCTACTTTTCTTTAAAGCATGATCTATAGCATGTCCTATTTTTTGAGCTCTGCGAGAAGGCTTACCTTTTCTGATTGCTATAAAATGTAAGTATACTCCCTCCAATTCTTGAATTTCTTCTTTCAATTGTAATAGTATATTTTCGGTGGATTGTAATTTTAAGTCTATGCCAACATTATATAACTCCTTTAAGGCGGCTATTTTAACAAGTTCAATTGTGTTTTCTTTCCCCCACAGCTGCCACTGTTCGTGTGCTTTTTTTGGTGAAGAAAAATATTTTTTGCTTAGAGTTTTTATTCTATCTTCTACTATTGTACCATCTGAAAAATATAAATTGGATGGATGATGGCTATTTGTAAGACTTATATAATTAGGAATTTTTCTATAAAATCCAAAACTTACATGAGTGGGTTTTTTCTTAAAGCCACAGTCGTCACACCGATACACGGCCTCATCGTATATATAACCATACCCACTTATAAATCCACCACACATTTCACATTTAGTAAATGAATCTGATTTATATCCTTTCTGATATGGTGGAGTGAAGGTTCCATAAAATCCACCTCCACCAGTAAAACTTCCTGCGCTCATTATCTTAACCCATTAATTGTTAATATTTTATGTAATGCTTCTGCGTTACCGATAGCATCATCAAGTGCATTGTGTGTATGCTTTGTAACACGGAATTGTTTAAATTTTGCTCTAACGTTCTTTTCTAATCCCTTGTAAAAAGAATTAAGATTCCAAGATGAATACCCAAAAGGATTCCTCCCTACAAATTTATGGAAATAATAATTAATAAATTGCCAGTCAAATCCGTTGTTATCGGCTATAAAAATTGGATAACTCTTTCTTAGTTTTAAATCATCGAGCCAGGCTTCAAACCTTGCCATTTGTATTTCTGCTTCTGTAAACTTTAAAGTTTCATCTCTTGTAAACCCACATACCTTCAAGGCATCAGGAATATATTGGTCACTAATTGGTTTTAATTCACAATAAAAACTATCGTCAAATGGAGGAGTTGCAACTACAGCTCCAAATGATACCATAGAATATAAACCAGGAACAGGCCCATCAGCTTCAATATCTACACTTACAAAATTTAAGTCTTTCATTTTTGCAACATTACCCTCCTCATTTTATGGTATCTGGATATAGCGATATTTAATGTTTTCTGCATTTCTTCTATAGAAACTTTTAAAGTGTCAATTGCAGTTTTTATTTTAATTTTTTGTACCAGATTATAGTCATAAGTCTTACAAATATTTTGATACTTGAACAAACCCTTTCTGTTACCCTATTATCCCAAAGCAGCCATTCTCCTGACCCTCCCTCAAAATTAAGAATTGTGAAGCTGTTATATATTATTTTGATACCTGTTGCAACATGTTTAAACAAAGCATAGTCATTTTAGCACCAAATATGCGAAATACATGTATTTTTGTTTGTAGATGCCCTAATATATACCTGATTTACATCTAAAATATCTAAGCCCTACTTGCAATAGACAAAAAGTTATTAATGTAAATGTAATGCCATATCCCTTCCCTGCAAGATTTTCATTGCCCACGGTTTGTTCAATGTTTGTTACCAACATAATAAACAAAGCAAATTATTGTAAAGACACATTCAAAAAGTTTTGCCACCTTATCCCTTGGCTCATGTCATATATGATTAAATTTCAAATTTTAAATAGAAGTTAAGGTTTGAAACCAAAAAAGCACTTTGCATGTCTATGATATATATATATATATATTGGCCAGCAATGGATATTTCAGAAGGCAAGTACATACTAGCATCTTTTGTATATGCTATTCTATATTTTA
>Ga0209536_100009585_pt1 | contig 14388 bp, 9 predicted proteins | sample DeeMarSeWOR28_12_FD_187461 | JGI IMG/M metagenome (GOLD analysis project Ga0209536, IMG submission 187461) | Marine sediment microbial communities from White Oak River estuary, North Carolina - WOR-2-8_12 (SPAdes) (version 2) | ecosystem: Environmental > Aquatic > Marine > Intertidal zone >...
CTGAGCTGGCCCTGGTCGGGTTCGGGACGATCGGCAGCGGCGTCGTATCCACGAGTCTCGCGCAGTCTCCCGAACGCATGCGTGACACGGAGCGCCCCCGCGTCTCCGATCTCGGTATCCGGATCGGCGGACTCCCGGCCGGGGAAATGAATGCGATCACCGATGTCGGTGATGTGCGCGTCGGCCACTTCACCCTGATCGCGGGGGACTCCATCCGAACCGGGGTCACGGCGATACTGCCGCACGGGGGAGACCTGTTCCGCGACCGCGTTCGCGCGGCTCTGGTGGTCGGAAACGGATTCGGAAAATTCGTCGGGGCCACCCAGCTGTCGGAACTTGGAGAGCTCGAAACGCCGGTCCTGTTGACCGGGACGCTGAGTGTGTGGCGAGCTGCGGATGCTCTCGTCGACACACTGCTGCAATCGCCGGGATACGAAGAGGTCAGGTCCATCAATCCGGTGGTGGGTGAGACGAACGACGGCTGGCTGAGCGACATCCGGGCCCGGCCGATCGGGGTGCGAGAGGTCCGTGCCGCACTTCGCGACGCAACGGGCGGACCGGTGACCGAGGGCACGGTCGGGGCCGGTACCGGTACCCGGGCGCTGGGCTGGAAGGGGGGCATCGGCACGGCGTCCCGCCGGGTTCCGGCCCGATCGGGCGGCTATGCCGTGGGCGTGCTGGTCCAGAGCAACTTCGGAGGATCCCTGGTCGTGGACGGCGTGCCGGTGGGCCGGATGATTTCGGACGCCGCGGGCGAGGCTCGGAAGGAACCTGCGGATGCGACGGGCGGCGGGTCGATCATGATCGTGATCGCTACCGACGCCCCCCTGGAGCACCGTGCGCTGGAGAGACTCGCGGCCCGATCGTTCGGGGGACTCGCCCGGACGGGGGCGGCCCTGTCGCATGGCTCCGGGGACTACGCGATTGCCTTCAGCACGCACCTCGAAACGCCAGAGCCCCTGGACGGAAGCCAGCTCACCGACCTGTTCCTGGCGGTGCAGGAAGCGACCGAAGAGGCCATCCTCAACTCGCTGTTCCGGGCGACCTCCGTCACCGGGCACCGTGGTCGAAGTTCAGAGGCCATCCCGATCGGGCTGCTGCGCGAGGCCCTCGACTCCCGCTGACCGGCCGGCCTCGATCCGGCTCCGCGCGATGTCGCGAATCCGGTTCACGAATTCCTGTCGATGTGCCGACTCTTCCTCGGTTTGCTGTTCGTCCGGGCCGGCCGGCGCGCCGGCCGGTTCGACGGACAAGGGTTCCAGGATCCGCACCACCACGTCGGCCCGGCCGAATACCCAGGTGCCTTTGCGGATCGCATCCCGGGTTCCGGACACCGCGATCGGCTGTACCGGGCGTCCCGTCTCGGCGGCGAGCCGGAAGGCGCCGTTCCGGAACGGGAGCATCTCCCGGGTCTTCGAGCGGGTGCCCTCCGGGAAGATCATCACCGAGGCCCCGCGCTCGATCCACTCCCGCGTCTTCGCGTATGCTTCGCCGCGGCTCTTCACGGAGTTGCGCTTGACGGAAACATCCCCGGCCATCCGCATCATCCAGCCCAGGAAGGGAATGCGGAAGATGGACTCCTTGGACATCCACTTCATCTCCCACGGGAGCGTGCCGATGATCAGAATGTCGGCCATCGATTCGTGGTTGCTGACGGCCACGAAGGGATGCAGGTCCCGCGAAGGCGGATCGCCGATGATGCGGCAGTGCCACCAGGGGTTCAGGGCGATGAGGATCTTCGCCCCGAGACGGAACGTGCTTCCCGCCCAGAACCGCCGACGGTCCCACCAGGCCGTAAGCAGGTAGACCACCGCGACGACCGGCGTCCACAACGCGGTGAACAGCAGCCAGATCGCCCAGATGATCGCGCTGCCGACTCGAACGCCGAGTGCCGGGCCGGCCGGATCGTTCATGCGTGGTGCTCCGCCGGCCGGTTCTCGACGACGGCCCTCGAGGCGCCGTCCACCGGATCAGCCCTCTTCCTCGGGCACGGCGGGACCCAGGCGAAGCGCCAGGATTCCGACGATCGCCGAGGCGAGCGAGCCGACGATGATGCCGATCTTGGCCTTGTCCAGCACCTCGTAGTCCGCAAAGGCGAGCGAGGCGATGAAGATCGACATCGTGAATCCGATTCCGGCCAGCAGCGCACCCCCCCAGATCTGCCGCCAGCGTGCGCCATCCGGCAGTTCTCCGAGTCCCAGCTTGATGGCGAGCCAGGCGAACGCCGTGATCCCGACCTGCTTGCCGACGAACAGGCCGAGCGCGATTCCGAGCGTCAGGGGATGCGCGAGAGAGCTGAGCAGCGACCCGAGCGGGATTTCCACGCCGGCGTTCGCGAATGCGAAGACCGGGAGCACCACGAATGCGGACCATGGATGGATGGCGTGCTCGAGCCGGTACAGAGGCGCGCTGGAGGCGGCGGCGTCCTCCGCGATCTCCTCCAGTGCGGCTTCCCGGGCGTCGACCTCCTCCCATTCCTCTCCGCCTTCGACCGCCTCATCGATCGAGTCGATGAGGATCTGCATCGATACGGTCAGGTCTTCTGGATTCGCGCTGCGGTCCGCCCTGCGGAGCGAGGCAGGCACGAAAGCGGCGGCGACCACACCCGCGATCGTCGCGTGAATGCCGGAGAGCAGCACGAAGTACCAGAGAATGACGGCCAGGAACACGTAGGGTGCCGGCTTCTGCACACCGGCCAGATTGCACATCAGCAGGCCGCCGACCACCATGGCCGCCCACATCAGGGCGGTCATGTCGAGACCCGAGGTGTAGAAGACCGCGATCACGAGCACGGCCATGATGTCATCGGCGATGGCGAGAGCGGTGATGAACGACTTGAGCCACAGCGGCGCGCGGCTGCCGAGCAGGGCCAGCAGCGTCACGGCGAAAGCGATGTCGGTGGCCATCGGGATCGCCCAGCCGTCGAGGTAGGGGCCGCCGCGGTTGATGACGAAGAAGATGCCCGCCGGAATCACGGCCCCTCCGATGGCGGCTACGACCGGCAGAGCGGCGCGTCGGAAGGAAGCGAGCTCGCCGAACAGCAGCTCCCGTTTGATCTCGAGCCCGACGAGGAAAAAGAAGATCGCCATCAACCCGTCGTTGATCCAGTGGCCGAGCGACAGCTTCAGCGACCAATCTCCGAACACCAGCCCGCCGTAGGTCTTCCAGATCTCGCGGTAGGCATCGCCGAGCGGCGAATTCGCCAGAATCAGCGCCACGGCGGTGGCGGTGAGCATCACGATGCCGCCCGACGTCTCGGCGTGCAGGAAGTCGATGAATGATCTCGAGAAGCGGCGCCCCGCTGGTCCGCTCCGTGCGTCGGTGCTAGCTGCTGCCATGCGTCTCGATCCCGCTGTGAGGGTCAGGTCAACCTGCCGTGAAGGGCTCGCGCAAGGTGGACACGAGTCCGATCGCCGAGCATCTTGACCGACCTCGCAAGGGTGCCGCAAGGCGTGGGGTGCTCCGGTCCGGCTTCGAGTGCCCCGCACAACCGATGATCTCCAACCGGGAAACTCCTTTGGACTCGTTCAAGGATGCGCAGGGCCGTCTCATTCCACTGCGGGCGCAGCCCGAGTTTCCGTCGGCGAAATTCGCGATTCGGGAGGCTCCCGACGAAGAGGCCGTGCCGATGGATGTGCTCTTCGTCGGCGGAGGGCCCGCGGGGCTGGCCGGCGCGATCGAGCTTGCCCGTCTGGTGCGGGCGGATTCCGAATCCGGCGGCACGCTCGGCGACCTGGAAATCGGGATCCTGGAGAAGGCCACGAGTCTCGGAGAGCATTGCCTGTCCGGGGCGGTGATCAATCCCTCTCCCTTCCGCGAACTGTTTCCCGACACCCCCGTTTCCGACCTCCCGTTCCGGGGTGCCGTCGGGGGTGAGCGTGTGCTGATGCTCACCGCGAACGGGCAGCGGAAGCTCCCGACACCGCCTCCCATGCGGAACCACGGCAACCACGCGGCTTCGCTGTGCGAGGTCGTTAGCTGGCTCGGAGACCGGGCCGAAGAACTGGGGGTGAACATCTTCACCGGCTTTCCGGCCGCTGCGCTGCTGCTGGACGGGGACGCGGTCGTGGGCGTGCGGACCACGCCCACCGGGCTCGATCGCGATGGAAATCCCGGTTCGGGCTACATGCCGGCGACCGATCTCTCGGCGCGGGTCACCGTGCTGTGCGAAGGCTGCCGGGGGCCGCTGACCGCGGCGTGGATGGAAGAGATCGGCGCAGGCTCGCAGAACCCGCAGATCTACGCGCTTGGAGTCAAGGAGCTGTGGGAGGTGCCGAAACCCCTCGACGAGGTGATTCATACGCTCGGGTGGCCGCTGCCGGGAGACGCGTTCGGAGGAACGTGGATCTATCCGATGGGCGAGGAACTGGTGTCGATCGGAATCGTGGTCGGGCTGGATTACCGGCAGTCCGGGCTCGACGTCCACGAACTCCTGCAGCGGGTCAAGAGCCACCCGCTGTTTCGGGGCGTTCTCGAGGGGGGCGAGATGGTCGAGTGGGGGGCGAAGACCATCCCGGAGGGTGGCTGGTGGTCGATTCCGGAGCGTCTCTCGGGATCCGGGCTGTTGATCGCCGGTGACGCCGCAGGCCTCGTGGACGTGCCCTCGCTGAAGGGAATCCACTACGCGATGTGGTCGGGCATTCACGCGGCCCGGACCATATTCGAGGCGCTCAAAGCGGGCGAGCCCACGGCGGAGGCGCTGTCGGCCTACGACGGGCGGATTCGTAACGGCGACATCGGACGGGACCTGTTCCGTCGCAGGAACATGCGTCTCGCGTTCAAGGGGGGCTTCTGGTCGGGCGCGTTGAAATCGGTGCTTTCGGTCGCTACCGGCGGACGGGTGCCAGGGGGCCGCATCGCGGTCGACGAGGATGCGGCCGAACCGCGCACGGTGACGGCTGGCGAGACGTTCTCGCCCGACGGAAAGTACACCTTCAGCAAGCTGGACGCCGTGTTCCGGTCGGGCAACGCGACCCGGGACGACATCCCTTCGCACCTCATCGCGCCCGCCGAGGTCTCCCGCGACCTGGTGAACCTGTATGAGCACATGTGCCCGGCCGGGGTCTACGAATGGGGAGAGGACGGGATGATCATCAATGCGCCCAACTGCATCGACTGTCGCGCTACCGATGTGCTCGGTCCCCGCTGGACCCCGCGTGAGGGCGGCAGCGGTCCGAGTTACAAGCGGATGTAGAGTTCGACCGGAGCGCTGTACCTGGCATCGGTAGAACGAACAGCCCGATCCCCCGCGGGGTCGGGCTGTTCGCATCGTGCAGGGTTCCGGGCCGGCGTCGGGCTGCCGGCCGACGGCTCGACGACTACCGTGTGCCGAGTATCTCCTTCACCAGCGCGTCCATCTTGTAGACCGACTGCAGCGCCTCGATGATCCCGGCCGAGTGCACGGAGACCGTGCGACCGTTCTCCGCCGCGAAGAAGAACTCGTTCGGCAGCGACTCGGGGTTGCCGTCGAAGGCGATTCCCACCAGCCGGGCGTCACGATCGATCACCGGGCTTCCGCTGTTTCCGCCCGTGATGTCGTTCGTGGAGACGAAGTTGATCGGCACGCTCATGTCCACCGAGTCCTTCGCATCCCACCAGCTCTTCGGCATCGTCCAAGGCATCTGGTTGCCGAATTCCGTGGCCCGGGCGTAATAGCCGTAGATCGACGTCTGGGCCGGAGCGAAAGTCTCGTTGTAGCGGTACCGCTCGACGACGCCATCGGTGATACGCAGCGTAAAGGTCGCATCCGGCGGAAGATCCGTCCCGTAGACCGCGAAGAGCGCCTTGGCGAAGCGTTCGTTCTGCACTTCCTCCGCCGCGTTCGCCGCTCCCCACGCCGGCAGGGCAGCCGCCTGCGCGGCCCGCATTTCGCCGGCCAGGGCGAGCAGCGGGTCGTTCGCGTCCGCGAGCGCCTCGACGTCGCCGTTCATGATCTCCTGGCGGAATGCCGGGTTGCCGACTCTGGAGCTGTTCACGAGCCGGGTCGCCGCGGCTTCGTAGGACTCTCCGGGACGAACCACCTGGTTCAGCGGTGCGTCGGCCGGCAGCCAGATATCGGCGAGCATGAGACGCCCCGCCAGCATGCCGACGGACTGATCCAGCGCGAAGGCTTCACCGCCTTCGAGCTGAGCCCGGACCTGTGCGACCTGCTCGCCCTGGAACATCCCCATGCGCTCGGCCTCGGGCTTGGCCATTTCCGCGACGTACTGCTGAAGCAGTCCGGCGGTGGCCAGGTGCTGAGATGCGCCGAGGAAGCTGGGATTGTTCATGTAGACAGTCGGCGCGAGGGCCGCCTTCTGCTGCTGGATCTTGGCCAGCCGATCCCAGACGTCCCCATACTCGGCCTGCAGGGCGGGGTCCTTGGCGAGGGCCGCCTTGAAGTCCTGCTCCCAGCGGATCTTCTTCGCCGTGAGCTCCGGCGACCGGAGGCCTTTCAACTCGCCCCGGTAGAGCTTCTGGGTGTTCTCGTAGCCGAAGATCATGTTCTGCATGGCCCGGCCCCGCTCGGGGTCGGTCCGTTGAATCTCATGCAGCACTTCGAGCCGCTGATCGAAGAAAGCGAGAATCATCGGGTGGAAGATCTCTCGCTCGTACATGTACTGCGAAAGGGTGATCTGCCGGGCCGTGGATCCCGGATTTCCCGTCACGAACACCAGCTCTCCCTCGGCGGCTCCGTCGGGATCCCACTCGAAGTAGTGCGGAGTGCTCGCCGGCGTGGTCCCGTCTTCCTGGTAGGCGCGCACGAACGAGATGTCCAGGTTGTAGCGCGGATAGACGAAGTTGTCCGGATCGCCGCCGAAGAAGCCGGCCTGAAGCTCCGGCGCGAACACCAGCTTGACCGGCTGGAAGCGCCGGTACTTATAGAGCTTGTACTGCCCTCCGTGGAACAGGTTGACGACCTGGCACTCGAAATCCGTGTTCGCTTCACAGGTCTCCGAGATCTCGTCGGCCAGCGCACCCTGCGCCTCGGAGATCTCCTCGTCCGTCATGCCGGCAAGCGCCGCGCCGTGAATCCGGTCGGTGATGTCCTCGATCTCGATGAGCTGGTCCAGGAACAGGTTCGGGCAGACGCGCTCCTCCGACTTCGATCTGGCCTGGAATCCGTTGACCAGGAAGTCCTCGCCCTCGTTGGCGACCGCGTCCACGCAGCCGCGAGCGCAGTGGTGATTGGTCATCACGAGCCCGTCGGGCGAGACGAAGGACGCGGAGCAGCCGCCGCCGTACCGGACGGAGGAAAGGCGCGCGTGCTCGAGCCAGTCCGAGCTGGGCCGGAATCCATAGGTCTTCGCCCAGTAGTCCATCGGGGGGTTCTCGAACGTCCACATCGTCCCCATCTCGGTGCCGTCGAGCGTCACCTCTTCGGCGAGGGCATAGGCCTCGGCGGACGGGGTGAGCATGCCACCGGACTCGGCGGCGACCTTCGGGGGTGCAGGGGCCTTGGCGTTGGTCGCCGGCAGGTCCACCTGGGTCTCGGGCGCGGGGGTGCCGGAGCTGGCGCACCCGGCCAGCACGACCGTGGCGGCGGCCAGCAGCCAGCGTCTCGTACGGGGCAGATCCATCGTAGTCTCCGTGGATTGAAATTGGACCGATAGAGGATCGAGCGGATCCGTGAGCATGTCAGGCAACGGCAAGTCCGAAATGTACAGCCTTGCAGCGCGCGCGTACACCGCGCACCCGGTGCACGAGTGCGCGGTGCACGCAGGCCGTCGATCCTCAATCGCGGAGCATCTGCCGCAGGACGGTCTGCAGGATTCCGCCGTTGAGGTAGTACTCGAGCTCGACGACGGTATCGAGTCTCACATCGGCAGCGAACTCGACACGCCTGCCATCGCCGCCCGTGGCGGTCACCCGCACGCGGCCGCCGGGGGCGAGTCCCGACGCGATGCCCTCGATGTCGAACGCTTCCGTGCCGTCGACTCCAAGCGAGTCGATCGACGTACCCGCTTCGAACTGCAGCGGCAGGATCCCCATGCCGATGAGGTTGCTGCGGTGGATTCTCTCGTAGCTTGCCGCGATCACCGCGCGGATTCCCAGCAGGGCGGGGCCCTTCGCCGCCCAGTCTCGTGAACTGCCGGTGCCGTATTCCGTTCCCGCGAGGACGATCGTCGGCACGCCCTGTCCGGCATATCGCATCGCGGCATCGAAGATCGTCATCTGCTCGCCGTCGGGCAGGAACCGGGTGAAACCGCCTTCGACGCCGGGCACCAGCCGATTGCGCAGCCGCACGTTGGCGAACGTGCCGCGCATCATCACCTCGTGGTTTCCTCTCCGGGAGCCATAGGAGTTGAATTCGGCCGGCGGCACGCCGTGCTCGGTCAGGTAGCGCGCCGCTGGCGAGTCCCGGGAGATCGCCCCCGCCGGAGAAATGTGGTCCGTCGTCACCGAGTCGCCTACGCTGACCAGCACGCGGGCGCCATGGATGTCGCCGGGCGGCTGCGGTTCGGCCGACATTCCCTCGAAGAACGGCGGGCGCCGGACGTAGGTGGACTCGCCGGTCCACGCATACAGCTCACCTTCGGGAATCGGGAGCGAGCGCCACTGATCGTCGCCACGGAACACGTCGGCGTATTGCTCCCGGAACTGCTCGGTGCGGACGGAGTTCCGAACCGCCTCCCGGACCTCCTCCTGCGAGGGCCAGATGTCGGAGAGGAACACCTCGCGGCCATCACGCCCCGTTCCGATCGGCTCGGTCAGCAGGTCGATGTCCATGGTGCCGGCCAGGGAATAGGCCACCACCAGGGGAGGTGAGGCCAGATAGTTCGCCCTCGTGTCGGGGTTGATCCTTCCTTCGAAATTGCGGTTTCCGGAGAGCACGGCGCACACCGCCAGGTCTTCGGCGCGGATCGCTTCCGTGATCGGCGCCGGCAGAGGTCCGCTGTTGCCGATGCAGGTGGTGCAGCCGTACCCGACGACGCTGAATCCCAGTGCTTCCAGGGCCGGCAGGAGGCCGGCCTCGCGAAGGTACTCCGTCACCACCTTGGAGCCGGGAGCGAGGCTGGTCTTGACCCAGGGCTTTCGCTCGAGTCCCAGCTCGACGGCCTTTCGAGCCACGAGACCCGCGCCGACCATGACGCTCGGGTTCGACGTGTTCGTGCAGCTGGTGATGGCGGCGATGACCACCGAACCGTCGGTGACCTCGAACTCGATCGGATCCCCCTCCAGGGTCTGCCATTCCACCGGGGCGGTGCGAACGGGTGCCCGCTGCACGGAAACGCTCCCCCCTCCTTCGGCCGCCATGCGAGCGCGCGGCCCACCGTTGCCGGTATCGCCGCCATCGCGCAGGTCCGCCAGCCAGTGGCCGAAAGAGCTCCGGGCGTTGCGCAGCGCGATCCGCTGCTGCGGGAGCTTGGGACCGGCGATGCTCGGTTCGATCGTGCCCAGGTCGAGGGACAGGGCGTCGGTGTACTCGGCCTCGGGGGCTCCGGGCTCGTGAAACAGGCCGGATTCCCGGGCATACGCCTCCACCAGGGCCACGTGGTCTTCGTCCCTGCCGCTGAAACGCAGATAGGAGAGCGTCTCGCGGTCGATGGGGAAGATGGCGCAGGTCGAACCGAACTCCGGTGACATGTTCCCGAGCGTGGCGCGGTCTGCGAGCGAGAGGGCAGGGAGCCCCGGGCCGTAGAACTCCACGAAGCGTCCGACCACGCCCCGCTGGCGCAGCATCTCGGTGACCCGAAGCACCAGGTCCGTTGCCGTCGCACCGTCCGGGAGTCGGCCCTCCAGGCGGAAGCCGATCACCTCGGGGACGAGAAAGCTGATCGGCTGCCCGAGCATCGCGGCTTCAGCCTCGATCCCGCCCACGCCCCAGCCGAGCACGCCGAGACCGTTGATCATGGTCGTGTGGCTGTCCGTTCCGACCAGGGTGTCCGGATAGGCGATCCGTCGACTCCCCTCGTGGGCGTCGAACACGACCCGGGCGAGGTACTCCAGGTTCACCTGGTGCACGATGCCCGTACTGGGGGGCACCACCCGGAAATTGCCGAACGCCTCCTGGCCCCAGCGCAGGAACTCGTAGCGCTCGCGGTTCCGCTCGAATTCCTTCTCGGCATTGATCATCAGGGACGCGCGCAGCCCGAACGAATCGACCTGCACGGAATGGTCGATCACCAGCTCCGAGGGCATGAGCGGATTGATCCGCGAGGGCTCGCCGCCGAGCTCGGTCATGGCGTCCCGCATCGCGGCCAGGTCGACGACCGCGGGCACGCCGGTGAAGTCCTGCAGAATGACGCGAGCCGGGCGGAAGGCGATCTCCCTCTCCTCGGCCGGCTCCCACTGCGCCAGCGCCTCGATGTCGTCGGCCGTGACGGACTTTCCGTCCTCGTGCCGCAACAGGTTCTCCAGCAGGATGCGGATGGAAAACGGGAGCCGCCCGACCCGGCCCACTCCCGCGCGCTCGAGCGCGCCGGGATCGAACATGGTGACGGCCGAGCCGTCGGGCAGGTGAAACTCGCGGAGGGCTCCGAATGAGTCGCGACTTGCGTGCGTGGAATCGGGCATGGATATCCTCTCAACTCCCCGGCCCCGATCGGGCCGGAGCCGACGGGGAGGTCGGTCCGGGTCACGGCCTGTACGGAACGGACAGGCAGGAATATGAGGCGAGCCGGACATTGCGTCGAGTCGTGCGCTGGCCCCGGCCGGCCGTCGGGGGAATATTGGTCGTCCGATCCGCTCCGCCCCTGCGAGTGGTGGAGCATGAACAGTCGGGGAGTGCGCATGGCGGGACGCTACAGAGCCGATCACCGGGGCCGGTTGTTCAACGCCGTCTGGCCGTTCACCCGCTGGTTCTTTTCGGTGGTCACGGCGACGGTCGGGGCGATCCTGTTCTTCGGGCTCAGCCGGACGGAGATCATCGGGCGTCGAAACGCGCTCCGGGCCCGCAATACGCTCCTCCTCTCCAACCACCAGTCCCTCATCGACAGCTTTCTGATCGGCTTCAGCGCCTACTACGGTGTCGCCATTTTCCGTCCCTGGCTGGCCCCGTGGAATCCGGCGGCGGAAGAGAACTTCTACAAGAACGCCTATCAGGGGTGGTGGTCCGATCAGTGGAAGTGCATCCCCGTCGCTCCGGGTCGTCGGGACATGCGGGCGCTGTACCGGATGATCCGGGCCCTCAGGGACGGCACGATGATCCTGTTCCCGGAAGGGACCCGGACCCGCACCGGCGAGGTCGGTGAGGGCCGGCCCGGGGCCGGCCTGGTGGCCCTCGCCAACCGGCCGAATCTGATTCCCGTCACGATCGAAGGCATGGACGACGTCCTGCCGATCGGCGCGGCGTGGCCGCGCCCGTTTCAGCGGGTCACGATTCTGTTCGGGCCGGCCGTGGACTATTCGCACCTGGTGGGCGAACAGCGCTCGAAGGAGTCGGCCCAGGCCGTGGTGGACCTGGTGATGTCGCTGATTCGATATCAGCACGACTGGATCCGCCGATACCGTGCCGGGGAGGTGGGGCGGGACTCGCCGCCGTGGGTCGAGCCCGGTTATGCCCGCCTGCTGGAAGCGAGCCGCGAGGCCGCTCGGCTTGCGCCGGGGGGGTGGGACGCGGAGAGTCCCCCTGTCCCGTCGGACGGATCGGGCGGGAATCGAGCGGTTCCGAAACGCACAGACGAGGAGTGACGGTCGAAATGAGAGCAGTCATGTGGGTCCTGTCGCTCGCCGCGATGGCGGCGTGCGCCGACACGAGCCAGGAATCGGAGGTACCGGTGGTCGTAATGGAGACGTCGAAGGGCACGGTCCGGATCGAGTTGTTTCCCGAGGAGGCGCCGATCACGGTCGAGAACTTCCTCGCCTACGTGGATTCGGGCTTCTACGACGGGCTGAGCTTCCACCGGATCGTGCCCGGGTTCGTGATCCAGGGTGGCGGATACGAAGCCGACATGGTCAAGCGGGAGCCGACCCGTGCGCCGATCCAGAACGAGTCGGGCAACGGACAGAAGAATGTGCGGGGAACGCTGTCGATGGCCCGTATGCCGGCCGCGCACAGCGCCACTTCGCAGTTCTTCGTCAACCTGGTGGACAACGGAATGCTGGATCACGGTGCCCAGCCGGGCCAGACCTTCGGCTACGCGGTATTCGGACGGGTCGTGGACGGAATGGGAGTGATCGACGAGATCAGTCAGGTCCGGACCGGTCAGAAGGCGGGCATGGCCGACGTGCCTGTCGAGCCGGTCGTGATCACCCGGGTCTACCGCGAAGAATCCTGAGTCTGATCCTGGCGGCCCGGGAGAAACGGCTCTCCGGGCCGCCAGGAACCCGTTCCGGGCCCTGCGGTGAGGTCAGACCGCGCCCACCGGGCTTCCGGACCCGACCACTGCCTCGATCACCTCGAGCGCCCCTTCCAGCTCCTCCCGGGTCACGACCAGCGGAGGCGCGATTCGAATCACCTGGTGATGCGTGTCGTTGCACAGCACGCCCCGGTCCATGAGTGCCTTGCAGAACGGTCGTGCAGGTCCCGATTCCGTGCGGATCTCGATCCCGATCATCAGGCCGCGTCCTCGAATCTCCGCCACGTGCGGCGAATCGATGTCCCGCAGGCGATCCTGGAGCCAGGTCCCCAGCTCCAGCGACCGCGCCGGCAATTCCTCGTCGAGGATGACCCCGAGGGCGGCTTCTCCGACGGCCGCTCCGAGTGGGTTTCCGCCGAACGTCGATCCGTGGTCGCCCGGGTGGAACACGTCCATCACGGCATCGTCGGCGAGAATGCCGGACACCGGAAACACGCCTCCGCCGAGGGCCTTTCCGACGATCAGGATATCTCCGCGCTCGCCGTCCCAGTCACCACAGAACAGCTTTCCCGTGCGTCCGAGGCCGGTCTGGATCTCGTCGTTGAGGACCAGCACTTCTCTGTCACGGCAGATCTGCTGGACGGTGTGCATGTAGCCGTCGGGCGGCACCACGATGCCCCCCTCGCCCTGGATCGGCTCGACCAGGAATGCCACCGTCTCGGGCCGGATCGCCGCTTCGAGTGCATCGGTGTCGCCGTACGGGATGGTTACGAACCCGGGTGCGAAGGGTCCGAACCCGTCCCGGTACTGGGCCTCCGACGAAAACCCGACGATCGTGGTCGTGCGGCCATGGAAGTTGTTCTCGCAGACGATGATCTCCGCCCGGTCCGCCGGAACGCCCTTGACTTCGTATCCCCACTTCCGCGCGGCCTTGAGCGCGGTCTCGACCGCCTCGGCGCCGGTGTTCATCGGCAGTGCCCGGTCGAACCCGGTGGCTTCGCACAGCTGGTGGAGGAACGGGCCCATACGGTCGTTGTGAAACGCACGCGACGTCAGAGTGATCCGACCGGCCTGCTCTTCGAGGGCCCGGATGATTCTGGGGTGCCTGTGCCCCTGGTTGACCGCAGAGTAGGCAGCCAGCATGTCCAGGTACCTGCGACCTTCGACATCCCACACCCAGACTCCTTCACCGCGCTCGAGCACGACCGGAAGGGGACCGTAGTTGTGGGCGCTCCATCTGTCGACCTCACCTATGAACTCAGCCGTACGCGACATTCTCGTCTCCTGACTGCGTTGCCATGGCCCTCGATTCTCGCCTTCCCCAGCTGCGCCGGGCGCCTCGCGCCGACCGAACGTGGAGTCTCAGCCCCCGGGTGCGCAACGGGGTGGCCCGGGGGACTGGACACCCGCCTCGGGGAGCGCCATCCTTTGGCGCGCCGGGCCGTAACGGAAGGTCCGCACCGGAACTTCGAAACGGAAGCTGAAATGTACATCTTCATCACTCTGTTGCTCGCCGCGATGATCAGCGCCTTCGGGGCTGGATTCGCCTTCGCCTGCCGCATGGATCCTGACGAGAACCGGGGCTGATCGAACCTGCCGACTTACCGCTGCTGCGCGCCCAGGATGCGCGCTACGAGTTCGGGGTCGTCCGGCAGCAGTTCGGCGTCCGGTAGCCGCGGCACCAGCTCTTTCCATTCCGGCCTCAGCCGGAACGCTTCCGCGAACAACGGCAGCGACTCGTCCACCCGTCCCACGCTCGCCAGGGTGGCGGCATGCCAGAACAGAGGCTCCGACTCGCCCGGAAGCAGCGCCTCCGCCTTGCGGTATTCCTCGACCGCCCCGTCCACGTCTCCTTCGGTGAGGAAGGCGTCCCCGGCATTCATGTGCTGGTAGGCGCGCGCGACGCCCAGCAGGCGCGCGAGCTCGACGAGCGGTTCGGCGCTGTCGTCCACCCGCAGATCGAACAGGCGGTCTTCCCACGGCCGGCCCGAGGGGACCGCGGCCACCACCAGCAGAGCGGCGGACTGGCGCCCCCGGATGTCGCCGCCCACGGCCTCGGCGGCCTCGAGGGCCGCCATGAGACGGGCCGCCAGGTCGCCCGCCCCGGAGCCGTATGCCGTCGTCATGGCGTCGCACACTCCCTCATGGTGCATCAGGTTCGCCTGTA
>Ga0209536_100009586_pt1 | contig 14387 bp, 11 predicted proteins | sample DeeMarSeWOR28_12_FD_187461 | JGI IMG/M metagenome (GOLD analysis project Ga0209536, IMG submission 187461) | Marine sediment microbial communities from White Oak River estuary, North Carolina - WOR-2-8_12 (SPAdes) (version 2) | ecosystem: Environmental > Aquatic > Marine > Intertidal zone >...
GATCTACGTGGACGGCTTCGTCATCGAGAGCAGACCGCACATTTCCGAAGGCACCGACCCACTCGGCGCGACACAGTACACGACGCTATCCGAAGTGGTACGACCCGAAGACGTCTACGCCGTCGAGGTCTACCGTACGCCGTCACAGATACCGGCGCAATACGGCGGCGCCCAGAGCGCGTGTGGCGTGTTGTTGATCTGGACCCGGCGCGGACGTAACTAACCCCGGGCGGCACCGATCAACTCGGCCAGCTCCCGCGTGGTCGCGGCGCCCACCAGACGGCGCTCACCAACTTCCACTACTGGTACCGATCGGATGGACTTGGCCCGCAGCAGCTCGGGCCGCAGCGTGACGTCAACCCGTTCGAGTTCGAAGCCCATCTCCTGCTGTAGCGCCCTCAGCCGTTCCTCCACAAGCGGACAGAACGGACACCCCAACGAGCTGTACATGGTCACGCGGACTTGGTGCGGCGCTATAGCCGTTGGCGCCTCATCGTCGACCCGTCCGTAGCCGAGGTGGGGTGACAGGTCGGGGAACCACCTGACGTACAACCACCACGCCGTCGGAAGCACTATCAGCCAGAGACCCGCCAGAGCGAAATCACCGGTTGCGGCCAGGAAGACAGTGCCACCGATGTAGACCACCCAACTCAGGTACAGAAAGGGGAGCGGGCATTGCTGAGGTAGTAGCTGCTTCATGTTCCAGGTTCCCTCCTGTTCCAGTCCGTGGGTCATGCGATCCCGTGGCAGCGAGAGAGCAACCGCAGCAAGAGCTGTGAGCCCCACGCATTGGTTGTTTCGCACTCCTATGCCTGGCGGCAGCATCTCAATAGCGCCTTGCCGCATGTCTCGCCCTTCCCACTCCACAGTATTCGCCGGGCTAGCTGCCTCACTGATGCCGTTGGGGGGCGCCCTGGATGCGCGGACTGTGGCAACATTGGTCCCACAGCCCCCCCTTCGGGTCTGGCAGGAATGTTGTCAAGACTCCGGTGTCACCGCCAGCCGATCACCCGGGACAAAGTGTCAACAGCGGCCGGGTGAGCCTTTTCACTCACCTGCTCTCTCCCGGTCGTGGGGACAAGCTCGGAACAGAACACTTGCAGAACATCGCTGTATACCGCACCATAATATGATGTGGCACTATCACTATCAGCTTGGATAGACATCATTAAATATTAGCCGCTACAATAATGTATGAGACCACAACTCTTAATAGATGTGATCGTATATATATCTACTTATGTCCGCATTGATTTGATGTGGGCCCACATATCTACATATCTGGCGCATTCACGGGCGGTCGTGGCCGCGCCACAACATGCGAATCGGTTGTCAGTAAAGCACTTAGGGAACAGATGACTGGAGGACGGTAGAGTGGCCACATTTCCGAGGACCGAGGCAGACATCATCGCGCTGGCGGACCAGATCATAGCCGGTCTCACCGCCCACCCCGACGTATTCCCCTCCCCGCTCACGGATCCGCGCGAGCTGGCGGAGTTGCGAGCGACCTTCTGGCAGGCCCGTGACAAGGCGGGAGACGCCGAAGTCGCTGCGAAGGAGGCCACTTTGGAGAAACGGGCGGCGCTCAAGCGGCTCGTCTTGGCCATGAAGCGGGAGCTGCGCGATGCCGAGAACAAGACTCACCGCGACGGGACGAAACTGTCCCTGATTGGCTGGGGCGCACCGCGGCCGGTCCAGCGGCTCGAGCCTCCCGGTCAGGCGATGAGCCTCGAGATCCTACATGAAGGTCCGGACTGGATCGGGCTCCGCTGGAGCAAGCCGAAGGATGGGGGCAAGGTGGCGAACTACAATTTGATGCGCTGCCGGCGCGGTGACAGCAAGGGAGTGCTCGCCGGAACGGCGCTCCTGCCCTCTGCCATACTTGAGGACCAGGAGCGGGGTGTCGAGTGGCAGTACTGGGTGGTCGCGGTCAATCGGGCGGGCAAGGGGCCCGAAAGCAACAGGGTGGAAGCGGTGTTGTGAAGATCAAAGCGTTGTATCCTGAGGAGTCAAATCCCTAGCGTCACGTTAGCCGAAATCCACCGCAGCGCAAGCGCGGTGCCGTGAGCGCCCGGGCGATCCATCCAGCACGGTTTGCCTCTTCAGTGACGCCGCAGTCTCCTCGCGCGTTTGTCTATCTCCTTACGGATCTTCTCGTACGACGGTGGTGGACCCGTGCGGACCTGCTTGTCGTCGATGAACAGCGCGTCGGCAATGCCCCATTCCAGGAATACGGTCCGGTCGCTGGTGTCGATTTCGCGGAACACGACCGGATCTCCAGCAGCGAGTGCCGCGCGCTTGGCGCGCTCGTACACGATGTTCTGCGCGGGGCACCAGCCGTTTCGAAACGAAGTAACGGTAACCTTCCCCGGAGTCCTCTCCGGTCTCTTCTTCTCTCTCACAAGCTTGGGTGGCACAGCGTCGTCGCTGAAAGCCTTCCAGAGGAGAACCTGCATTCCGTTCTTGTCCACCTTCTTGAAATCCTTCTTGCGGAACCATGAGGCTTTCATCCAGAAAGGCAGTGATATTCCCCACGCGGCGATTCCCTGCACACCCCTCTCTCTCGCATCGCTCTCGGCAGCGTCAACGAGCGCGGTACCCATCCCACGGCCCTGGAAGTTGCCACGCCCTTTCTTATGGCCGTGCACCCAGATGCACAAAATGAAGTACAGGTCGCGCCCCTCCACGAACGAATGCTCGATGGGGAGGTACTGGATCATTCCCCCAACTTGGCCGCTTTCGTCCAGCCCCAGCTTCACACGCAGCCCTTTATCCTGCATCTGGTTGTGCCAGGTCTGTTTGTGATCTCCCGCCTCCCGCATCTCGGAAGACCAATCTTCAAGGCAAACGTGGTACAGCGGCGCGTGCTGTTCCGTGAGATCGACTATGGTCGCCATCGCAGTCACTCCAGATCAAGCCGGTTACCTTTGCGGCCTTCGTAGTTGGGTCGTTGCCGTGCAACATCGCACGGATAGGAGCGGCTTCCCTTGCCCGCTGCCTAGTATGGCCCGCGGTGTTAGAGCCGTCCAGGCTCCGGGACCAAGGGTGACGAACTCGGGCCCGCTGCAACAAGGATGCGATTGCGATCCCGCGCCGTGTCTGGGGAGTTGCAACGTTTTGCCTCCCTTCTCCCGTCTAACAGACAACCGAGAGCGGGAGCACCTTCATGCCGTTGGCCGCCATCGCCCCAGTCCTGCTGACCGCGTTTCAAGTTGGACCGAGTACCCCCGCCAATCATCGATCGGCCCCTGACCCTCCGGCTGCCGTGGCTGCCAGAGCCTCGCGGCCCCCGGTGATTGACGGCAAAGCCGACGACGCGGTGTGGCGCAGTGCCCAGCGCATAACGCAGTTTCGCGAGTTTCAGCCGCGCGAAGACGGTGAACCGCGCTTCGCGACCGAGGCGCGGATAGCATACGACGCCCACAACTTCTACGCGTTCGTACGCATGTTCGACCCGCACCCCGACAGTATCCTCCACCTGTTGGCCCGGCGTGACGTGCGCACGGCTTCGGATCAGATCAAGATCATCATCGACTCCTACCGCGATCGCCGCACGGGGTACGAGTTCGCGGTGAACCCGGCGGGCGTCAAGCGTGACTACGCGATCTACAACGATGGCGAAGAAGATGAAGCCTGGGATGCGGTGTGGGATGCGGCTACCACGGTTGACTCCCTGGGCTGGACCGCCGAGTTCCGCATCCCGCTGTCACAGCTGCGATACACTCCGGGTCCCAGCAACACGTTCGGATTCGGGGTGTGGCGAGACATCCAACGCTACACCGAGCGGGTGAGCTGGCCGCTGTATCGGGTGACGCAGCCGGGGCTCGCCTCACAGCTGGGCGAGATCACTGGGCTGGACGGACTTGCGTCCCCGCGCCGCATCGAAGTCATGCCATACGGCGTGGCAAAGAACGTCTCGGTGCCGGCGGCCGACGGCTTCGGGCGCTCACAACGGTTCACCGGAGGTGCCGACATCAAGTACGGCTTGACGTCCAACCTCACGCTAGACGCCACCGTCAACCCCGACTTCGGCCAGGTTGAGGCTGACCCGGCCGTGGTGAATCTCACCGCGTTCGAGACCTTCTTCGACGAACGGCGACCGTTCTTCGTAGAGGGCAGCGGGTTGTTCCGATTCCCGGTGAACTGTTTCATCGTGAACGACTGCAGCACGGGTGAAGGCCTGTTCTACTCCCGGCGGATTGGCCGGGCGCCCCAACTGACGGGCTATTACCCCACAATCAGCGCTCCCACGTCCACCACCATCCTGGGTGCCGGTAAGCTGAGCGGACGGCTGTCGGGCGGGCTCTCGCTCGGCCTGCTCGACGCGGTCACACAGCACCAGGGCGGCGCGGCGGGAGCCACGCTGGAGCCGGCCACCAACTACGCCGTGCTCCGGGGCCAGCAAGACTTACGCGACGGAGAAAGCAACGTGGGCCTGCTCGTGACCGCGGTGAACCGCGATCTCGACCAGTGGAGCGCTCCCTACCTGCGGCGCGAGGCCTATGTGGCCGCGGTGGACTTCCGGCACCGGTTTCCGGGCAGGCAGTATCAGCTATCCGGCGAATTCGATGTGTCCCGCGTGGCGGGGTCACCCGAGGTGATAGCGGCTACCCAGCGGGACGCGGTGCACTATTACGATCGCCCCGACGCGAACCTGCCATACGATCCCACGCGCACGGCGCTCGGCGGCTACGCGGGCGAGATTCGGTTCGCCAAGTTCGGCGGTGAGCGGACCCAATTCGAGACGGCGTACGGACGCCGCTCGGCGGGGTTCGAGATCAACGATCTGGGTTACCTCCGCCGCGCCGACGAACAGAACTGGAGCAGCTGGTTCCAGTTCCGCTGGAACCAACCGGGGGCGTTCTACCAGCAGGCCTTCTGGAACTTCAACTGGTGGCAGCACTGGACGACAAGCGGGCTGCCCATACAACGGGCGGCGAACACCAATACTCACATCCAGCTCAACTCCCGCTGGTGGGTGCACCTGGGCGGCACCATCAGCCAGTTGGGGAGCCTTTTCTGCGACCGCTGTGCCCGTGGGGGACCGGCCGTCCGGACGGACCCCGCGATTTCCACCTGGGGTGGCGTGAACGGCGACGACCGACGCCCCATCGTGCCGAACCTGTGGTTCAACTGGTCACGCGAGGACGAGGGCCGTACCCGGTACTTCAGTCTCAGCCCCAACGTGAGCGTTCGCGCCTCGACCCGATTCTCCAGCTCGCTGGGGGTCAGTTTCTCGTGGAATCGGAGCGACACCCAGTGGTACGGCAATTTCACTGATAGCGTCGGTACGAGGCACTACACCTTCGCGCACCTCGAGCAGCGTACGGCGTCCCTCACCTTGCGCGGCAACTACACGTTCACGCCGGACCTGACGCTCCAGGTGTACGCCCAGCCTTTCGTGAGCAAAGGGACGTACAGCGACGTTCGCGAGTTGGGCGACCCACGAGCTGCTTCCTACGAGGATCGGTACCAGCCCTACGGCGATCCCGCCGTGGCGGCAGATCCCGGCGGGTTCAACTTCAAGCAATTCCGTTCCAATGTGGTGCTGCGCTGGGAGTACCAGCCCGGTTCCACACTGTTCCTGGTCTGGACCCAGGGGCGCGGCACCTCCGACCCGACGGAGGGGAGCCGGTCCATCGCCGGCGATTTCAGAGAGTTGTTCGGTCTCAGAGCCGACAACACCTTCCTGGTGAAGGCGTCGTACTGGCTCAACTGGTAGGGAGTGGCGGTATTTCGGGCCTGGAGACGTTTCGCTCGGACGCCGGCCGGGACCTGCGAAGCGCGCCTGACCAGGGCCTGGTGCTAACCGCGGGAATCGCGGCACTGGTGACGACCCCTCGAATGTCGACTGTGACCTGGGCAGCCATGGGGGTAGCGAGACCACAGAGGAGAGAGGCGAACAGACGGACCTCGATGCGCACGGACCGACCTCCCGTTTGGGCGCTACCAGCTACATGGGTTCAAGTTACACCTGACCGTGGAGAATGTTGCAGCTCCAGAGTCACACTCAGCGTGACTCCATTTCCCATTCAGCTCGGTCACAAAGCCCAGACGGCCACCAACAAGGATAGTGAACACACGTTCCCTGACGAACAAAGAATGCGGTGTGGCCCGGTCCGGTTTGGTCAATAGGTCTATGTCCTCGTCTACGCACTCATCGATAGCGTGCAAGAGCTTCAATCTCATGGGATCATTGTCCCCTCGGTAGTGTCCAACTTGCACGGTGGTCGTCGGACACTTGACAGAACGTCTCAAAACGTCAGAAAAGACAAGAGAAACGCCGGTCATACGGAGTGTTTTCCACGAAACCTCGTTGGCCCATAGAACACCGATTGCTATGGTTCTACGGTACTGCAACATAATTGCCCGATGGAGCAGACACGACGATGATGCCTTGGTAGTTGAGGATTAGACTGCCCCGTGCACGTTCGCTCATTCAACCAGGCCTACATGTTACACTCGTCACTTAGCCAACAGCCTCCCTGACCAGGATACCACTCCCAGCAGTGTATCGGAAACGGTGGCGGCCCCCCCGCAAATGGTACGCAGCCCTCTGCTTGACAGTCCAACATATTGCATTCCACCACCGCCTGAGCAGGTGCCGCGTAGGTCATCGAACCCACTGCAAGTACAGAAAAACTTGCAGCGGCCATCAGAAGCTTCTTTTTCATTGGATCGCTCTCCCTTCCTGAGTGGTGTGGACGGGGCGGTATTCTCCACGCGTCGCTGCGTCCCTTGGCGTCGATGAGCCGCTCGAGGGAGTTGGCGCCGAAGAATGGCTCCCTGCTGTCGTACGGATGGCACTCGTGCAGTCTGGCCCTCCCCCCCGCCAACCCCTACCTTAGCCTAGTGCCAATCGGGAGCCGTCCCCATGGCCAACATGTTGCAACGTCTGAAGGCCGCGTTAGCAGACCGCTACCGGATCGAGCGGGAGCTTGGGTCCGGTGGGATGGCCACTGTGTACCTGGCGCAGGATCTTAAGCACGAGCGGCACGTAGCTGTCAAAGTACTCCGCCCTGAGCTCGCCGCTACTCTCGGCCCCGAGCGGTTCCTTCGTGAAATTAAGATCACCGCTAACCTGAATCATCCTCACATACTGCCGTTGTTGGACTCAGGAGAAGCCGACGGGTTCCTGTTCTACGTCATGCCCTATGTCGAGGGAGAGTCACTCGGAGATCGGTTGAAGCGTGAGAAACAACTACCTATTGACGATGCGCTGAGGATCGCGGGTGAAGTAGCTGACGCCCTGGGTTTCGCTCACGACCACAATGTCATCCACCGTGACATCAAGCCCGAGAACATCTTGCTCGAAGCCAAGCACGCGGTTGTAGCGGATTTTGGAGTTGCTCGGGCCATCGAGCAAGCGGGAGAGACAAGGCTCACTGACACCGGCATCGCGCTTGGCACTCCAGCCTACCTGAGTCCAGAGCAAGCGAGTGGCGGACGTGAGTTAGACGGCAGAAGTGATGTTTACGCGCTGGGATGTGTGTTGTACGAGATGCTGGCGGGTGAACCGCCTTTCACGGGTCCTACTGCTGAGAGCATCGCCTACAAGCACCTGACTGCCGAACCACCTCCAGTCACAGATGGACGGCCTAATGTGCCCGACGACGTTGTTGCTGCAGTTTCGAAATCGTTGGAGAAGACACCCGCAGATCGGTATCAGACGGCAGAACAACTGGGTCAGGCACTGAGTGCGGTGCAGGTTGGAGTTTCGGCTTCGATGGTCAAGGCGAAGCGAAGTACGCCTGTTTGGCTCAATCCTGTGCTGGGTGTGTTGCTGCTGGTGATTGCTGCCGTGGTCGTTGTGTGGGCGCGAAACACAATTGGCCACACGACTCCTTCAGAGAATCCCATGCTGGCCGTACTGCCCTTCGAAAACCTTGGCCCGCCTGAGAACGAGTACTTTGCTGCCGGCATTACCGACGTGATCACGGCCCGTCTCACGGGCATCTCGGGATTAGGTGTGATCTCCCGCAGCAGTGCGATGCACTACGAAGACAGCGAGAAGACTCCGCGAGAGATCGGCCAAGAACTAGGGATTGGCTTCATCTTGCAGGGGACCGTCCAGCGTGAGCGTCCAGGTGATCCGACGAGCCGAGTGCGGATCGTCCCTCGGCTCGTCAGGGTGTCCGACAACACCGCGTTATGGGCCGAGGCGTATGATGCCCAGATGAGTGAAGTCTTCGCGCTCCAATCGGATATCGCAGAACAGGTAGCGAGGTCCTTGGAGGTAAGCATTCTCGAGCCGGAGCGCCGAGTGCTAGTGGATCTCCCAACTCGCGTGCCAGAGGCGTCCGACCTATACCTCACGGCAATGGGGTACAGCTCCAGCCGTCCGAATGAGAACTCAGTGGCCGTGCAGCTCCTCGAGCGGGCGATTGGACTCGACTCAGGATTCGCCTTGGCTTATGCCAAGCTTTCCGGGTATCACTCAATGGCCTTTCTCACCGGCTTCGAGCGCTCAGAAGAGCGGCTGGCTTTGGCAAAGCAGGCCGTCGACCAGGCACTCGGACTCGAACCGAATCTGCCGGAGGCACATCGTGCACTCGGCCTCTACTACTACCGTGGATATCGAGACTACCAACGGGCTCTTGAGGCGTTTTCCGTGGCCGCGCAGTACCTCCCTAATGATGCGGCACTGCTCGAGGATGTCGCGTACATTCGCCGTCGCCAGGGAGCTTTTGCACTGGCGGCCGCGGACTTCGAGAAAGCTGTCGCCCTGAATCCCCGGTCATCCAATGCCGCGTGGCAGCTGGGTGTCACACTCGCTATGATGCGACGCTACGCCGAGGCGGCTCCACACTTGGAGGCGGCCATCTCACTTGGCCCCGACGACTTCGAGCCATACATACTGGCGGCCTGGAACTACCTGGCCTGGGACAGCACGGCCGAGCGGGCGCGGGCAACGCTGGAGCAAATGCCCGCGGGAATCGACCCCGTGGGTGACGCTGTCGTCAGGTGGTACGAGGTCAACTCGCGAGAGGGTAGGGACGGCGAGATCCTGGAGCGGTTGTCTCAATTCCCAGGAGGCCTCTTTCGACAACAATTCTATCTGATACCGAAGCCAGCGCTCTACGCTATGGTGTACCGAAGGATGCAGGATTTGCCTCGAGCTACGGCCTACTTCGATTCCGCGCGAACGCTGCTGGAGCAAGAGCTGGAGGAGACTCCTGACGACCCGCGCGTGCATGCATCGCTGGGTCTGGTGTACGCCGGCTTGGGCATGAAGGAAGAGGCGGTTCGCGCAGCAGAACGGGCGGTACGGCTCCAGCCAGTGTCGCGCGATGCGATGCTCGGTCCGTCGCACCTTGTCACACTTGCTGAAGTCCTCGCTTCGGTTGGGGAGCACCGCTCGGCAATCGAGCAACTGGAGCATCTGCTGTCGATCCCCGCGGGATTCTGGATCTCCGCGGCGATGCTACGGGCGGATCATCGCTGGGATCCGCTGCGGTCCGACGCCCGCTTCCAAGCTCTGCTCGAGCGGTACCAGGACTAGAGCTCGATGACGGATCTCACTTACCGCCTCCATGCGGTTCGCGTGCCAAGACTGAGGCCGGTCTCAACCCGCACGACCTCGACCGGTCACTGCAATACTACGAAGCCGCGCTCGAGATCGAACCCGACTATGCTCCGGCGTACGCGGGGATCGTCGAACGAGCGAGTCGCATGTTCGTGAAGCCAAACAACATGGTGCACCTGTTCAGCTGGGGGGGAGACATCGATCGCGCGATGGAGTGGTTGGAGCGTTCGTATGAGATGCGAGACCACGAGATTGCGTATATGGGAGCGCTGGGGACCTCGGACGCGTTGCGTGCCGACCCGCGATTTCACGAGTTCCTGCGGAGGCTCAGACTAACGGTGCCGGAAACTTCGACCTGATCCACCGACTCGGCTCAGACCGCCGCTCTGCCCTGGACGACGCCTAGCCTGCCCGTGTCCCCGGGGGCTACTCTACCCACCTCCGATCAACGACGACCCAACGGGAGGCTGTCCCATGCTCCGCGTACCGACCGCCCGGCGTGCGTCGCGCCCGGCCGCCTTCGCCCTCGTCGCGCTTGTCCTGGTTTCGGCATGCGCGCCACAGGCGCCAGCACAGGCCCAGACACCCGCGCCCCGGGGCGCCATGGCCCCCGACCTCTCCGACCGCGTGGAAATCGTGCGCACGGAGTACGGCATTCCCCACATCTTCGCCCAGGACCTGGAGGCCATGGGGTACGGCCTCGGCTGGGTCCAGGCGGAGGACTACGGCGATGTCCTCTTCCGCAGCCTGATCCAGAACCAGGCTGCCATGGGCCGAACCTTCGGCGCGGACAGCATGGGTTCCGACTTCTTAGCCCAGCCGCGCAGGACCCGCGCACTGGAGACGTTCCCGCTGCTGGATGCCGATGTGCGCGACGTCTACAACGGCTTTGCCGCCGGGGTGAACCGTTACATCGAGCTCCACGCCGCCGAGCTCCCGGCCTGGGTACGCCCGAACTTCTCTGGGCCCGACGTGTTGGCCGGTGAGGTGACCATGGCCAGCCCCTTCGGTGGCCGGCGCATCCTCCAGCGTCTCCAGCGGGCCGCAGGGGATGATGTTGCCCGCGCCGCGACCTCAGCGGTGGAGGTCATCGACCACCCGGACGGCACCACCCGCAGCTACATCGACCGCGGCGAGGAGGGCAGCAACGCCTGGGCGTTGGGACCGTCCCGAAACGCCTCGGGGAAGGCGATTCTGGTGCGCAACCCGCACCTCTCCTGGACCTCGGGCTACTACGAGGGCCACGTCGTAGTGCCGGGGGTGGTGGAATGGTACGGCGATTTCCGCATAGGCGGGCCGTTCGCCGTAGTCGGCGGCTTCAACCACCGGCTGGGCTTCGCAACCACGAACAACAGTGACGCGGACACGGACGAGGTCTACGCGTTGATGGTGGACCCGGACCAGGCGGACCACGTCCTGTTCGATGGCGCGTCCATGCCGCTGGAGCGCCACGAGGTGACCGTGACCTTCCGGAACGGACCGGGCTACAACACTGAGACACGAGAGTTCTGGACCTCTGCGCTGGGGCCCGTGATCTACCGCGGCAATGGCAGGGTCTACGTGCTGAAGGACGGAGCCGACGGCGAGTACCGGGACGGCCAGCAGCTCCTGCGCATGATGCAGGCTCAAAGCCTGGACGAGTGGAAGCAGGCCATGCGCATGCGGGGGCGGGCGTCGTCCAACTTCACCTACGCCGACGCCGACGGGAACATCTTCTATGTCTGGAACACGCTGATCCCGCAGATCCCCAGCACGCCGGGCGGCGACACCGTGGCGGTGGATGCCACCACCTCGGCAGACGTGTGGACGCGGCTGGTGCCGTGGGATTCGCTGCCCCAGGTGCTGAACCCGCCGGGCGGCTACCTGCACAATGAGAACGACCCGTTCCACTTCGCGAACCTGAACACCGTCATCGACCCGGCGGACTACCCGCCGCCGTTCTCCAGGCCGCAGCTCCGGTTCCGCAGCCAGATGAGCATCAAGCTCATTGGCGGGAACGACCGGCTGAGCCTGGAGGATGTGGTGAACCGGAAGTACGACGAGCACATGCTGCTGGCGGACCGCGTGAAAGATGACCTGGTGGCCGCCGTGCGGGCCACCAACCCCAGGGGCGAGGTGGCGGACGCCATCGCGCTGGTGGAGGCGTGGGACAACACGGTGAGCGTCGACGCCCGCGGCGCCATGCTCTTCAAGGTCTGGTTCGACCGCTACGTGGCTACCGCGGACTCGGCGTCCGCGTCGCCGGAGACCGCCGGTATCCCCGGCACGCCAGAGTCGCTGTTCGCCGTGCCGTGGTCCTTCGATGCGCCGGCCAGCACACCGTCCGGCCTGGCCGACCCCGACCGTGCCGCCGCGAGCTTCGTCTGGGCCCTTGACCGCATGAAGGAAGACTGGGGAAGCTGGGACATCCCCTGGGGCGACATCCACCGCGCGCGCATCGGCGACAGGGACCTGCCGGTAGGCGGCTGCAACGGCTACTACGGCTGTTTCCGCGTCCTCTGGTTCGTGCCGGATTCCACGGACGGCAAGCTGCGCGTCCGCGGGGGCGACGGCTGGGTGGTGGCCGTGGAGTTCACGGAGCCGGTGCCCCGGGCCTACTCCGTGCTGGCGTACGGCCTGAGCCCGCACCCGGACAACCCGTACTTCGCCAATCAGCTCGAGCTGTTCGTGAATCGGGAGATGAAGCCGGCACGAGTGACGGAGTCCGACGTCCGCGACCACGCCATCCGGACGTACCGACCGGGCGGGCGCTGACCGAGGGCGAGCCCGGCCCGGCCCTTCCTCGCCTGCGCGGTCTTGCAGCACGGCTTCGCCGCGTGCGCTGCGGTTCCTGTAAGCACGAGTTTCTGCTGGCGTCCTCTGCAAGTGCCGCTGCTCTGGCCGTTGCGGAGGGCGGGTCGAAATTCCTAGGCCGCGAGGGATTGACGAGCGAGGATTGCTCGCGCCAGATAGCGAGGCTGCGCGCTTGCTTCCATCTGCAACGCGTGCCGCCGCACCCGTGCCGCTCACTGGAGATGGCATCGTACGAATCTGGGGGAAGCCAATGACACGACGAGTAGGAGCGCGGAAACACAACGAGCCGACCCGTGCTAAGGTATGGACCAGACGCTCGTTGGTGTCTTGGTTGGGCTAGGGCCCCACCCGAGCCGACAAATCGACACCGCCCTTGACATCTATCCATTTTGGATATATCCATGCCGGATAAAACGTAGAGAGGCACTCCCATGTCGCCCAAGAACACAAATGCGGCTGCGCCGCTGAAGACAGCGGTCTTCCACATTCTATTGGCGCTGTCGGATGGAGATCATCACGGGCTCGGTATCGCGGACGTAGTAGAGGAGAACACCGCCGGCGCGATCAGGCTGGGACCCGGCACGTTGTACCGCTCACTCAAAGAGATGACACGAGACGGCCTGGTGCGCGAAGTCTCGGCACCGGCTGGAGATGAGGACCCGCGCAGAAAGTTCTACCGTTTGACGCGATCCGGTCGTGCCGCATTGCGTGCCGAGGCAAGCCGTTACGAACGAATCGTCAACATTTCCAGGAAGCGAGCCGTGTTGCCGGGGACGCGATAGCAGTGGCGCGGACCGGTCAGATCGCGAAGCGGCTGTACCGTTTTCTGCTGCACGCCTATCCGCATCAGTTCCGGCGCCGCTACGGCACTGCAATGCTGGAGCTGTTTTCGGCTCGGCATCAGAGAGCACGAGCCTCAGGTGGATTTGTGGTTGGTCTCCGCTTCTGGACCGAGATCTTACGCGACCTCGCGGCTACTGCGGCCGGAGAGCGGTTGGAAGCATGGGGCATTGGCCGCAGGGTTGCGTTACGACCGACGATGACAAGTGACGTAACAAGGAGAAGGGGCTCAAGCGTGGAAAGACTCCTACTGGACACCAGGCAATCCATCCGGCGGTTGGCTCAATCGCCTGGTTTCACCCTATTGGCACTCCTGATCGTCGGGCTCGGTATCGGAGCCAACGCGGCGATGTTCAGCGTCGTGGACGCATTCCTGTTTCGACCACCACCATGGGAGCGGCCGGAAGAGGTCGTCTGGATCTACCAGGATTCCGACGACGGTGAACCATCATCCAGCTCCTTCCCGGCGTACCGTGACATCGCCGCGCATACGGAACTCTTCAGTGGTGTCACCGCAGTAATACCCGGATGGTCGGCGCGCCAGATGACGAACGAAGGTGATGCGCGCCACGTTACCGTGTCCTTCGCCACTGCCGGATACCTTCCGGTCTTGGGCTTGGCTCCGTCACGAGGATCTTGGTTCGAGGACGGGCACGACAATCCAGGCGCGGAACCAGTGGCCGTGGTCAGTCATCGTGCATGGGAGAACTCGTTTGCCGCTGATCCCGGGATCGTAGGACGGCGCGTCAGGCTGAATGGTGCGTCCGTGACGATCATAGGAGTCGGCCCCAAGGGATATGACGGCGTGATACCCGGAACTCAGGTCGATTTCTGGCTGTCCCTCTCGGCGGCAGGACCCGTGGGGGGTGACTTCTTTTGGGCCACGCTGGAGCGGCGCGAGGACCACTGGTTCTGGGTGCTTGCCCGGCTCCAGCCCGGAGTCACAGCTGAACGGGCACAGGCGGCTATGGACGTTCTGGCACAGCGGCTCGCCACGGAGTTCCCTCTGCTGAATGAAGGTCGAGACATAACAGTGTTTCCGTCGCAGAGCGTGAGGGTCCACCCCGACGAAGATGCCTTTCTGTTTCCGGCCGGCGCGGTGTTGATGGCCATCGTGGGCTTGGTGCTTCTCATAGCGTGTGGAAACCTGGCAAACCTGTCGCTGGCTCGCGCTTCAACGCGCGGTAAGGAGATTGCGGTTAGACTCGCCCTTGGAGCCACGAGGGGT
>Ga0209536_100009587_pt1 | contig 14386 bp, 20 predicted proteins | sample DeeMarSeWOR28_12_FD_187461 | JGI IMG/M metagenome (GOLD analysis project Ga0209536, IMG submission 187461) | Marine sediment microbial communities from White Oak River estuary, North Carolina - WOR-2-8_12 (SPAdes) (version 2) | ecosystem: Environmental > Aquatic > Marine > Intertidal zone >...
GTACTATCTAACGAAGCATCACCAATAAATTTCATTTTTTCTATTGTTATATCACCTGTATTAAACACTGATCCTGTAAAAATATTTCCAGTATCGGTTTTTTTTATTCCTCCACCATCACCTTTCAAATATAACATATATCTATTATTTGCTGAGGGCTTTGTTATTACAATTGTAGCTTGACCAGTTATATCATAAACATTTTTGAATTTGATCGCTTTATTTTCAGTGTTCAATAAAGCAAAATTTATAGAATCGGTTATTGCATTGGAATTTATTAATGATAACCCTGCAATCGCCCCGAACCATTCGGGGTAAACTTCCTTTAAATCCCAACTTCCCGCCAAACTCCCGGAATTTTGCAGATCAAATATCTGATGTAGTCCTGCTTCAATCTTAGCATTACTTCCAGTTATGGTTACTCCACTTTCGGGCTTCAACATACCACCATTCAAGAATTTCAGTTTAATATTGCTTGGTATAGTTATACTTGTACCAATCAAGCAAGTCCCATCTTTAAACCATATTTCAGCATCGGCTCCATTTATTGTTGTATTAATTAAATTGTACAAAGCATTATAATTATCTGTTATGCCATCTAATTTTAAATAAGTTTCTGCTGCATAAATTCCAAATTTATCACTTTCCAACAATGCCGATAACTCTGCTGCCCCTGTATATTTGCTAAGAGTAGGTCCAATGTTTGCCATATTATCCCTCCCAAACGATAGCTTGATAACTTGCTGTAGTAGAGTCTGAAATAATAGATAACTTGTCATAAACAACCAAGTCAACAGATTGCCCAGTAGACAATCTAAATGAATTTGTTGTTGCTGTTTCTATAGGATTTATCCATGTATTACCTGCTACAGCTTGAAATGTAATAGAAAAGTTATTTCCATAATCAGTAGAGCTAAGAGAAGATGCCACACTAACAGTTGTAGAAGAAAATGTTATCGGTTTTATTGCTTTTACTTTTCTAAATTTATTAATCACATAATTTGCGGACATGGTATTCCTCCTAGAAAGCGTATATTTTTATACGATATGATTGTTTAAGTCATAATCAATCTCGCTTATTGCACCTTGTATTTGTGCCACTTGCAATTCAAATTGTTTAATTGCTACCTGTGCTTTTTGTATCTCTGCCATAATTTGATTCATTCTTCCTTTGAGTTCTTTTTTTCTTGATTTCTTTTTGTGTCTAATCTGGTTATCTGTTTCAAAACCATAATCTTGTGGAAACTTGCAAAGTTCAGAAGTTCTTGGAATCAATACTTTTATGCCTTTTCCTGCTGCAAATCCAATGAAGAATGAACATGAGCTTCTCTGCCAAGCATACTCTTGTTGCTGTGCCATGTCTACACCGGTTATCCATATTTCCTCATATCCTTCTAAAATAGCCAATGCTACCATCCAAGAAATAGAGTTCGAATATTCTGTGTATGGAGAACCAACATCGTCAATAATAAAGTTTTGATTAAAGTATTCTCTCACTTGCTGTCTGGGATATGCAATGCTAGATGGAAAGTCCTCATATTCGTTTTGCATAATCAAAGGAACAGGACAATTTTTTAAGAACTGTATATGTTCTGGAGTATTCTTTGTTGGAGAGTTTGGATCGTGTATTTCAAACCATCTGCTTATTCTATTTAGTGGTATCTTTTTTGCGTTTAGTAGATTGTATGCTTCATTTAATGTCCATATTTCCATTGTCGGATCTTCAAACTTTGTTTCTGCCCAAGATGGCGCAAATCCCATAATCGTTACTCTTTTGTTAGCCATAGTTTATCCCTCCAAAAATAATTTAAAAAAAGGAGGGGACTAAGCCCCTACCTTTTATGTTAAAACAAATTAAGAAGTTCTAGCAGCAGTCAATGTTCTGATGCCTAAGTCATTTCCATGTTGTCCAACTGTACTGTTGACAGTCATCAATCCCCAAAGACTAGTAGAAATACCAATCAAAGTAACGGATTGTTCTTTTGTGGCAAGAGTGGAAAATGCCAAGAATCTATTTGTTGTGGAACCATCCATGCCCACGCCAGCACCGAAGTCTACATCAACTGTGTTTACATAAGGAGCAGTAGAATCAAGGATAATCACTTTTTCAATTCCAGGCACAGGAGCAGCCAAAGATAATACAGCAGGACTTGTGCTTGGGTCAGTACCAGTCATGCTAATATAGGTAATTCCATAGTTAGTAGCTGTGCTTGGAGAAAGTCCTGCAGAACTCCAGCTAACAGTTTCTACATAACCCAATGGAACAGTATTAACAAACACATTACCAGTAGAACCGATAACTTTAACTTCTGTATTATTGCTTTTTACATATACGTCAGAATCTTGTGCAAATACGTTTTTACCAGCCATGTTTTCACTCCTTTCAAATTATTGGGGAGAATTTATCTCCCCATAGTTATTAGCCAGCAGAACCAACGATACCAGGTCTAGGAAGTCCAGCAGAATTTCCAAGGAAGTATACAGTTCCTTTGAGATTCTTGTTGTCAAAATCTTCTTCCCAATCCATTTTATTTCTGTAGCCTTGGTAGAATTGCAAAATAGCGTGGTCAATCTTAGTATCTCTCAAGAACCAAGCGTTGGTAGAAGTTAAGTATCTGCTGTAAGCAGGACGAAGTGCTGGTAACTTGTTTTCAGTGTTAGACATTTCGTATGCTTTGTTACGGCTGTTTAATACTTCTTCTACAGTAATCATGTTGTATTCATGAGTCAATAGTTGGTCTGGGAATACTCTAAAAGGCTTCCCTTGGTGGTTTTTATGTGTAGCAAATTGTTGAGTAGCAGACTTAATGTTGTCTGGAGTAATTGCACCAGTAATCAAAGTATCATTAAATGCTCCTGGTACATTGTATAAAGGATGTGTATTAGAACATAAAGGCACACCGTCTGCTAAGTTTACAGTAAATGCTTCGTCATAAGGCTTGATGCCAAGTTCTTCTTCTCTGTCACGAATGATGTGTACCAATTCTTTACCTTTTGCTTCAATGGTCAATTGATATTTGTCATATGCCATTGCTTCAACAGTGAATTGAATACCACCACCGAACTTTTTGTTTTTAACTTGAGTTTCGTATGCTTGCTCGATAGAACCATAGTTAAAGTTTGCACCTTCTACGATTTCAGCAGCAGGAGCCAAGTTTGCCATAGAATCATACTTTTCAGTTTCTAAAGTAGAAGTAATGGTCTTAGTGTATTGAGAATATTGTACAGGATAAGCATCAAAGTTTTGAGTAAACCAATCAGTTACTCCAAGAACTAGTGCACGTGATATTTGCGATAATTGAGTGTAAGCCATGATAGATCATCTCCTTTTCGTATTTTAATTATACACCAATGTGTGAACTGTTAAATGTTCCAATAACAACTCTTCTTTCTATGTCAGCAGTATTTGCTCTAGCGATTCTAAAGAATCTGCCAGAAGTAGAACCTGCTGTATTTCCGATGCCAGCCATTGACAAATAGCTTCCACCAGCTACAGTTGTAGTATTAGATACACCAAGATATTTGCCGATGTCAGTAGTTGCAGGTAAAGAAGTAGAGTAAGAAGTTGAAAATTGAGCTTCGTACAATGCACCAGTCACAATAGGTCTAATGTAAAAAGGAACAGTAGAACCAGGAGTCGTAGCAGCAGGAACAGATGCAACAATCCCAAGGATTGCTCCAGTAAAGTCAGCAGTAGAACCAACCATCAATCCACCAACTTGAGAAGATGCAAAAGCAAGCTTGCCAACGTCAGTGCTAGCAACAAAGCCAGTAACAGTAGAATCGTTTGGAAGTACAGCAATTAAGTCAGTTCCGAGTGCGTTATTAGTATATGGCTTAAACATGATAATTCCTCCTTATGTATACATTGATTTATATTTTGCAAACTTTTCAGCCGTCCAATTATTGTTTGGCTGTGTTCTTTTTAAATGCTCTAACAATTTTCTATCTTCTGCATTAAGGCTTGCTACGGAAGATTTAGCGGAATCTGTTGACACACTGATTGCTTTATCTCCTGCCGCTTGTCTACGCTTCATTGCAGCAATTTGTTCTTCTTGCGTTCTTTTCTCACCTTGCAATTCTTTTACTCTGCCAGCAGATTCTAACCTATAGGCTTCTTCAATCGTCAATCCATTTTTCTTTACTCGAGTAATAATCTGATCCTTAAATTTCATAGCGTCTTTTAAACCACCATATTCTTGTGCATCTCTAATTTCTTCTACAAGAAAATCTTCTTCTGTCTTTCCTGCCGAGTTTGGAATCGAACTAAGTAGCTCATCGGCAAAACTTCCCAACAAGTCAGCTAGATCGTCATCATAGCCCCTGTCCTTTGCTAAACTTCTCATCTTCTCAATTTTTGCAACTTTCTCATGTGACATTTTTTCAGCCTGTAGCTTGCGTAGCTCTTCTTCAACTTGGCGTCTACGCCTTTTTTCTTCCATGTACTTGGAAACAGGTAAATAATCACTTTTGTTCTTTTCTGTTTTGTTCTCAGAATCTTCTTGTTCAGTTGCAATATCGTCAGACTCAACTTCAATTTCTTCGTCTGGCTGTAAATTTTCTTCACTAATCACTTCTTCAGCTTGTTTTTCTAACATTTCTAATTCATCCATGTAAAAAATCCTCCCGATTGTTAGCGGAATCACCGCAAAATTGCGAACACGTTATACGATGCGTCAGAACGGCTTTTAAAACGACTTTTGCTGTCGCATGACATTTTATACTCTGTCGAGTTTTAAATCGCTTAAAATCAATTCTAGTGCGTTGTTTTTTACATCATTTTCTTTCTTTTGCCAGTCATTACCATTTTTTTAGATGTAACTTTTTTTACAGCAGTTGGAGCCTTTTTCATCATCTTGTTCATCATCTTTTTTTCTTTTTTATACATCATTCTTCTTCACCTCCTTTTTGTTCGCCTTTGCAAAATCTTCTATGTGCGCCGATTTTTTGCGCTGTGTCAAATTCTTTTTTACATCCGTCACAAGTGTATACAATTTGTTCTGTAACTTCTAAAATTTCTGTAACTTCTGCAACTTCATTTACAACTTCTACAACTTCTTTTACATTTTCTGGTATTAGCAATCCAATAATATTATGATACTCGTCTGTAATCAACATGGTGGATTCATTTTTCAAAACAACAATCCTGTGTACTCTGCCACCAAAATAATTGTCTGGCAAATCAAGTTCCTTTAGTTTTTTAAATCCAGCAATCTTTACTGTTTTGTAATCGTATTTTTTTAATGACTCTTTGTCTATTTTTAATTTATACATTTTGCATCCTCCGTTTTATAATTCGTCAACAACTAAGCTGCGTTTGACTTTGATTTCTTCTTTTTCTTTTGCCGACATATCCATTGGCAAATCATAGCCAGCTACCAAATATTCAGCCAATGAAATCGGATTTACAGTAACCGTTCCACACTTCAAACAAGTTCCTGTTGGCTTTCCATCTTCCAAAGGTCTTGACCATAATGCTAAAGCTTCACAATGATTGCATACCGGAAGTCTAGACATTGGATAGCGTCTTTCGACTTGTGTCATTTCATTAATCTTTTCTACAGACAAAACATGTTGCATATGTCTGTTGTTATAAGATATTTTTAAAAAATCTTTGTCTTGCCAAGATTTATCCTGCACCAAGACCACCTCCTGTATTCATTAAAGGAAGTGCAGACATCTGTGGTCTACCAGTTGCAGATAAGCCTTCTGTCATCGCACTGTTTTGTTGTTCACTTGGTGTGCCTTGTGGCTGTTGTCCTTGCGTGAATTGTTTCATCAGTTCTTCGTCACTATCGGCAAGCGGTATTCCCAAATAGTCTTTTACAAACTTTCTCATTTCTCCATAATGAATAACGTGTTGTCCTTCAATGACTAATTGTGACAGCTTCTCTGCCATCTGATAAATAAATGCCTTATTTTGTGGCAATCCTGCACCAAGTGATACTTGAATGTCAAAGTCAACATTCTTTGTCATCGTGTTGCCGTCTTTATCTGTCAAAATCATCCATTCTGGCATCTCGCCTTCTGGATTCATTCTCATGTATTCTTCGATAAAATCTTGCGTAGCAGGAACCATTGCTGGTACTTTTCCAAGCTGTCTAAAGTCAATCCACTCGTAATCTTCTCGTTCTTCGTCAATTCTAAAGGCTTTTGCTTCTGTATAAAACTCTTGCATAAGTCCTAGCATATACTCCAACATGCTTGTTATTGTTTCTTGTAGCATCAGCTTCATGTGGTCAATCGCTGTTGTGCCTTGTTGTTGTTGTATGGCGGCTTCTGTTGCTGTATCTGCCGAAGAACGCTGCCCCATCATAATGTAATTCGTTCTAGACACTCTTTGTATTTCTTCATGTATCTGTACTAGCAATCTCCACCATGATTCGTTAATTGTTCCCCAAGGAACATAATCTACCACCTTGCCACTAGAAAGGCTTGCTGGTCTTGGCTCTAGTGAGTTCTCGTCAAAGTCCTCTAAATCCACCTCACTGTTTGGGTCAAACAATATCAAGTGTGGTCTTGCCGACATTCTTATTTTATCATACAAGTCATTCAGCATGTTTTGTAGTGGAGTCAATAGCCATCCATCGCCAAATCCCCATAATCTGCCTTCTTCTTGATACATACCGGTAAAGAAGTAAGGATATTGGTCATTCACAAAGCTGTAATAGCTTTCATGTGTATACTTTTTGTTCTTTTGATTCTCATCACGCATACCTTCTTTATGACTATCGTACAACAGAACACCACAACCAGACATTTCTCTTAGCCTTAATTTGCCTTTATGTCTAGTCCAAAGCTGTATCAATGTTGCACCGTCTGCATCGTCATAAAACAATTCATCTTCGTTAAAAGTTGTTGTATCTTCTATCACGTTGTTGCCATAATCAATGGCATCCGCTTTATCTTCTCCGTACAGACTCTCAAACTGCTCTTCCGACAAGCGTATTGTTTCTGCTATGTATTCTGCTTCTTGGAATCTTAGTGGGTCCTTTACTTTTGTATCAATGAATATCTTGTTTAGTGGAACACAAGTAATCTTAGTCAATCCAAAGCCATGTAAGGCGTCTGGGTCGAAAAATACTTTGAATATTCCTGCGCCATGAAGTGATCTGCGTCTTTCGTGGACTGCCAATACTTTTTTAAAGCCATTCTTCCGTAGTGTCCACTCTAAGCCAACTCTGCCCCAATTTGCGAATGATTGGTCAGACTTTCCTTCACCTCTACAAACAACTGCAATGTTTTTATCCACCAAAGAAGAAACTCTAGTTTCAATAATAGCATTGAGTATGCCAACTCTTGTATTCGGTCTGTTTGGTGTCATCGGCTGGTCATTTCTATAGGCTTCGTCCTCGCCCTTCCATCGGCTGTAAAATTCAGACATATACCCTTTGTTATGATTTATCTTTGTTATCCATTTATCAACTTCGTTCATTTCATCTTGCGTCATAAAATCTTGTCTACGCATATTCTTTTCCATTTTTCTTTTTTCACTATCATATTCCATGTAAGCCACTTTTTCACTTCCCTTCAAAAGAGTGTTCGTATTATTTTTTCTTCTTTTGCTTTTTAGATTTACCAGCTTCCGTTAATGCTATTGCAATCGCTTGTTTTTGTGGTCTACCAGTACTCATCAATTCTTTAATGTTCTTGCTAATTGTTTTTTGAGATTTACCTTTTTTCAACGGCATGTAGTCACCTCAAATCATTGTATTTTTTCTTGACTTTAACAATCCAGTGCTTGGGTCACGCCAGTCTTTGTATGGGTCCTTTGTTTTAGCTATTTCTTTGCACCCACATTTCTTTTGAGTTAATTCTATAACCTTTTTATTCAATATATAGTATTTATAAAACATAAAACCACAACATATAGTAAAAACAATGTTCATTATCATAGCTTCACCTCTGCCACAATATCTGCTATTACGTTTGGAAATTGCTTCGCCAATATCTTTGCGTTTGGAGTTACACAATGTCCTTGTTTTGCACCTTCTGGCGGTGTTAGTATATATCGTTGGAAGTTTTGCATGCCCATAGATTTATACAGTTGATTGTATGCAGTGTTAAATGCAATTACCTCATTGTAGTCCATGTCAATTTGCTTGCAGCAATCATTTACATATCGTGCATATTCAATCATAATTCCATAATTCGTTGTGCTTTGTAGTTTTAAAAACTCTGTGTGTTCTGGCTTTTCTAGTTGATACACTATCTTGTTTGCATCTGCAAAGAACTTGTAAGCAATGTTGTTTTTGCCACCCATAAACACTTGCCATTTCTTTATACTCTCTGCCAAATATGGATGCTTTCCCTCTATTGGAACGTGAACTGCATCTACTTTGCTTGATGTGCCAACTTCAACCGTAGATAAAATTACTGTTGCTTTAGGACTATACATAACTTTATATGCTTTTACATCTTCTACGAAGTTTTCAGTAAAAGGAATGGCAATAAACATAATGTCATAATCAAAGTATTTTCTTGTATATTTTAATTTTACATCTATAACATCAAAGTTATGATGTTTTTCATAAGCTTCTTTGAAGCCTTTTCCAATTTCTCCATATCCAATTAACAAGCAGTTTAGCATCGTCATCCCTCCAAAATAAATCTAATCTCCAAATACGTCATATGCTATTAAAGCTTCTGCCATTTGCATATCGTCCATATCATCTATATCTATTGAACGTGATTTTGGCATTTCAAATTGAATTACATTGTCATCCCACAACTTTCCTTGTTTAATTAACTCTTTAGTCATAATAAAAATTGCACCATTTCTTTGAAAGTGCAATTCATTTTCTAATTTGTCATATGCTTTTTCTTTGTGTTTTAGCCCCATATAGTACCCAGAATATAAACTCGTTGCATTTTCTTCTGCTGCAAATCTTTCAATAGCTTCCTCTATATCATCCACAAGTCTTAATGGAGATGTTGGCTGCAATATCATATAAGCATCATAGTCCATGAATTTTGCTACATGCTGCATAACATCAATCATTTTTGTTTTGCTTGTTGCAAGGTGTTCTGGTCTTTCTATTATAGTTACATTTCCTTCAAATATCATTGGGTCATAATCAGTAGAAATAACAATATCATCTAAGCTGCTTTCACATGCTGCACTAAGAGTATATTGAAGCATAGGCACACCACAAATAGGATATAAATTCTTATTCTTTATTGTTACGGAACCTTTTCTAGCTGGAATCACTCCCAATATCTTCATAAGGAAACCTCCTGCAATATTGTAACAATCTTTTGACTAGATGTTCCATCACCATACGCATGACTAGCAGAATATCTCTCATGTTGTATCTGTAATGATATTGCATTTTCAATTTCTTGTTCGCTTTCATCACTGGCAAGCATTACATTCTCTTGCATTTCTCTACTTTGTTGTCTGCTTCCGACCAAAACAACAGGAACTCCAAGATATGCACCTTCTTTTATAAACGATGAAGAATTACCAACCGCCACTTCACAATTATTTAATAGCACATAATATTCTTTTGGACTTAAGTTTTTTCTAAACTCCCAATCGGTTTTATGAAATAGTCTTGCCATTTCTTTGCTTCCTGCATCAATATTCGAGTTTATCCATATCTTTTTAACTGGCATACGATCTAGGACACGTATCATTGGCTCTATTTTCTCTTTATCCGTTGTGTTTGGATGATGTAGTACAAGAATATATGACTCATCATCATAATGTCTTAAATCGCTTTTTACGGCTTCTCTGCATAAGTCTATCGCAGGACTTCCAACTTTAAAAATATTTCTACCATTCATAAAGTGCAATTTCATAAATGCTTTTTCTGTTACTGGTAAATGTATATCTGCCAATGCTGTGATTGCGTTTCTGACCTTGTCATCTATGCAACCACTAGTTTCGCCACCTTCTGTATGTGCAATCTTAATATTCAAATAGCTTGCTGCCATTGCAACTCCGAGTTGTTCGTATCTATCTCCATGAATCAATACTACATCTGGCTTTATTATTGAAAACAAAGTAGAACACTCATTTGCCATTAAAGATGCAGTTTTTACCATTGCAACATGGCTATCGTCATTTACCAAGCAATGAAGTAAATAATCTGTTTCAAAGTCTATTTCTAAATCTACTGCAGCACCTGCTTTTACGATAATCAATTCTAGTCCATCTGTGTTGTTAATTTCTTTCAATATGTTTCTGACTCTGCCATACGATGCTCTGTTTGTAATAACGTGAACAATTTTTCTATTTGCCATTTGTCCACCGCCCCTTGTATGCTTCACACTTAGCAACATAATCTCTGTGTAAGCACAAGTCTTTTATTTCATCCGGTGTTGATGACAATTTATGATCTCTACCAGGCAAAAACTTTCCAAGCGTAAAGTGTCTTTCAATCCACTGAATTCCTAGGTCTATTGCCTGTTTGGCACAATCAATTGTTTCTGTATGGTCAGAAAATCCATCAAACAAAGCCATTTTGTCATAATCAATGTCTTGGGGTTTTGTTGGGTACTTGCTAATACAATAAAACAATACATCGTTTCTTCTAAGTAATTGTTTTAGTCTAATTAAGTTTTTCGTGTCTATCATTCCAGCAGAAACGAACACTCGCTCGAAATTTAAGACACAAAACAGAATCAATTCCCAGTTGTCAGCATCTGGACTAGCAATCTTAACTTCTTTTTGCCCCAGCGAATGCAACATTCTTGCCATATTCATAGAAAATGCAGTAAATAATACTTTTATGCCAACTTCATTCGCCAAATTGATTATTCTGGAAACTTTGTTTGCATCCAGTTGAATTTCAGAATAGTATTTGTAGTTTTCTTCGTAGTTTTCCCAATCTCTGTTTAACTCATTCGCATCAAACAATTGAAACTTGATGTAATCTGCACCCGACTCTTTTGCATAATAAATCATTTTTTCAATCATTCTCATGTTTCCGTTGTGATTGCCACAAGCGTCTACAATAACATTTGTTCTATTGGTAAGCATAATGCCCTCCGAAAATAAAATTAATTGTTTTTCTTCTCTATTTTTTTCTGTTCCCATTCTTTGCAAATTCTATCTATAAAAGTATTCTGCTTTTGTGGTTTATAATCACTGCAATTTGTTGTGCCACTAAAACCTTTATCATTCAATCGGCTACATCCCATACAACTATAACATAACATAGTTTTATCCATGGCGATTCCTCCACAATTAAATAGCCTTTATGTGTTGCAATATCTTTCTTACAATATAAGCATCAGTAGCCTTTCTAGCTTCGTTGCAATTACCGCCAATATGATTCGTTGCAACAATTTTATGATTTACTCCACTATTGAACCACAAGCTGTATCTCTCGTCAGTATCTCTATCTGATATAGGGTTAAAGTCATGTGCATATCCCAAGAAACGTCCAGCTTTCAATCCTTCAATAATCGCTACCTCATCAACAATTCTAGGTCTTGAAGTATTTATTAATATGGCATCTTTTTTCATTCTGTGTATTATATCTTTGCTAAATATTGCTTCAGTATTTTCTTGCAATGGTATATGCAATGTTATTATATCAAAAGAATTGACCATATACTCCCAATCAGAATCAATATCTGCACAAACAACATCAACATCGAATCCAGATAACATTTTATGCACTAGCTTTCCAATTCTACCATAACCGATAATTAATATTCTTTTATTAAATATTTGCATTTTGTTTTTCTTTAATATCTGCAACATTAGAGATATAGTATGCTCTGCAGTAGATGTAACGGCTTGCGAAAACTCTTTTTTAAATTCATCGCCAAGATGTGTAATCTTTGGAGAATCAATATGATCCACGCCAGTACAAGGACAAAACACAGGAGCATTGGTCACAACAGGAGTCAATCCTGTATAAACAAAGGAAAAATCTTGGCTGTGGTCAGAATTGTCATTCGGATATTTAAAGTCTACAAACTCTGCAAGAATATCTTTTATTTCTGGTGTCATTTCATCCAACATCAAGCATACTGGTTTCATAAGTCCTCCAGATTATATAATCGCATCCATTTTCTTTACTTTTGAATGTAATATAATTTTCACACTTCCAGGCTCTCCAGGAACAAAGCCTTTGATTGCTTCCCAACCTTCCATATATCCTTTCCAGCTAGAGGAAACAACAAATAATCTTGTTACATATCTTATCATTTTATTTTGCAAATCAATCAGTCTAATTCTATTTTTATGAACAACTTTATTATGAAAATGACCACAAATATAAAAGTCTGCAACAATATTATTTGAACGCCGTACAACAGAATTAATTGCAGCACCAGGAGTAGCACCACCACCAGAACCATGAAAAACATTCGCCGTATAACATTGTCTTTTCATATTATCTTTTTTGCCAAACGTAATCTTTAGTATGGCTTCATCTTCTCTGTAAAGACTTGGTACACCCAATATCATTGCAATATCTTCGCCAATGTTGTTGTCGGAAGCATCACTAGAACGCATTTCATGGTTTCCGTCTACAATACACAATATCTTGTGTTTTATCTTGTCTAAAACTCTACATATATACTTTTTCTGTTCTCTTGGGGACATTGTAGCTTTGTAAGAATTTGTTTTACTGTGTTTTAGTGCGTTGTCAATTAAATCTCCTGCTAGAATTACATAACGGTTTGGAACACTTGCAATTTCATCAACAAACTTTAAAAAGGCTTGTTCTTCAAAAGCATTATCACCAACATGCACATCTGAAACAATATACAGTTCCAATGTGTCAAAATCTTCGGACAAGTTATGCTCAATTACACCCTTGCGGAGTACTTCGCTAACATCCATACCGTTACCCTCCAACTAGTTTAATTTGCCCACTTTTCTCCATCTTCTTTATTTCAAACGTAGTAAATCCTTTCCATTTTAGTTCTGGTATTGACCAAGTACCGGTTATCTTTTCTTTGTCAGCAATTCTTTGATAGCTTTGTTGCTCTCTTGCCTTGTAAGCAATCGCCAAAGCCATAATCAAGTCATCGTGCTTTCCGTCCATGGCTTCAGCTTTTCCTGCATCGTTTATAACAAACGTCATCATCTCGTCTAAAGTCTGATAGTCATTTAGCAAATAACAACTCTCACGAACGATAATCTTCAAGTTATCAAGTATCACAGGTCTTGTTACACGATTCGTCTGGAAGCCATACTTTGCGTGTACTTTTCTTGATATTTTGTCGATTGTTTCTCGCTGGTACTGTTTCTTATAGCCAAGTCTTTGTAACTCTTTAATCGGATGCAAGTCAAAGTTACTTTCTATCGCAATCAGTGCATTGTTGTAATATTTCCCAAGGCAGTACATTTGCTTTGCGTATAAGTCAGTGTCCATTTGACCCTTCCAAGTAGCAACCTGTTCTCCTGTCGTGTTATCTAAGACTTGACCAATCGACCAGTCATAACCGCCTTCGGAAGTATCACCACCAATCACATATGGCGTGTTCTCATCTGGTTCTACAAATACTCTTAAATATCCTGCTGGATCTGGAATAAATTTTATGCTGGCGTCAATTATTCTTTCATTCTCGTACTCAAAAGAAAATCCACCTTGAATATAAGGTCTAGCCTTAATCTCTGTCATTCTTTCTGATAAAGCCTTGGAGTCAAACACAGAACGCCCCAATAAGCCCCATTCACCGAGTGCGTATACCATATAATGATAATAATCGGTTTCCTTCATATCTTCCAAAGTTTTCTTATAGGCTTCATCCAAAAAAGCATTGTCTTTGTACGTTGTTTTTTGCACCAAACAATTATCAACATCTCTGTCAAAAAAGTATGACTTCAACCAGTGCGAAGCAACAATCGGATTGAATGACAATGTAATCTGCATCGGCACCTTTGCTTGACCACGCAAACGCAAATTTAGCTGTGTAAAATCGTCTTGTTCTATTTCAGATGCTTCTTCTACCCATACACTAGTCAATATGCCATGTTCAAAGGTAACAGACTTGATTTTTTCTACGTCATCTAACCCGACAAAAGCAATTTCATTCTTTGTGTGATTGCATCTGATACGCATATCAGCTTCATTTATCTTAAACAGCTTTCCGACTCCCCACTCTGATATAACTTGCTTCAGTAGTGGAAAGGTGGAAATTCTGTTTGTTGCTGCTACCTTACGAACAATCAATGTGTTGTGTCCTGGCTCTTTCATATGCCGATATATCATCCGTTGTGCAATAAAGTGTGATTTACCACTTCCAGACCCACCGTAGTAAATCTCGTAACGTGTTTCGTTATCTATGTGCTTTCTGTACACCTTGTTGAATACTTCGTCTTTTATCTCAATCTTTCGCATCAGCAATCCCACTTTCTAAGTGCTTTGTTGATTCTAGAGTTTGGGTCATTAGCAGTCTTAGAAGAAGTCAGTTTCTT